>Ga0209344_10003148_pt1 | contig 16732 bp, 14 predicted proteins | sample Cruoilmetagenom6_FD_187293 | JGI IMG/M metagenome (GOLD analysis project Ga0209344, IMG submission 187293) | Oil polluted marine microbial communities from Coal Oil Point, Santa Barbara, California, USA - Santa Barbara Oil Seep Sample 6 (SPAdes)... | ecosystem: Environmental > Aquatic > Marine... | reverse complement strand
AAAGCAATTCAGGCATATAAAATTTTAATTTTGAAAAATCCCGAAAAAAGTGGTTTCTTTGCAGACCAAATTCGGGCAATAGAAAAATTGATTAATTCAGAACAATCATGAGTACGTTTACAATATTTTTAATTTTAATAATGATAGTGGCCTTTTTGTTGGTCGTAGTAATTATGGTTCAAAACCCAAAAGGTGGCGGACTTTCATCGTCTTTCGGCGGTGGCGGCGGCGCACAGATTGGCGGTGTGCAGAAAACCAGCGACTTTCTTGATAAAAGTACTTGGACCCTTGCAACCATTATGCTGGCGTTGATTTTATTTTCAAACATTTTTATAATGGGCGACAACACTGTGCAGTCAAAAACATTTGACGAAAGCGCAATTCCTGCAGTTCCAACCACAGAAACTCCAGCGCCAACTACAACAGACCCAGCAGAATAATTACTTTAGAAAATATTTAAAAATGCCAGCTTCTGACAAGCTGGCATTTTTGTTTTGTAAACTGTCAGTTTATGGGCAGTGGCACAGTTTCTGCCAATTAGCAATCAAACATTTAAACCCAAGTTTAACAACTAAAAAATAAAATTGAAATGGCATTAAAAATTCAACCACTTGCAGACCGCGTTTTGGTTCAGCCACAGGAAGCTGAGACTAAGACCGCTTCTGGTATTTACATTCCAGATTCCGCAAAAGAAAAACCGCAACAAGGCAAAGTAGTAGCTGTGGGTAAAGGTAAAGAAGACCACAAAATGACCGTAAAGGTTGGCGATACCGTTCTTTACGGAAAATATTCCGGCAGCGAATTGAAATTTGATGGCAAAGACTACCTTATCATGCGCGAAGATGATATTCTCGCCATTATCTAAGGATAATGGCTCGCAAATTCCAATAATCAAATCCCAAATTCCAAAAATATTCTATTTAAAAATTGTTTAATGAAATTTATTTGGAATTTGGTACTTGTAATTTGGAATTTCGTAAAAAGATAAAATTTAAAAAAATATAAATATTAACCTGAAGATTCCAAATTTTAAAGGAATCACAAAACAAAAAGTTTATGGCAAAAGATATAAAATTTGATGTAGAAGCCCGCGACAGCATAAAACGTGGCGTTGACGCATTGGCAAACGCAGTAAAAGTAACCTTGGGCCCAAAGGGTCGTAACGTAATTATCAGCAAATCCTTTGGTGCACCGCAAGTAACCAAAGATGGTGTAACAGTTGCAAAAGAAATTGAATTGGAAGACGCCCTTGAAAATATGGGCGCACAGATGGTAAAAGAAGTAGCCTCTAAAACCAACGACCTTGCAGGTGACGGTACAACAACCGCTACCGTTCTTGCACAGGCAATCGTAAAGGAAGGTTTGAAAAACGTTGCTGCCGGTGCTAACCCAATGGATTTAAAACGTGGAATTGACAAGGCTGTGGAAGCCATTGTTAGCAACCTTGAAAAACAAGCTACCAAAGTTGGCAATTCTTCTGAAATGATAAAGCAGGTGGCTTCCATTTCAGCAAACAACGACGATGTTATTGGCGAATTGATTGCCAAAGCTTTCGGGAAAGTTGGCAAAGAAGGGGTTATCACCGTTGAAGAAGCAAAAGGAACCGAAACATACGTAGACGTTGTGGAAGGTATGCAGTTTGATCGTGGTTACCTTTCACCCTATTTCGTGACTGATACCGAAAAAATGCAGACTGAATTGGACAACCCAATGATTTTGCTTTACGACAAGAAAATTTCTTCAATGAAAGATTTGCTTCCAATACTTGAGCCAGTGGCACAACAAGGAAAATCTTTATTGATTATTGCAGAAGATGTTGATGGCGAGGCTTTGGCTACTTTGGTAGTAAACAAACTTCGTGGCTCGTTAAAAATTGCAGCTGTTAAAGCTCCAGGTTTTGGCGATAGAAGAAAAGCAATGCTTGAGGATATCGCAATTTTAACTGGCGGAACTGTAATTGCTGAAGAGCGCGGTTTCACTTTGGAAAATGCAACCATCGATATGTTAGGTTCTGCAGAAACTGTAACAATTGACAAAGACAACACTACAATTGTAAACGGTGCCGGCAAGAAAGACGACATCAAAGGTCGTGTGAATCAGATAAAATCTCAAATAGAATCTACAACCAGCGATTACGACAAAGAAAAATTGCAGGAGCGTTTGGCTAAATTAGCCGGTGGTGTTGCGGTTCTTTACGTAGGTGCTGCTTCTGAAGTGGAAATGAAAGAGAAAAAAGATAGAGTTGACGATGCACTTCACGCAACCCGTGCGGCTGTTGAAGAAGGTATTGTTGCCGGTGGAGGTGTAGCTTTAGTTCGCGCTATTGAAGTGCTTAAAAAGCTTACTACTGAAACTTTGGACGAAACAACGGGAGTTCAAATTGTGGCTCGCGCCATAGAATCTCCACTTCGTACTATCGTTGAAAACGCAGGTGGCGAAGGTTCCGTAGTAATCAATAAGGTTTTGGAAGGCAAGAAAAACTTCGGTTACGATGCCAAAACTGAAAAATATGTTGATATGCTAAAAGCAGGAATCATCGATCCTAAAAAAGTAACCCGTATCGCGCTTGAAAATGCTGCTTCGGTTGCTGGGATGATTTTGACTACCGAATGTGCTTTGGTTGATATAAAAGAAGAAAATACCGGTGGCGGAATGCCAGGCGGTATGGGCGGTGGAATGCCAGGGATGATGTAAAATCCCAAAAGTGATTAATAGTTAAAGCCTCACAAGTCTTCAAGATTTGTGAGGCTTTTTAATTCAATTTTTTTAAAAAGTAACCTCAACTTCTTTCAAATCTCCACTTCTGTCAATTGTAACCGTTACCGTTTGTCCCTTTTCAAATTTTGAAAGGCTCTTCATATAGCTCATCATATCAGTTACATCGTAATCGCCCATTTTTACTACAATGTCACCTTTTTGAAGGCCCGCTTTTTGGGCGGGTTTATCTTCACTTACACCATCAATCCGCATTCCCTTTCCACTGAAAAGATAATCGGGCACGACCCCTAAAGTGACCTTAAAATCGGGCACCACTTCACTTTCATTTTTTGTTTTTTTGAAAGGAAGTTTGGGCTGGTTGTCCAAATCTTTTATTATGCTGAAAATGTAATTTGAAACTATTTTCATTCCCTCAAAATTCACCTTTTCAGTGTCATCGCTGGGTTTATGGTAGTCTTCGTGCTGCCCAGTGAAAAAATGAAGCACGGGAATATCTGCCAAATAAAACGAAGTGTGGTCGCTTGGCCCAACACCGCTTTCGTTTTCGGAAATATTTAAAGAGCCCGCATTTGCATTTACGGTTTGTTTCAAAACTGGCGAAGTGCCCACGCCATAAACTGCTAAAGTATTTTCAGAATTCAATCTTCCAACCATATCCATATTCAGCATATAAGTCACTTTTTTAGTGTTAATAGTTGGATTTTTAACGAAATAATTTGAACCCAGCAAACCTTCTTCTTCGCCCGAAAAAGCAATAAAAAGATAGTTATTGTTTTTTGGAGAACGTTTCTTTTGAAGCGAATCTGCCAAATGAAGCATCATCGCAACACCACTCGCGTTATCGTCCGCACCGTTGTGTATTGCTTCCCCCTCGCGATACAACGAACCTTCGCCGCCCATTCCCAAATGATCGTAATGCGCGCCAATTACCACGGTGTTTTCAGCCTTGTTATCTAAATATGCGATTACGTTTTCACCTGTTTCGGTACTGTCATTTTTATCGGAAGTAAATTCAGCTTCCTGATGTGGGTTTTTACTAGCTTTATAAGAAAACTTTTGAAAATAGCCGTCCGTTCCCTTTGGCTGCAATCCTAAATCCTCAAATCTTTTCGCAATATATTTTGCGGCTTTCTTTTCACCTTCAGACCCCGTTTTTCTTCCGTTTAGACTATCGTTTGCCAAAACGGCTACATCTTCTTTCATGGAAATTGACTTCACCTTAGTTTCCTTACAGGAGAAAACCATTATTGCCAGAAATAACACTAAAATTATACGCATATCATTACTTTTGCTCAAAAATACATTAAAAATGAAAATAGTCTATACGCTACTAATTGTTTCCTTTTTGGCGAGTTGTAAAAAGGAAGAGAAAAAAGATGATAAAATTGCTACATCCAATTCTGAAAAAAATGAAACCTACGTTCTTGATGAAAATACAAAAGACACTTTAATTTATCCCGAAGAAAAGCATTTCAAAAGCATACGGCAAGTCACTTTTGGCGGCGATAATGCTGAAGCTTATTGGAGCTTTGACGATAGCAGGCTCATCTTCCAAAGCAACTATAAAAACTGGGGCGTTAACTGCGACCAAATGTTTTTAATGAACGCTGAAGAAACTTTTAAAGACAAACAACCCCCAATGATAAGCACCGGCAAAGGCCGAACAACGTGCAGCTATTTTCTACCCGATGGAAAACATATTGTTTACGGAAGCACACATTTAAAAGATGAAAATTGCCCGGAAGTTCCACTTAAAAGGGATGGCAAATACGTGTGGCCAGTTTATGACAGCTTCGATATTTTTGTTGCCGATTTGGAAGGGAATATAACTGCCCAACTCACTAACGAACCGGGTTACGATGCCGAAGCAACCGTTTCGCCAAAAGGCGATAAAATTGTTTTCACCTCCATGCGTAGTGGCGATTTGGAATTGTACACAATGGATATTGACGGGAAAAATGTAAAACAGATTACTAACGAATTGGGCTACGACGGCGGCGCCTTCTTTTCACCGGACGGAAGCAAACTGATTTTCCGTGCTTCCCGCCCAAAAACCGAAGCCGAGATAAAAGAGTATAAGGATTTGCTTGCCCAAGGTTTGGTACAGCCCACCGAAATGGAGCTTTTTATCTGCAATGCCGATGGCAGCGAGCTTCGCCAATTGACGCATTTGGGCAACGCCAATTGGGCGCCGTTCTTCCATCCTTCGGGCGAGAAAATTTTGTTTTCCAGTAATTTTGAAGCGGAACGCGGCTTTCCATTTAATTTATATATGATTGATATTGACGGAAAAAATCTGGAGCGCGTAACCCACGGCGAAACATTTGATGCCTTTCCAGTTTTTTCAAACGATGGAAAAAAGTTGGCTTTTTCTTCCAATAGAAATAATGGCGGCGGACGCGACACCAATCTTTTTATAGCTGAATGGCAGGATTAAAAAAATGTTGAAAGAACTCAGGCTATATAAATTTCCACTTTTATTCGCAGTTCTTTCCATTGCATTTTATATCAATTTTGGGTATGGTTTGGAGCGAAGTGATTTTATTAAACTCATCTCCATTTACACTGCTTTATTTTTTACGGCTTACCTTTTAATTGAAAAAACTATCCCGAAGCCTCGGGACAATTTTTGGTTTTTGGCAGGCTTGGGAATTGTTTTCCGGTTTGTTTTTATTCCGGCAATCCCAAATCTTTCGCAGGATTTTTATCGGTTTTTATGGGATGGGCAGTTGCTTTTGCAGGGCGTAAGTCCGTATTTGTTCACCCCCAGCTCCTCGACTGCGCTCGGAGTGACAATTGAGCAATCCCAACAATTAATTGAGGGGATGGGCGCCCTAAATGCAAGTCACTTCAGCAATTACCCACCAATTAACCAATTGTTTTTTGCAATCGCTGCGCTATTTGCCGGAAAAAGTATTTTGGGTTCTGTGGTGGTTCTTCGGGTGCTAATTATTCTTGCGGATGTTGGGATTCTTTACTTCGGAAAGAAACTTTTAGAAAAGTTGAACCTTCCAATTAAAAACATCTTTTGGTATTTTCTAAATCCTTTTATCATCATTGAACTTACTGGAAATCTTCATTTTGAAGGGGTAATGCTTTTCTTTTTTGTTTGGGCACTATATTTAGTATTCAAAGGAAAATGGTTTTGGGCAGCTATTTTGATTGGAATTTCAGTCTCAGTGAAATTGATTCCGTTTTTGTTTTTACCGCTGCTTTTTAGATATTTCACCAATCAATCGAATGTGGCTGCAATAAAAAGGCTTATTGGGTTTTATACAATTACTGGGATCACAATACTGGTTACTTTTCTACCATTTCTGTCTTCAGAATTTATTGAAAATTTTTCCGCAACCATTTCACTTTGGTTCCAGAATTTTGAATTCAATGCGAGTGTGTATTATATAATCCGTTGGATTGGGTTTCAAGTTGTAGGATGGAATATTATAGGAACTACTGGAAAGATCTTGCCTGTTTTAGTATTACTTTTGGTTTTGGCGATCGCTTTTTTCAGAAAAAATAAAACGCCACAGGAATTGATGACCGGGATGCTTTTTGCAATTTCGTTTTACTTTTTACTTTCCACCACTGTGCATCCGTGGTACGTTGCCACTCCACTTTTACTTTCAGTTTTTACAAAATATAAATTTCCGATAGTTTGGAGTTTTATGGTAATGCTAAGCTATTCCGCTTATGGCGAAAACGGTTTTGATGAAAAGCTTTGGTTGGTGGCTTTGGAATATTTAGTCGCAATTGTAGTTGCTCTTTGGGAAATTTCGATTGCCAAAAAATTTAACCCTGCAAGGTTTTAAATCTTGCAGGTTTGATGTCTACTTCTTCACCCTTTCCAATCGGTAAAAATCCTTTCTTCTATCCTTCAAATTACGAACAGCTCCGAAAGTGTGCAGTTCCCGAAGCAAATCTATGTCCACATCGGCCACCAATATCATTTCGGTGTTTGGGGTTGCTTCGGCTTTAATTCCATTGTTGGGAAAAGAGAAATCACAAGGCGTGAATACTGCGCTTTGGGCGTATTGTATATCCATATTATGCACCTTGGGCAGGTTGCCCACGCTTCCTGCAATAGCTACGTAACATTCGTTTTCTACAGCTCGTGCCTGGGCGCAAAGTCTTACGCGAGAATAGCCGTTCTGGGTATCTGTAAGAAATGGAACAAATAAGATATCCATTCCCTCATCAGAAAGCAATCTTGAGAGTTCGGGAAATTCTGAATCATAACAAATCAGCACCCCAATTTTTCCACAATCAGTATCGAATGTTTTTAGGGAATTTCCGTTTACCATTCCCCAAACGCGTTCTTCGTCTGGCGTAACGTGAATCTTTTCGTAACGTTCCACACTTCCGTCGCGACGGCATAGATAACCTACGTTGTAAAGCTTCCCGCGGACCATTTCGGGCATACTCCCAGTTATAATATTGATATTGTACGAAATTGAAAGTTGGGAAAGTCTTTCAGTAATTTCCTTAGTATATTTAGCCAATTCGCGAATGGCATCTGGCTCGCTCATATGGTTGTATTTTGCCATAAGCGGAGCATTGAAAAACTCTGGAAACATAGCAAAATCGCAGTGGTACCCAGCCACAGAATCTATAAAATACTCTGCTTGGTGCATCAACTCCTCCATGCCGGAATAGCTACGCATCTGCCATTGGATTAACCCCAACCTAACAATACTTTTTATCGCAGAAGGCTTTGGTTTTTTCTCGGGTTTGGTATAGTAAATATTGTCCCATTCCATTAAAACCGCAAACTCCCCCGAAGCCTTGTCGCCTTCCAAATAGCCTTTTAATACGCGCACTGGGTGAAAGTCGTTCGATATTTGAAAGTTTAAAACCGGATCGTCAATCTGTTTGCGCTTTACTTTTTCAATGTATTGTTTTGGCGAAAGTTTATCTGCGTGTAAATGATAATTTGGCATTCTTCCCCCGAAAACGATGCTTTTCAGATTTAGGTTTTCGCAAAGTTCCTTTCTATAATCGTATAATCTTCGTCCTAGACGCAATCCCCGAAAATCTGGACGGATAAAAACATCTATTCCATAGAGCACATCGCCTTCGGGGTCGTGTATTTTAAAATTGGGATCGTCTGTAATGTCTTTGTAGGTATGTTTTTCTCCCAATTCATCAAAGTCAACAATAATAGAGAGGGCACAACCGGCAATCTCGCCATCGGCCATAATAACCACTTGTCCTTCTGGGAAAATGTCTATTAAGTTTCCTATTTCGTTGATCTTCCAATAGCTATTTGGCATACCCCCATAAGATTGAATAGTCGCCTTTTTAAGGGCTTCATAGTCTTTTATGGTTAAAAACTTAAGTTCAATATTTTCAATCTTTTTAGGTTCCATATAATTTTTAGGATGTGTGTTTCTAATTAAATATCCTTTCGTCAAAAGGAAAGTCGGTGATTTCTATAATTTTAATCTTTTTAATGTCTTTATGATTCGGGTTGAGCAAATAATTGAAATCTCCCTTCACCACGGCCGAAGGCACTTTGAGCACGCAACTGTTATTGGCTCGTATGAATTCATCGCCAATATTTTGTGTGTTTAGCTTGGGCGGGTTTGTATTCCAACCGGTGGCCAAACGTCGGGCAGGCAAAGTTTCTATTTCGACGTTTCTAGGAATTTCTATTTCAATCATCATATAGTCGTCGGGGAGGGAAGCTATGCTTAAATGTACAATTACTTCTGCCATTGCAAGCGCCCTACTCTCGGCAGTATACAGCATCTCAACGCCTTTACTGTTCCAGCGGTTCCCAAATTTGGCAGCACCCTTTCCACTTAGATCATTGGCGTATTTTTTTCTGGATAGCCTAAAAACCCTCATTACGCAAAAATACCGTGCTCTATACGGTTAAGCTCTGCCATGACCATTTCCTTACCATAGGAATCTTTTAAAAGCTCACCGGGCTTATAACCGTTTAATGCAAACGAAGGCGCATTTAACCAGCTATAGAATTTTTCGGAAGAGCCAAAAACCTCGATTCCAAAATTGGTAACCTCAGCCAGTTCAAAAATCTTTTCAGTATGAATAGATTTAAAATGAAAATCTTTATCATCGCGATACCGCTGCAAGGTCTTAGTGGACAAATCTAGATATTCTGCCCAATCTTCGTCTGTAAAGGGCGTAAACCTTTTTATTTGTTGAAAAATTTTATATGGCAGTCCTGTCCTTATTGCTCGAATGATAAGCATTTTATCGAGAAAAAAATCTGCAAAAGAGATACTTCGCGATCTACTGCCGATATGCTTCACATAGGCAGTTAGCGATTCATTTACTTCGTTAATTGCGATATTCTGTTCATCATAACCCATAATAAATACATTTGTCTACAAATTTAAGACATTTGTCTGGGGTTAAAAAACATTTAACGCAATTTTTTACATATCAAGCAGATAAGCAAAAATTAACGGTGCCACAATGGTGGCGTCACTCTCTATAATAAATTTAGGAGTATCCATATCCAATTTGCCCCAAGTAATCTTTTCATTCGGTACTGCGCCCGAATAACTTCCAAAACTGGTGGTAGAATCACTGATTTGGCAGAAGTAACTCCAAAATGGAGTATCGGTTCTTTCCATATCCTGATAAAGCATCGGAACCACACAGATTGGGAAATCTCCCGCAATTCCACCGCCAATCTGGAAGAAACCGATTCCTTTTTTCGAATTCTCAGTGTACCAATCGGCAAGGAAGGTCATATACTCAATGCCGCTTTTCATGGTTGAAGCTTTCAATTCGCCTTTTAAAACGTAGCTGGCAAAGATATTCCCCATGGTGCTATCTTCCCAACCTGGGCAGATTATTGGCAGATTCTTTTCGGCAGCGGCGTACATCCACGAATCCTTTAGGTCTATTTCGTAATGTTCTTCCATCACACCACTCAAAAGAAGTTTATACATATATTCGTGCGGAAGGTAGCGCTCGCCCTTTGCTTCAGCCTCTTTCCACAGTTTTACAATGTGCTTTTGGATTCTTCGGAAAGCTTCTTCTTCGGGGATACAAGTATCCGTAACGCGGTTCATTCCTCTTTCAAGCAAATCCCACTCGTCCTGTGGTGTTAAATCGCGGTAATGCGGTACACGCTCGTAATGGCTATGCGCCACGAGATTCATAATATCTTCCTCAAGGTTTGCGCCAGTACAAGAGATGATATGCACTTTATTCTGACGGATCATTTCGGCAAAAATCTTTCCCAATTCAGCAGTACTCATAGCACCGGCAAGGGAAACGAGGATTTTTGAACCTTGGTTCAACTGTGCTTCATAACCTTTTGCGGCATCCACAAGGGCGGCGGCATTAAAGTGTAGATAATATTTTTCAATAAATTGGGAAATAGATCCTTTGCTAGTACTCATCTTCTTCTGTATTAAATTTTGAAACGCCTTTTTTGGTTTCGTTAAAATTGCTTTCGTATTCGTCTTCTTCGTCCGTGCCTGCAAATTTGTAGGTCAACATTTTGTAGTAAAGCTTTGCCGCTACAAAATCGGAGGCTCTTTCTTCCGGATTTGGACAAAGCTCTACAATGTCAAAACCTACCACATTTTTTTCATCAAAAACCTGCTTTAGAAAATCCAGGGTTTCGTACCAAAATAGTCCGCCCGGCTCTGGAGTTCCCGTTGATGGCAAAATTGAAGGATCCAAGGCATCCAAATCAAAAGTGATGAAAACATTGTCGCCCAAAGCTTCAATAACTTTATCCATCCAGTACTCATCCTTTGCCATATCGTGGGCAAAGAATACTTTTTCTTCATCCATTACGGTAGTCTCTGCAACATCCATACTTCTAATCCCTACCTGTACTAAATTTGTGGTCTGGCTTGCTTCATAGACTGCGCACGCGTGGTTGCATTTACTTCCGTGGAATTCCTTGCGCAAATCGGCGTGGGCATCAATATGAAGCACCGTTAAATTGTCAAAACACTCATTGAAAGCTCTAATTGTACCTATGGAAATACTGTGCTCACCACCAAAAATGGTTACAAACTTATTTCTTTTAATGTAGTCCTTGGTTACTTTGTGTACTTCGGAAACTACGGCTTCCGGAGAGGAGTTTTCAGTAATTGCATCGGCAAGATAGACCCCTTGTTTATAAACCTCTGTTTGGGTTTCAATATCATACAGTTCCATATTTTCCGAAGCGTCCAAAAATGCTTCGGGACCTTTGTCTGCACCTTTTTGCCAAGTGCTGGTTCCATCATAAGGAACCGGGATTAATACAATTTTTGATGTTTCTAGGGCCGCATATTTTTGCGGGATGCCTGCGTACGTCTTAGTGCTCATAACCTAAAATGTTTAGCAATTGCTCGCTTGTTTGTTGTTCTGAAAAAAGTTCGGTTGTTATTTTATTGTTTTTATCTCTGTCAATCAAAATATGTTTCGGCGAAGGAATCAAGCAGTGCTGCAAACCTCCAAAGCCCCCAATGGTCTCTTGATAAGCCCCTGTATTAAAGAAGCCAATATACAAAGGTTTTTCCTTTCTGAATTTTGGCAAATAAATAGCCGCCATGTTTTGCTCGCTGTTGTAATAATCATCACTGTCACAAGTCAGCCCACCCAATAGCACTCTTTCATATTCATCGTGCCAACGATTAATGGCGAGCATAATAAAACGTTTGCTGATGGCCCAAGTGTCCGGCAAAGTTGTGATGAATGACGAATTTATCATATTCCACTTCTCGCGGTCGTTCTGTTGTTTCTGGTACAAAATTTCGTAGATGGCACCCCCGCTTTCGCCCACAGTGAAACTTCCAAATTCGGTAAAAATATGCGGCACTGGTACCTCAGCTTCCGCACAGGTTATATTTATTTGGTTCAATATTTCATTGACCATATATTGATAATCGTACTCAAAGGCCAAGGAGTTTTTTATCGGAAAACCCCCGCCAATATTCAAACTATCCAACGATGGACAGATCTTTTTTAGACGAACATATACTTTTAAACATTTTACCAATTCGTTCCAGTAATACGCCGTGTCGCGAATGCCCGTGTTAATGAAGAAATGCAGCATTTTTAGATCAACGCGTTCATTATTTTTTATCTGTTCTTCATAAAAAGGGATGATGTTTTTATAGCCAATTCCCAATCTGGAAGTATAAAATTCAAACTTTGGTTCTTCTTCGGAAGCGATACGGATACCTACATTAAAATGATTTTCAATGCTATCTGACAGTAATTCTATTTCCTCGTAATTATCAATAATCGGGATACAGTTTTCGTGACCATTATTGATTAACCTGGCGATGTTTTCTATATAACGCTCGCGTTTGAAACCGTTGCAAATTACATAGGTTTTGTCGGTTACTTTTCCTGTTTTCTTTAAACGCTCCACGATGTCAATATCAAAGGCCGAAGAGGTTTCAATATGAATATCGTTTTTTAAGGCTTCGTTCAAAACGTGCTTAAAATGCGAACTTTTCGTGCAATAGCAGTAGTTGTAAGTGCCTTTGTAGTTGTTCTTTTCAATAGCCTCGGCAAACCACTTTTTTGCCAAGTTGATATTTTCTGAAATTTTCGGGAGATAGGTAAATTTAAGTGGTGCGCCATATTGCTCTACGAGCCCCATTAAATCTACACCGTGAAATTCAAGCCCGTTATCGCCCAAACGAAATTCTTCCTGCGGAAAATAATACGTTTGGTTAATTAAATCTATGTATTTGGTATTCATTTTATCTTTTTGGTTGAAGGGGTAAATTAAAAATTCTTGTCGCGTATTCCCTGGAAAAAGGAGGGTATAACAAAAAATTAACTTGAAGTTTAACTGCGAATAGGCATAGCTTTTAAAGTGGGACTAATGCCTATAATATGCTGCAAGGCAGCTGCTGGAAGTAAAAATGTGTTGTCCATTTAGAATTTGTGTTTCTGAAATTTTCAAAAACCAACCATTTCAAAAAATACTAGCTGTTAAAATATTTACAATACAAAAGTGCCAAAAAAATTCCAATAATTTATATTAGACAGTAATTTTTCGTTCGCATTAAATCATGCTGAACATGTTGAGTTCCTTTTCGGTAAGTGTTCTCCAGCGGCCCCGTGGCAAATCCTTTTTGGTCAATGGGCCCAGGGTAACACAATCCACGCGGACTACGTCATAACCCAAATGTTCAAAAATGGTGCGAATGATGCTGTTTCCGGTATGTTTTATCTTTAAGCCTATCTCGCTTTTGGGTGAATTATCAACATAACTTATTTCCTCAACAGTAATTTCCTTTCCTTCAATGGTAAAGCCTTCCTTTATTTTTTTAAGATGCTCTGCCTTAAGGTTTTTGTCAAGCTCTATATGAAATAACCTCGGAATACCTTTTTTGGTAAATTTCTGAACAAACTCATCGTCATTCGTGAACAATAAAAGTCCAGTTGCATTCCTGCCCAAACGGCCGAAAGGTTTTATTTTGGCAGTGGTAGCGTTTGCTACCAAATCCATTACGGTCATTCCCTTTGCATTGCTATCGGTTGTGGCGAAACCTTTTGGTTTGTTCAGCAATATGTAAGTATTGGGCTCTGGATTTAATCGACGACCATCAAAGCGTACGTCATCGGTTAATTGGACCTTGTAGCCCATCTCGTTGACAATTTTTCCGTTGACGGTAACCAAACCTGTGGCAATGTAAGTGTCGGCCTCGCGGCGGGAACATACGCCACTGTTCGCAATATATTTATTTAGGCGGATTCCATCTTCGGGATTGCTCTTTTTTAACTCCCTAACAGGCTTCTCCCTGCGGCCAATTTCCTTTCCGGTTTTATCAAATTTCAACTTAGGTTTCGCGGGGTCTTGCTGCCTTCCGGTGTTTTTCTTTGGGCTCTCAGATTTCAGGGGAGCATTGCCACGAGCCATACTTTTCTTTCGTGCATTCTTTCCGGGCTTGTTGGAACCTCTTCCTCTATCGTAATTGTCTTGTGCGCTCATTTATTATTTTTTTGCAAAGGTAAGCAAATTTAGTAGGCAGTCGCAGTTTTCAGTTTGCTGTAAAAAAAGGATAAGTTGCAATTGGCAACTCCTGTTTTCTTAGGAAACAATTTCATCCAAAATCCTCAAATAATCTCCCCGGTTCTTCAAAAAATCCATTTCTGAAATATCGATGATCTTAATATTTTCCGAATGTTGGTTTTTTATGAATTCCAAATACCCCGTGTTCAGTTTTTGCAGATAGGCAGCCTCAATGCTCTGCTCATATTTGCGGCCGCGCTTCTTTATATTTTCCAGCAAACGGTCCGTATTTTGGTACAAATAGATATACCTATCCGGTTTGGGCACGTCCTTGTGCATTACCTGAAAAAGCTTTTTGTAAAGCGCATATTCCTCCTCGGGCAGGGTGATGCTTGCAAAAATCAACGATTTATTTACGTCATAATCTGCAATTACCGATTCTTTAAAAAGATCGAACTGCGTAATATCGTCAACCAATTGCTGGTAACGATCTGCGAGAAAGGACATTTCCAAAGGAAAGGCGTAACGTGCGGAGTCTTCGTAGAATTTTGGCAGAAATGGATTGTCCTTAAAACGCTCCAGTATCAATTTGGCGTTAAAGTCGTTTGCAATTTTTGTAGCCAAGCTCGTTTTGCCAGCCCCGATATTTCCTTCAATGGCGATGTAATTATATTGTGAAATGTTATAAAACTTCATCGGGCTGCTGAGCCATTTGGATTGCTTTTGAAGCAGGCTTTTATCGGCTGTTTCAGCCAAAAGCTTTATAATTTTTTTATTCGAAATGGGATGGATCAATTCTGGATTTATTTCTGCCAAGGGCTGGAGCACGAACTTTCGGTTTTGCATTTCGGGATGGGGAACTATCAATTTTTCGGTCTGTAAAATTTCCCCATCAATAAAAATAATATCGATGTCAATAGGACGTGAGGTATAGGTTTTTGAAACATTTCGCTTGCGCCCCATTTTTTTTTCAATATCCAAAATAGACTTTAAAACCTTGGACGGTTTCATGTCCGTTTGCAGCCAAACAGCGCAGTTCAAAAAAGGGTCGCCCTCAAAACCCATTGCCGGGGTTTCATAAACCGAGGAAATTTTCACAATGCTTCCCACCTCTTCAAAAAGCGCATTCACCGCATTCTGAAGATGCTCAAAACGGTTGCCCATATTGCTGCCAAGCGAGAGATATACGTTATGCAGAGGTTGCAATGAATTCAAATTTTAACATTTAAGACGAAATTAAGGAAAAGAAAAAGACTACCAAGTAAATTTGTGCGTAGATATAAATTTTACGGAAATGCCGCTTTTTAAGAGGCTGTTTCCAAAGGAATTATCACAAAAGAAATTTTCAAATTTTTTATGAAGAAAGCACTCAAAATAATAGGGATTATTCTCGGAATTTTAATTCTATTGCTGATCGCGGCTCCTTTCATTTTTAAGGGAAGCCTTGAAAAAATGCTGAAGCGAACTATCAATGAAAACCTCAACGCCACCGTGGCTTGGGAAGATCTTGACTTGAGTCTTTTCAGCAGTTTTCCCGATGCGTCGCTACAGTTGAATAATTTCAGCGTAATCAACAAAACACCTTTTGAGGGCGATACGCTGGCGAGCGGCAAGACACTTTCACTGGATATGGGCATTATGCAGCTTTTCAAAAAAAGCAATGAAGCCATAAAAGTTGACGAAGTGAAACTTGACGAAGCTTTCGTGAATATTAAGATTGACTCCCTGGGAAATGCAAATTACGACATTGCCATAAAAGATGACGCGCCCGCAGTCACCGAAGGGGAAGAGAGCGCTGGCGGCTTCACTTTTGATTTGAAAAATTATGAAATAACCAATTCGCGCATCAATTATTTGGACGAGGCCACAAATACCTATTTGATGCTCACCGAAGTGCAGCACGAGGGCAGTGGCGACCTTTCGCAGGAAATAAGCAATCTGGACACAAAGACTGAAGCATTCGCTTCTTTTAAAATTGACAGCACCGAATATTTGACCAAAAACAGAATTTCCCTCAACGCAATCTTTAAACTCGATTTAAAAAACCAAAAATATACCTTCCTTGAAAACGAGGCCAAAATCAACGAACTGCCACTCACCTTTGACGGTTACGTAAAAGTGAACGAAACCAATAACGAAGTGAACCTTACTTTTAAAACGCCGTCCTCAGATTTTAAAAACTTTTTGGCCGTAATCCCCGAAACCTACGTAAAGCAAATTAACGATGTAAAAACCACGGGAAATTTCACCGTAAATGGTATGCTGAAAGGAATTGTGGACAGCACGCACATACCAACGATGGACATAAAAATAGCGAGTGAAAATGCTTCCTTTAAATATCCTGATTTGCCGAAAACCGTTGACAATATTACTATCGACGCACAGTTGATAAATGAAACAGGTTTGCTAAAAGACACCTACCTCAACATTCCAAAATTGACATTTAGAATTGACAACGAACCTTTCCGAATGAACGGAAGCATCAAGAATATGACCGAAAATCCATTGGTGAATATGGAAATGCAGGGAACGTTGAATTTGGCAAATATTGAAAAAGTGCTGCCCGTTGAAATGGAACAAAAACTCAGCGGGATTTTTAAAGCAGATGTTATCGCAAATTTCGATATGGAATCGGTTGAGAAGGAGCGATACGACCAAATTGACGCCCGCGGAACGGCAAGCCTTACCAATTTTAATTACGACGCAGGTTTTAAAAACGAATTGAAGGTGGTCAATGCCAACCTCGCCATGCAGCCCGGCACCATTACGCTAAAAGAACTAAACGCGAAAACGGGTCAAACCGATATTAAGGCTTCGGGCAACATACAGAATCTCATCCCATTTTTGATGAGCAAACAGGATTTGAAAGGACGCTTCGCAGTACAATCAAATACTTTTAACGTGAATGATTTTATGGCTTCGGAAGATTCCGCTTCGGAAAATAATTCTAAAGAAAAAGGAACTGCTTCCCAAAAAACGACTTCTTCGGAGACTGTGAAAATTCCAGATTTTCTGGATGCCACCTTAGATTTTAATGCGAATAAAGTAATCTATGACAATTTG
>Ga0209344_10003147_pt1 | contig 16739 bp, 12 predicted proteins | sample Cruoilmetagenom6_FD_187293 | JGI IMG/M metagenome (GOLD analysis project Ga0209344, IMG submission 187293) | Oil polluted marine microbial communities from Coal Oil Point, Santa Barbara, California, USA - Santa Barbara Oil Seep Sample 6 (SPAdes)... | ecosystem: Environmental > Aquatic > Marine... | reverse complement strand
AACGCTGTGAACTGGCCTAGAAACCCCACCTGATCCCGCAGAATTTCGCGATTCGACAGCAACAGACCCTCAGCGCGGTTAGGCACACATTGCGATCGTGCGGCGGCCAACATCCAGCTTCAAGATTTCGGGAATCATGACGGTCCCTCCTCTGACAATGTGGATTGTGTGTTAGGTGTTATTCCGAATAGACGGGCTATTCAAAGTTCACTAGCTTCTGAGTCAGGAGAAACGCCATGACTGAAACCACTGAACTGTTATTAAATTCACGCCTTGGCGCGGAGCTTTCGCAAGACGAGGCCACAAAATTGGCCAACTTCATGCAGCTGCGCGAACTCAAAAGCGGTGACCATCTCATTGTTGAAGGCACCGTCGACGAATCCTTACACGTCATCATCGAAGGCAATCTTGAAGTCATAAAGCGAACGGCTGGCGATGGGATATCCAACATCGCTGTCATTCGCGAGGGCAACCTCGCTGGCGAACTCAGCTTTATCGACGGTGACGTCCATACTGTTGGACTGCGCACACTGAGCGACTGCAAAGTACTCAGCTTGGCGCGTGTTGATTTTGAAAATTTCATCAGCACCGAACCACAACTCGTCTACAAAGTTATGCGTGCAGTGACACGTTCGGCGCACCAAATAATGCACCAGATGAACGACGAGTTTATTGAGCTCAATAACTACATATTTAAGCAACATGGACGCTACTAAGCCGTAAAGAATAGAAAGCAGGAGCGCCGAGCGGCGCTCCTGCGGGTTGTGCTGAAACTACTTGTTCAGGTGAACAAGGTTGTCCAGCAATGAGTCGAGACCACCCACTACAGAGATGTTGCCGACCTTGTCGGTAATCTTCTCCAGGGTCTCAAGCTCCTTGAGACGCAGTGCAACTGCGTTGCTCTCCATCACCTTGGCCGTGTTGAGCAAAGAACGCGTAGCATTCGTTTCCTCACGTCGACGGATAACGTTGGCCTGAGCCGCCTTCTCCGCCTCCACAACCTTGCCCAGGAGCTCCTTCATGTCACCAGGCAGGATGATGTCCTTAACACCGACAGACTTCACAGTGATACCGATAGCGGCGAAGTGCTCCTTGAGGTGGTCAGCAACTGAATGGTCAATTACTGCCTTATCCTCAAGCAACGCATCCAGCGTTCGAGTACCGACAATGCCACGAAGACCGAACTGTACTTCCTTGTACAGATGACCCAGAGGGTCCTTGGTCTCACGCACAGCCTTATCGACGTCCGTCAGCTGGTAAGTAGCAGTAAGATTGATGCGCAATGACACTTTATCCTTCGTCAGAATTTCCTGACCTGTTACTTCCAGCGTCTGAACACGGATATCGTAGAGCTCTACATTCACCGCACGCTCCACAGCGAAGAACGCGTGGAAACCGGCAGCCAGCGTACGCAGCAATTCACCATCGACGTACAGGAGTCCAACGTGACCCTCCGGTACGACGCGTGTGTAGATTGCCTTGTCCGCGATCGCCTTCAATATTGGGTCAGTGCCCGCAACGAGACGCTTCGCAAGACGCGCATCAACATCCAGCGTTTCGACGATCTCGAAACGCTCAACACGAATACGCTGTACGCCCTTGGTGAAGAGCTTTCGGGTTGCAGGTGCCATGACCAGCGTAACCCGATCGTTGTGGTATACGATCGCGATTTCATCTGTATTGGTCGCAACAACGTCAAAATGACGCTTAACCTGATTCGGGTACTTCTCGATCAGGAAGTCCTGCAATCGATGCGCGAATAACGGCATCGTAATGTCTAATCGCTCGACGGTGTATGCGTGCAGTACAGTTACGAAACGGAATACGCCAGGCTCGAGGAACTTGACGAAATCACCATCACGGAACAGGAGTACACGCTCGTGCTTACGCACGATGATCTTCATGTAAAACATGTACATTCTCCTTTATAAAATCGGTGCAACTACCTCCACAGCACGGAAACGGGAAGACGGTGATCGTCGACCGGAACGGAAGTGCAGTGACGGCCGGGGTGTCCAGTGACAAGTCACTTTTCAGGTCCGGCATACACTGGACGACAATTCGGGCGCGACAGTCAGCACGCCAACCGGCTTGAGTGCTGCTGGATTTTCGATGTCGAAAAAGCGAACTTAATCTCCGGCGAAAATCCTGGAAGCAGCTGCGAGTTGAAGCAATAACATTGCTTGAAATGCAGGATTCGAACCTGCGCTTAACGATTACAAATCGCCTGCTCTACCCAACTGAGCTAATTTCAGGGTGTTGAGTGACAGTCGATTCTCGGTACACGCTTCGCAATGGATAGCAGTCGCGAGCCGGACGGGATTTCAGAGAACCCGAGCCATAGAGTCTCGATGTCATGGATCAACAAGGTATGGCGGATTAGCCGCCAAATTTTGTTTTTCACACAATCCGCATTGTTAAAGAACAAATGCAGGGCACAAAAAAAGCCCTGACTGGTTAAACCAAACAGGGCTTTCTTGCCGCTGTCGGGTTCAGATAAAACTGAGCCCTGCAGCGAATAATGCTGAAAGGCCGTTACATGCACACCTCGTCATCATGCGAAGCGGACACTTTTATCCCTCGGAGTTGCCACGCGCATTCACTAATGCGCGCCGCATTACCGGCGAGATTTGTTATCAAGTTTTTCAATAGATATTTCATAGGGACGCGGACTATACGCTCTGAAAAAGGTTTGTCAAGAAACTATTTTTTTATTTCGAAGCAGACGGTCGACTATCAATCATGATTGCGTCGAGTTTCTTCTGCGCACGTTTCAAGTCGTTAAGGTCGCCAGACTCAAGCATGTCGCAATCGTCCTTGACCATCTGTGCGATATCGACCGGATAGTGACGACAGTCTTCAGGGCGATCGTGATAAATATCGCAGGTGTATTTGTTTTCCTCGGGAACGTGTTTTAGAAACGGACAACGCGCGAAGTACTCACCGGTTGTGGGATCAACCCAAATTTTTCCGTCCTGCACGTAGCGCGCTATTTCCGGGCGATAGGTTTCCCACTCCTCAATCTCTGTTGACGAAGCGGATAAGCCACCGTTACCAGCGGTCTCACAGCACTTGCCGCAAGAATTACAGTTCTTCATTCGCTTCCTATTTCAGGCAAGCGATACTCGACGACTTCATTGTTTACAGGACACTGAAATGCCAGCAGATAGGCGCTTAATTGCAAATCGACACCATCTTGCTCCCCGCTTCCGTACAGTCGATCACCGACGATTGGGTGGCCCAGAGCGGCTAACTGGCGACGGATCTGATGCTTGCGCCCTGTTTCAATCTGCACATCAAGGAGTGAGTCATTGCCACTCTTGTGCTGAAAGGAAAATCCACTAACCGCAGGTTTATCGTCGACGAGACTCTCCATACGCAGCGGATTCGGCTGCTGCGAGAAATCGCCCTTTACCAAAGCGCGATAGCGCTTCTCAATTCTCCGTTCCGCGAACAGCGAAGACAACGCCGCCGCGACCTTTTTCCCATGAGCGACAAGGATCAGACCAGTAGCAGCCCTGTCCAGTCGGTGTACTGTGAACGCTGTTCGGTCCGGCTCCAGCTGCCTTTCTGCCCATCGAGCGACGGTACAGTGATCGCCCCACTTCGAACCTTGCGAACGAAGGCCGTAGGGTTTGTTCCAGACTGAATAGCCACCAATATCCGCTATCAACGTGGGTTCGACAGGGTCTTCATCGAGAATCTCAGCGTCGTAATACAGATGAACTTCGTCGCCCGCCTTTAGCGACCGCTTTGCCCGGCGCAGACGTTGCGTATTCTTGCCACGCGTTAGCCAAACCGCACCTTGCGTCATCGCGTGTTTGATTCTCTGTTTCGAAAGACGGGTGCTCTCGTGGAGCAAGTCGACCGGACTTTCATCCGGCGACTTGATTGTCACGTTTGCTGTAAGACGAGCCACCTACAGTTTGATCGGCAGATCTCTGACTCGCGTTCCAGTTGCCGCGAAGACTGCGTTGCCAATGGCAGGCGGTACAGCGATGAGCGGCGGCTCGCCGAGCCCGACGGGAAATTCTGTGCTTTCGATAAAGTTGATATCAAGCTCGGGAACATCCGCCATTCGCAGCGGCGTGTATGAATCCAGATTCAGATCCTTAACTTCGCCGTTCTCAAACGCAGTACCCTCATGTAGCGCCATACTAACGCCCCAGAGCATCGCGCCTTCCGCTTGAGCGAGAGCACCGTCAGGATGAACGACAGTGCCGCAGTCGATCGACTGCCATAATTTCTTAACCGTGATCTTGCCCGTCTCAGAATCGACCGCAACGTGAGCAACACAAGCTGTCCAAGTTGGCTGGGCCCGTTCCTGACCAAAGCTAAGCGCAACGCCCATGCCCTCGCCTTCCGGCAATTCCGCCCCCCAGCCTGATCGTTCCGCAACGTCGCGCAACGTTGCCGCCAATCTTGCAGCACCGCCAACAGACTTCGGCGCCTCGCCGGCGTTCTTGCCCGCAGCGTCAAGTCGTGCCAGACGAAACTCGACCGGATCTTCGCCGGTCTTCGCGGCAACTTCGTCCATAAAACTCTCAACCCCCCACGCGATCCAGCCCGGGCCTACTGCGCGTAAGTAACCAGTCTGGACGGTTTGATCTACAAGCTCGTTGTGACTCACCCTGACACGGTGGTTGTCTAGTGTGTACCAGTGGTCGGCACCGTTTGCCGAGAACGGATCGAAACTCCCGTTGCCGTCAACTCCGGGCGCCATGAACGGCGGTAGCAAAGACTTCGTCGGCCAACCCGACGAAATTCCATGGTCAATTCCGGTCACGGCGCCATCAGCATCAAAACTCGCATCAAACTTAACAACCGATGGCGACCGAACGCAGTCAAAACGACTGTCTTCAGCACGCGGGAACACCAGTTTGACTGGACGACCAAGCTCTCTCGCGGCTATTGCAGCCGGAACCATTTGATCACCGAGCAGACGTCTGCCGAATCCACCACCTAAGTTGTAGGTGTGTATCAAAATGCTCGACTCTTCAACCTCAAGGGCCGCAGCAAGAACGGGCAGGACCCACGATTGGAACTGGTTGCCTGCATGAACGTGGAACACGCCATCCACAAACTCAACCAGTGCATTCTGTGGTTCCAGCGTGAAATGCAACAATGTACTCGTGCGGTAGATTGCCGAATGCACGCTTGCAGCGCTTTCTCTTGCCGCCGCGACATCGCCGTCGTCGACAACCAAAGCGCCGTTGGCCGGATCTGAAACCAGCTTCTCAGCCGCCTCTTGCATGTGTGCTTCTGTTACGGCGGCGGTCGGACCGGGCGCCCAATTGACCTGCACAGCCGCAGCTGCCTTTATGGCGGCCGGAAAACTGTCCGCGATGACCATTGCCCAAGCTTCTGTAAACCCGCTGGAGTCATTGATCTGCAGCGTTTGCTGATAGCCGGGAACCTCGCTTGCCGCACTATCATCAATCGATTCGATCTTGCTGCCAAAACGTGTTGGCGGGAGCAACGGATGTGCAAACACCATGTTCGGCAATTCAGCATCGAGGCCATAAACGGCCGTGCCATCGGTTTTCGCTGGCAGGTCGAGCGCGGTCGTTTTTTGACCGATGAGCTTGCGATCAGCGGCAGCCTTGATCGGTAGCGCAGCCATCTCTTCGTCACTAATTTCACGAGATACATCGCCGGTTGCTACGATCTCCGCGAACGACACCTTCTCGTCACCAGAGATCACGTGGCCGTTCTCCGCAGAACAGGTCGCCGCATCGACGCCGAGTAGGACAGCGCCCGCCTCTATCAGTACCGTTCGACCCGCAGCGCCCGCTTTCGACAGCATTTCAAACGATGTCGTCACTGACCACGAACCGCCGGTGAGCATCATGCCCCAACGTGGGTCAGTATCAACGTGTTTGATCGAGACAGTGCTCCAATCAGCACCCAGCTCGTCGGCGACAATTCGTGCCAACGCAGTACCAACGTGTTGCCCCATCTCAGCTCTCGTGATATTTACAAGCACTGCACCGGTGCCATCGACCTCGAACCAGACGACGGGCGAAAAGAGATGGCTCGCACCGGCGGCCATGAGTTCGTTCTTCGCATCGTCGCTGCTGCAGCCTGGTAACAAGCTACCAAGACCCATAACTAAGGTTGTACCGGCTGTACCGGCGAGAAACGTCCGACGTGAAATAGCGGGATTTTGTTTCGTCAATTTCATGATTACTCCTCCCCGCCATTGGCTGCGCTCTTGATCGCTTTCTTGATGCGCGTATACGCCATGCAACGACATAAATTGCCGTTCATCGCATCGTTGATCGCAGCATCGTCAGGATTGGCATTCTTACTCAGCAGATCGGCGGCTTGCATGATCTGACCGGACTGACAGTAACCGCACTGCGGTACCTGCTCTTCGACCCAGGCCGCCTGCAGAGCCTTGCCTTCAGAAGAGTCCAGACCTTCGATCGTTGTGATGGCTTTATCAGCTGCGACGCCGACCGGCGTACTGCATGATCGAACTGCCATACCATCCAGATGCACCGTACAAGCACCGCACCGCGCGATGCCGCAGCCAAACTTGGTGCCTTTTAGTTTAACCTCATCACGTATGACCCAGAGAAGTGGTGTATCAGGCGGACTATCTGTCGAAATCATCTCACCATTCAATTCAAACTGGATCATATTCAGCTCCTTAAGCTGTTATCAGGCTAGGCCAATCATACACGCAGAACCCACTACCCCCAAAAGGGACCAGTTACCTTTCGGGGGGTGTCTTTACCGCCGAAAGGTAACTGGTCCCTTTCGGGGGTGTCTTCGGAGCGTGTAGTAGATGCGCGCCGCCGGGACACTCGTGCGTCCGTCATGTTAGCTTCTCTCTGAGTGATTCGTACGCTGTACGACCCTGATGCGCACCGTGTGGTCGAGAAAAATTATAGAACTGCTCCCATTCGGTCAGTGTCAGGACTGTCAGCATTTCGCAGGCGATTTGCTTTGAGCAAATTCCAACGTAACTGACGAAGTCAGACAGCTACCCCCTTCGGATAGCCAGCACTTTGCCTGAACATAATCCTCAAGTTTAATTCTGTTACGCCGATACGAAGATTGAATGGCTTATGTGACATAAGTCACGCAGGAATGGCTGCGATCAGATTTGGTGGAGTAGAGCAAAATGGAATTCAATAGCATTGGCACAACCGGATTAACCGGGCAAACCCTTACCGGGCATTCGATCCAGAAGGCCGAGATGTATGCCGCTAGCAAGAGTCCGGAGGTGGAAGGGCCTGAAAAACACGACCACCATGGCCACCGCAAGAGCCGTGGACATCACGGCCATCATGGGCACAGAGGCCACCATGCTCTAGGCGCGCTGCGCCAGGAAATACGCCTAGCCTTGTCCAGCAGCTTTCAGATGAGGTTTTCAACGACAACGGCCGCTTACAACCAAGTCGCAGGCGAGCAGTCGCCTAGTGATGTCGCCGCTGAAGCCTTGGGCGCTGCCAAAGAAGTTGCCAGTCGGGCGCCGCTGGAGGCATCGGAAACGCTCGTCGACATGCGCAGGAAAATAGATGTCGCGGCCAAGAATGTCCGGGAATCGGTCGGTGTTGAGCCACAAGACGAACTTAATGGTGCGATCGACCTGGTTGACAAGGGGTTAGACGAGCTAGAGCAAGACGCCGCCCGAAATACGGTTTCCTCCGCATCTGTCTTATCGGCGGAAACTGAAACCAGGCAACGCTCGACTATTCGTATCCGCACGCAAGAAGGCGACATGATCAAACTCAGTCTGCGGAACGTTGAACGAATGTCGATCGAGGACGCTTCGACTACCGAAGGAGACGCAAACGTAAGGTCGACTGAGATTCAGGTTTCGAACCGCTCCCGAATGATGCTGCGTGTGAACGGTGACCTGAATGAGGCCGAAATGACGGCGATCAAAGCCGTTTTCGAGCAAGCTGAAGCAATAGCTGACGAATTTTTTGGCGGCGATCTGGCTGCCGCATTCGACATGGCAGCCGGCCTCGAGTACGACACTGAGCAACTTGCCAAGATAAATATGCGGTTCCGCGAAAGACAGGTTTCCACTGTGTCGTATGCGGTAACGGGCGCTCCCCCAGCCGCCATCGCGAAGGAGGCTGATCCAGTTATTGCCGCGCCATCAACACCGGTGGTTGAGAAGGTCGAACCAGCACCAGTTGCAGCGACAGAGGTGGCACCGGAAACAGAGGCCGCATCTACTGAAGCGCCACCAGAAACGAATCCGGGAGCATCAGTTCCCTCAGACAATGCGATGGACAACTTCTTCGACCTACTCGGGAATTTCCTAAGCTCGCTGAATGAGGGCTTTGAGTCTGATTCCGGAGGTATGTCGTTTCGCTTCTTCCACTCTCAGTCGTTCAGCCTGCAGATTCTGAAGACAGTTTTCGAGCTCAATGCACCTGAGGAATCCGGCGACGCGGCACAAACTGCGGCTAAGGTTGTAGATTCGATTACAGAGTAAATCAACCACCGTGTGCTTCCTGACAGATAGCTTACAGATTATTCCGGCGGCCTGATTCGAATCCAAGGCGGCAGCTGGCAGGATCAAGTCAACGGCATTGGTCTACGCTCCAGCTCCACGGATACTCTCTCTCCAGTCCTTAGGATGCCTTTGGGCTCCACTGACGATTGAGACCCGCCTGACCCCGTCTTGCCTTTGTGAAAACGGGCGAACTGAACTCGCCGACCCTTGGCACTGCGTTTCGGCAAAAGCCGGCTGAAGAATGATCGGAGGCGCGCCTTCCACGCGCTAACGCGCTCGCCGTGCAGCTCGCGATTAGCCTGCTTGTAGCTACTTCTTGCTGCCCGATAGGCAGATCTCGCATCTGCGAGAGGTTGCTGCCAATTGGCTCGGTTCATACGTGCTGCATCCAAGGCCCGACGCGCTTCGGTTCTGCGATTTGCTGGCGCGCGATCGTATTCACGCTGGGCCCTGTTCAGGTTGCTTGTGGCATGCCTTACTTGGGACTGAACGGCTTTGACATCCGAATGCGCCTTGGTCATTTCAAGCTTAGCCGACTCCACTTTTCGTCTTGCCTTGGTCGGCTTTTTCGCAATGTAGTTCGATCGCAGCTTCGGCCTCCCGGTCGTCTGCGGCCGGGATTGAGAGGCTGATTGCTTTGTCGATCCGGGCTTTGCTTTTTGCGCTGCCACAGGTTCGGCCCAGACGAACGTAAGAAACACTAATACGAAGCTTAAGATAGTTAACGGTCTCATTCACTTGCCTCCACAAGAGCGGTTACGGACAGTTCCTCGGATTCTTCAGCCCAGAGGAAATCGGAGATTTCGATGGTATCGTTCGTCAAGTCGCTAAAGGCGCTGAGCGCCGACAAATCTGGGTGAGGAAACTCAGGGTCAAGCGGGTCGAGCAGTGCAAACACAACGAGCTCCTCCAGCTCGATTGCGGCATCCCAGATTCGAAAGCCACCCATCGCGCCGACGAAGGGCAGGTCCTCGCCATTAATGCTGCCCATCCAGAGTGTTGTTGGCACCTCGTTCGGCAGTCCAAGCGTTAGCTCATCGAGTGGCTGCCCGTCGACCATGACAAGTGTCGTCCCGTCGAGACTCACAACAGCGACGTGATGCATCGTGCCGTCACTAAAGTCGAACGAAACCTCACCGTAGTTATCCCTTGTCTGGATAGTGAGGCCAGTTTTATCGCCGAGCATGGACAACACGAGACTGAAATCGTCGTCCGTCTCACTCGAAAGCAACACCGGGTCGTAACCCGGGTCGGTCTGCCATCCTGGCGCAACCCAGAATTCGACCGTACCTCCTTCGCCCATGTTGAACGCCGGGTGTCCCGCGAACGACAAACCGGTCTGCTCATTGAACTCGACAATATCCGGTTCGTAGTCGTCTGCGACGGCGGTCAGAGAAACCAACACCAAGGTGGTTACCACGATCGATATACGGAAATTGATTTTCATGTTCTTTCTCCCTCTGCGGCGACCAGCGCCACTGTTGTCACTTGATGCGTTTCATTCGCACCAGCAGCGTGAAGTCCGGATTGCCTTTTTTGCCGACTGTCCAGCGGTAGTCCTTGCTCTTGCCTGCCACAAGACCATTCTTTAGAGCGTCAGGCCGCTTGAAGTTTTTCTTGTTGTTCTTTGATGATTTCTTGCCAAACGGCAGGTAGTGCCAGTTCATTTCGAGGGCTATCGTGTACGCCGCGATCTGTGCCCGGGTCCCAGTGATTTCCAGCATTCCTGCGCTACCGCTTTCGTAGCTATGCGTTTTTTTCTGCGCCTTCTTTTTGCACGCGACCTTGAGCTTCTTGTCCTTGGTCGTTGTGTAACGCTCGCGATTGCCGCCAATAAAGCCATCCATGCTTAGCGTGCCTTCTACGTCGCTGACCATTCCGATCTTGCCGTCCGTACACCAGATCTGCCGCACGTAAATGCGCCAGGTTTCCAGCGGCTCATCCCTTTTGGCTTCGACGAGCGGCAGCAGACTCCGGTCGCTGATTTGATTGGCGTACTTCGAGATATAACGCTCAGTGTGCAGGCGAAGATCCTCACGCACGCCCTGATAGATCTCCGGTTCGCCCGGGAAATTCAACGGATTCAGAAGCTCGTGTATCGGACGCAAGTCCGCGAGGATCGGATACGGCGTCGAGCCAGCACTGTAGCCGTTCTCGTTCCATGAGCCGTTGCCACCAACGGCAACGAATGTCGCACCCTCCTCACCCACAGAGCCAGAGCTACCGGTGCGCAATCCTGCATTGACCCCGTAATGAGAAGAACCACCGGTCCCTAGCGTTTCGGCTCCCGCGGAAGCCTTGTAGCCGACGTTGACCTCTGCGGCCTTTTTCCAAGACTCCTCGGTGAACGAGTGCGTTACCTTTGCCGCGGCACCGTAAGTCACTGCATAGGGATAGTGTGTGCCGAACTTGTCGATGATTCCGTCAAAGTTACCGTAGCGCCGCGCATCTTCAACCGCATCGACAAAATCATCTGACAGCGTGACGTACGGATGATCAACGACCAGCGCGTATTGTTTGGCACGCGAAAACCCAATTGTCTGCGCCACCGTTTTGTTGCTTTCCCAGCTTGTCATGGCCGACACAGTGGCCTCGTAGGAGGCCGATGTTTCAACCGGCACGCCCATGGCGTAACCATTACCTTTCATGTTGCCGCCGAGCGTCACAGCCAACGTGCCTTGCAGTTCCGTACCAGACGAAACAGCAGACTTGCTAAACACCATGCCCTGTGTGGCCTCTTGTATCAGCGTCAAGCCAAGCGGAATCGTGCGTTTCTCGGAAATGAAGTACGCCTGCGGGCCGGCTTCCGCGAACACATCGAACTTCGGGTTTTCCAGAAGAAAAAACGGATCTTGTTGCACGGCGTCATAACCACGCCGGCTTGCCGACAAGTTCTCAAGGTTATAGCCGAGCAGAAATGCATCGTTTGCGGCGATCTGATTCGACATCGTTGTTTTCGACACGCCGGGACTCGGCCGCACATACGTCGTGTCGCCCAGATTCAGCCGAACCCGCCCAGATCGTGTTACGTCGACACTCAGCGACCGCCCAAATTTGAATCGCTCGTTACTCGTATAGCGCTTGACCGGTCCGCCACGCTTGAGTGTTTCTTGAAGCGTTAGCCCGTTACTGCTCGTGAAACGGGCGAATCCCGCATCCGAGAACCCTTCGGCGACGTAGAGCTCTTCGTCATCGTTGCCAACGCTGCCAATAAACAGGAACTTCGGTGTCGTATAGTTGCCGTTGGCGAGCACAATCAATTCTGGCGAGTCGCTGCCCCAGATTTTTGGCCGATCCTTACTGCGATCGAGTGTGATATTGCCCAACTCACGCCAAACGCCATCGAGGCGGAACCAGCAAAGCCCGCCCATGTCCTCACCGACGCGTCCAGCTTCCACGTCATCGAGCGAGAAGCTGGCGAAGCGACGCTGAGTTATTTTGTCGGTGCGGTTGGCACTCTCCATCCGTTCGCGAGGCGACCCGGTGTCCGGCATGGCCTCGTCGTCGCCATCGCAACCCGTAAACGATTCCCACGTTCGAAACGCGGGGAGATCCGGCTGCAGAGGGCGTCTTTGAGCGATCGGCACCTGAGCAGTATCGAACTGATCTGTCGAAGCCCGGCGATCTGTGTGGGCCCGCCCGGGCTGCGGGCTAATCGTCGTTGCGACAGCTTCGCCGACTGGCTCCAGAACAAGATTGACCGGTCCGAATGCTCCGGCGACCGAAACCCTGATGGTGCCGTCCTGCTGCACGGTCATTCTGGATCGCCCCTGCAACGGCAGGTCATCAGCCTCGTATTGGCCGGCCGTTGTCTGCTCTATATTCTGCATGACGACCATGCCGGGTTTAATGACCCACAGGACCGCATGCATCCAGGTGTCCAGCGCGTAGCCAACGCCACCGTCAATGCGGATGCGCTTGCCGATTTCACGGATCTTCCAGTCGCCGTCGATGCCGAGGCTTTCGCTTCTCGCGACGGTCGACTCATGCGGTAGGTTGGCCTGAAGCTGGGCGCTCGCCGGCGGGGATATACCGGCGACACAAACAAGCAAGCACGCGACCAAAAGCTGATACAGACGACGCATTGTTTACTTCTTCCTCTTGAATCGCACCTGCAGGTAGAAGTCCGGCGCTGCACCACCGTCAATCTTCCACTGGTAGTCCTTAGTCTTGTTGATACCAAGGCCGTCCTTGAGCACGCCGGGCTTCTTGTAGCGCTTGCGATCAGTCCGGGATTTCTTGCCCTTCTTGCCGTACCACCACTCGAAGTCGTAGTTGATTGTGTAGTTCGCTATTTGCTCGCGCGTACCCGTAAGGACCAACAGCCCAGCATCGCCCTCTTTGTAGTCGTACCGTTTGCGGCTGTACTTTTTCTTGCAGTCCGCATTTACTTTCTTGCGACCTGTGGTCGCCGTACGCCCTGCGTCGCCACTGCGACTCGCATTGACGGTGACGTTGCCTGTTGCGTCGTGAACGAAAGCAACGCCGGAACCTGTGCACCAGACGCGCCGGATGTATACGTACCATTTCTCGATGGGTTGGGCGGTGCTGCCGCCAGAGCCGTCAAACGCAGCGCTGCTGGAAAAATCAGTCGCCGCCATTTCGTCCGCAAGCCAAGCCTCGTCATCGACTGCGGAGCGGACCAATCGATACTTGACGCCGAGCAAAGCGCCTTTTACTTTAACGTCGATATTACCGTCCGATGCCAGCTTCATCTGCGCCGGACCGGAGAGCGGCAGATCGTCTGCTATCCAGGCTCCTGGCTCTAGATGACGAAAATTCTTCAACACAACCATGTCCGGCTGAACCTGCCAGAAGAGCGCATGCGTCCATGGATCGACCGCATAAGCACGCCCTCCTTCAATACGGATACGTTTACCGAGCGTCGAAACTGTCCATACTCCATCGATCGGGCTGGACTCGCTTACAGGCACCGACGACTTATCCGGCAAGGCAGCAGGTGACTGTGCGCTCGCCATCTCTGGCATCGACAGGAGTGCTACGACAACCAGGAGTGCGGGCATTGAGGCAATTTCTCGGATATTCATGGGTTTCCTCGGCAAAAAATCGGTGCTCATAGGGTTAAGCGAGAAAGAAGTGGAAACCTGGTCACAAAATCGCCGACATTTGCACTGAGCAGATTGCTGACGCAATCTCGCTATGTACGGTGTACTCAATAAAAAAGAACGCAGACAGATATGAGCGATAAAGAAGATCGTTGGATCCAAATCAATGCGCTGTTTGACGAAGCCACCCGCCTGTCCGCCGAGAAGCGCTTGCCTTGGCTCAAAGAGGCCTGTGGCGAGAATGAGGAATTGATCGACGAGGTGCTTTCGCTGTTAGAGCACGACGTAGAACAAACCGGCAGTGTCCGTGAGTCGGTACAGTCATTCGCCGCAGGCCTTGGTCGCACCGTTGATTCCCGATACCTGGGCGAACAGGTCGGCAACTTCCGGATCACCGAACAGCTCGCCGAAGGCGGCATGGGCACGGTATATCTAGCCGAACATGCTGCAGACGATTTCGACCGACAGGTCGCCGTCAAATTGTTGCCAAAGCACCGGCTCGATTCGGATGCTGCCCGCCGTTTTATTGATGAAAGACGGATTCTTGCCGGTCTCAGTCACCCCAACATAGCCCGTCTGATCGACGGCGGTGCATTGCCAGATGGGGTCCCTTACATCGTGATGGAATACATCGAGGGCATGACAATCGATCGTCATTGCGATTCGAATGACCTCGACAATGCAGCCGTCATCGATCTCGTGCTGAGTATTTGCGACGCCGTACAGTACGCCCATCGCAAGCTCGTGATTCACCGGGACATCAAACCGAACAACATCATCGTCGACCAACGCGGCACGCCGATGTTGCTGGATTTTGGTATCGCCAAATTACTGTCGCCGGATTCCAACGAGCCGAATTTGACGAGTGCAGAACATCGGGCGATGACCCCTCTGTACGCGAGCCCGGAGCAAATTGAAGGGCTGCCGATTACAACGGCATGCGACGTGTATGGCATTGGCTTACTGCTTTACCGCCTATTGACCCGACAGATGCCGTATTCGCTAACAGGCACAACTCCACGCGAAGTAGAACGCGCGATTCTGGACCAGACTCCGGCGAAACCGAGTACAGCGGTTACACAAATCGACACTGGTGCCGGACAGAGCCGGAGTGAGAATTGGGTTCGACGGCAGCAGAAGGAACTTCGCGGCGAGCTGGACACGATTATTCTCTCGTCACTGCGAAAATCGCCAGATCGACGATACGCATCGGTTGCGGCACTTGCCGATGACTTGCGCCGGTATCGTGGAGGCCGCCCAATTTCGGCACGAGGTGACAGCCCTCTCTATGTCGTAAAGAAGTTTGTGACGCGCAATCCGTGGCCCGTCGGATTGGCGACGGCGGTGATAATTGGTGCACTCGCGATGACAAGTTACTACACCAACAAGCTCAAACTCGAGCGCGATACGGCAGAACAGACGGCCGATTTCCTGGCAGACCTGTTTGAGGGCGCGGATCCGTACAAGAAGAATCGTGACGGCTTGACCGTCGAAACGCTGCTCAATTCCGGTCTCGAACAACTGGAAAGTGATACCTCGTTGCAGCCCCTTGTGAGAGCTCGGCTTTTGACAACGATCGCTCAGGTGCAAAGAAACCTCGGAAACAACACCCACGCCGAGGAACTCGCAGAAGAAGCGATTGGCCTTGTCGAGACGCACGCTGGTGACAATCACGCGGCCATCATGACACCACTTGCGGTGATGTCGCGCATCCAGTCGACCGCCGGTAACTACGAGTACGCCACGCGTCTTGCTGAACGCATGTTGGAGATTGCGAATGCGACCAGCGGCGAGGAATCGAGTGAGTCAGCTCAGGCAACGCACCTGTTGTTTGTCCAGGCTCTCAACATGGGCGACATCGATGCGATAGGCAAATGGGCAACGCGCACGTATGAGATTCGCAAGACGATATACGACGACTCTGACATGGAGACTTCTACTGGAGCGAACGCGCTTGGCCTTTATCATTGGCGCTCTGGAGACCTGGTGAAAGCGCGAACGTATTACGCTGAATCGGCTCGCATCCAGGAGGCACAACAGGAACGCAATGACCTCAATTACGCAAGCCTGCTGCACAATCTCGCTCTTTTGCACAATGACACCGGCGACTACGAGGGAGCAGCTTCGATTTACGAGGAGTCGGTGAACATTCGTCGCGCAGCCGCCTCTGAGCGGGATCATGTATTGCCGTTGACGCTCTACGCGCTGTCACATACGCGAACACGGCTCGGTGACTATCCTGCAGCGTACAGAACATTTCTCGAAACGATACCGCGACAGGTTGCAGTCGCAGGGCCTGAGCAACACATGGTGGCGTATGCGTTAACGGGGTTTGGCATCATGCTCGAGGAAATTGGCGAGCTCGACAGCGCTTTCGCTGCGCTGTCTGAAGCCGATCGGATCTTGGAGGCAGTCTTCGACGAACCGCATAGCGATCAGGCCGCGGTCTGGATCGGGCTCGCGCGCCTCGCATTGCGGAGCGGCCACCATATTCAAGGACGCTCTTTGCTAGACGCAGCACTGGCGCTGCGCACAGAGCAAGAAGGTCCTGACGATTACGGCACGCTAAGAGCCTACACAGCTTCCGGTCGATTCGAATTTTCGAGAGGGAACTACTCAGCCGCAGAAGCCGCTCTGCGCCACGCACTTGGCCGATTCAGCGCGCTTGGCGACAGCCAACACCCATTCGCCGTCGAGGCCAAGACCTGGCTCGGGCGAACGCTTACAGCCAAAGGTGACGTCGACGCCGCCATCACTTTGCTTCGCGACGCGCAGTTGGTTGGCGAAGAACAACTAAGGCCCGATCATGTGGAGAACGTTCAACGACGGATGTGGCTGGCCGAAGCGTTGATCGCCAATAGTTTGCAGACAGAAGGCGATGCAATGTTGCGATCATCCCGCGCCGAGCTAGACGCCATCCATGCAAGCTGGCGTAAGACCATTGCGAATCTGCCTGTACCATCATTGGAGCAACTTCTCGTATACTCAGATCCTTGAGTAAGAATCCAAATATCACACACCTGTTGCAAAACTGGGTGAGCGGTGACAAAGCCAGTCTCGACGAGCTCACGCCACACGTCTATCGTCAACTGCACGATATCGCAGCACGCATATTCAATTCCGAACGCGCGAATCACACTCTGCAGGCAACGGCACTCGTCAACGAGGCCTACACGCGGCTGATCGATGTC
>Ga0209344_10003146_pt1 | contig 16744 bp, 12 predicted proteins | sample Cruoilmetagenom6_FD_187293 | JGI IMG/M metagenome (GOLD analysis project Ga0209344, IMG submission 187293) | Oil polluted marine microbial communities from Coal Oil Point, Santa Barbara, California, USA - Santa Barbara Oil Seep Sample 6 (SPAdes)... | ecosystem: Environmental > Aquatic > Marine... | reverse complement strand
CGGTTGGGGTGAGACAGATGCCTCACGACCTGTTCAGAGTTTATGGTATTGCCGTCAGTCCATTCGAATAAGGCAGCAATCTATGGCTGGCTCTGCCTGTGAATCGAGTAGTCAGTGCCTCGGTTTAGAGCCCACGAAACTCTGCTGGAAACCAATGGGTTCTACAAGGCGCAGGTTCGCGAACCCCGCCTCTGTAAGCCATTCGGAGAACTGCTGGTGGGTGAAACAGAAACCCTTTTCTGTACTGGCCATCATCGTGGTGCCCATGATCACCGCGTGCGGGTTCATTTTTCGTTCGATGTCGACGAAGTAGTCGGCCAGCACGACCCGGCCCTCGGGTTTGAGCGCTTCGAATGCGCGAGCGATCAGGTGCCGCGCTCCCGCCTCGCCTTCAGTGCGACAGATGTGACCCAACACCACGATGTCGTACGACTTCGGTTCGATCTCGATCGTGTGGAAGTCACCCGCTCGCAGCTCACAACGGTCTGACACACCGTGTTCGTCAGTCTTTCGTTTCGCGACCTCGATGACACCGGGAAGGTCGTTGATCACCGCGTTGCCATCGGGGCACCCCTTGAGAATGGCAATGGCCCAGGGGGCTCCTCCGGCGCCAAGGTCGAGAATACGAGGCTCGCTCAACGCCGTGTAACGAATCTTGAGGTCGGAGCGGGTGGCACAACGCAACATCGTCGTAAACGTGCCCTCGACCAACGGCACATAAAACGCTGCGGCGTCATGTTCGATCGGCGTTGCTGGTAGACCTTGCCGAACGGTTTGGGCCAACCTCGTCCAGTTCTCGTGGGGCCCAGGAGCAACCGAGACCAGATCTGCCATCGTCGCCGGCCCATCGGAAACCAAATAACGTTTGGCCGTGTCGTTCAGCTCATACACAAGTTCGAACTGATCGAGAAGACCGAGGGCAACAACACCATCGAGCAGTGTTCGAAGGTGCTCTGTTGGCACTCCGATGGCCTTCGCGAACGGCTCGACACGAGTGGGCCCAATTTGCTGAAGCTGATCGAACAAGTCGAGCTCCAATGCCGCCAACAAGATGTAGTAACGACCGAGTCCTTCGATCGCGGCCCAAACTGGTGCAGACGACGGAGGTTTGTAGTCGGTCCACGGGCGCCCCTTGTGGGCCATCGTATGAGTCTTCTTCAGCTCCGGGTAAGGAGCGTCTCGGGGCTCAGACACCGAGGTTCATGGTCGAAGAACGATCTTGCCGAAGAAGTCGCTGGCAAGCATCTTGCTCTGGGCTTCGGCCGCGTCTTGGAGAGCAAACTCCGAGTCGATTACCACCTCGAAGTCTCCAGCACAAAAGGTGTCCCAAACAGGGCCGAACTCTTCGGGCCGGTAGGGGTCCGACCCCAGTATCTTGATGCCCGAATGGAACAGGTAACCCAGCGACGGGATCGTGGCGTCGTCACCCGAGGAGTTGCCGCAATTTACGAGCCGCCCATGCACGGCGAGGCCGAACAGCGAGGGCCCGAACAGGGCGGTGCCGACATGATCAAATACCATGTTCACGCCGACGCCGTGCGTTACTTCGCGGGCGAACCCAGCAACGTCACCGGTTCGATTGTTCAACACGTGGTCGGCGCCAATGGAAAGCGCTCGCTCACACTTCTCGTCAGTTCCAGCGGTTGCCAGAACGGTCGCTCCGGCATGCTTAGCCAACTGAATTCCAGCGGTGGATAGCCCCGAGCCAGCGGCGTGAATCATGACGGTCTCACCTGCCACGAGCCCACCCACGTCGAACAGAGCGTGCGCCGCGGTCAGATAACAGGTCGGGAACGTCGCCGCAGCTGCCAGATCCATACCATCGGGCACTCTGTACACATGAGTGCCCGGCACTAAACACTTCTCTGCGTACCCGCCGTCCACGGTGCCGCCAATGATTCCAAGATCACCAAACAAATCGCCACGGCCGGCAAGTTTCGAATTGGCGGATACTCCAGCCAGTGAGGGGTCGACCACGACACGATCGCCGATCGAAACCCCGCTGACCTCGTCGCCAATTGCACAAACCGTTCCCGCCACATCCATGCCCGCAATATGCGGATAGGCGAACCCGGGCATCTGAAACCACCCGTTTCGCTGAACAACGTCGAGACGATTCAGCGATGCGGCAGCCACATCGATGACAACATCACCAGCGCCAGGTTGAGGGTCGTCGACATCGACGTATTGGAGGACCTCGGGTCCGCCGGTTTCGTTGTACAACACAGCTTTCATGGATTCCTCCGTCGTGCAGGGATCGACAAGCCCGGTGGAGTCCAGCCGAGATCTGCCGGGTTGAGCGTCACTCCCGGTGGCACGACCTCATCGATGGCGTCGAGGACATCAGATCCCAGAGCCACATCGTGCGCCCCCAACAGGTCAGCGAGTTGCTCTTCGGTACGCGGACCCAGGAGCGCAACCGTGAGCGCCGGGTGGTTCGTGACGAACGCGAGCGCCATGTGTGTCAATGATATCCCAGCCTCCTCCGCAATGCCCGAGAGAGCCTCGACAGCGTCGAGTTTGTCGACATTTTCACCGTCGAAGTGGTCGGGGTTCGTGTCCATACGACTACCCGATGGGGCGGGCGCCTGGCGTCGGTATTTGCCGGTCAACCAACCACCAGACAACGGGCTCCACGCGATCGTTCCCATCCCGTGGCGTTGTGCTGTCGGCAGCACGTCTCGTTCAATTCCTCGACACAGAATCGAATACGGGGGTTGTTCAGTGTGCGGCCCAATGGCGCTGATTCGTTCAGCAGCCCAGTGTGCCTCGACCAGTTCATCGGCGGGGAACGTTGAGGTTCCCCAAGCACGAATCTTGCCTGCTCGGACCAAGTCGGTCAGCGCCGAAACCGTCTCGCCGATGGCAACGGTGGGGTCCGGCCGGTGCACCTGATACAGATCGATGTGATCAACTCCCAGTCGCCGCAGGCTGTTCTCGACCGCGGTCATGATCCACCGGCGGCTGTTCCCACGATGTGTGGGGTCGTCGTCGTCGCCCAGCGGGTGGTGGAACTTCGTGCAGAGCACGACGTCATCGCGTCGACCTTGCAGCGCCGCACCAACGAGCGTCTCGTTCTCACCAGCGCCGTAAACATCCGCGGTATCGACGAGATTGATTCCGGCGTCGAGCGCCGTATTGATGATCCGAGCGCACTCGTCTCGGTCGGTGTTCCCCCAAGCACCGAGCACCATGGTCCCAAGGCCAAATCGGCTCACCTGGATTCCCGAACGTCCGAGCGGACGGTAATCCACGGTTACGTCAGCTCATTGGTTGGCCAAGCCTGACGATATCTCTGCACCAACCAACGGTTGAATTGAACATGGCTCTCCTCCTGCCACGAATATCGTCCACGCGGAGCAAAGCGAGATCGAAGGCCCAGTTGCACCTTGGCCGTTGCGTCCTGGTCTTGTTCAACAAACACCTGCACGCCAGCATCGGAAAGCGCCATCTTCTGCTCAAAGAGCGGGTCTTCGAGCGCTGAGGGATCAAAGATGTAGCCGATGTCCACGTCGATCGTCTCGGGTCCTGTTGGACGAATGAGAAAGAAGAAACACTGATCGGGCGCGGTGCCAAAACACAGGGTGGGTGGCATAAGCGCAAACGTCGACCGAGTCCGTTCTTCGTCCGTGAGATTCGGAAACACATCCATGATCACTCGATGGGTCGCATTGAAGCCACCATCGATGTGGGTGTAACCACCGGTTCGAAAGATCACATTCGATTCGTCATCCCATTCGACTGGGAACTCCGAGAGCGATGAGGGGCAGAAGTCCTGCACGTACTGATGCAAACGGTTGGCGTGATATCCGTCATTGAAGTTCTCGAACATGACCTTCCAGTTCCACGGAAGGTTCTCAAGCGTGAACGTGCCCGGACAAACGGCGTTCTCGAGATCGTAGTTCTTGAGGAACGGTGTGTAGCGCTCGAGCGTGGGTGCCAAGGCTGCTGCGTCGGGATCAAAGTTCACGAAGACGAAGCCCTGCCACTCCTCGACCTGGAGCTGTGGCAAGCCAAAGTCGCTCTTTTCGAAAGCTTCTGTCCGTTCCATTGCTGGGGCGCCGAGCAGACGGCCGTCGAGCGAGTAGTTCCAGTGGTGGTAAGGGCACTTGAACGTCGTGTTGTTGCCCTCACCTTCACAAACCTGCATGGCGCGGTGCTGGCACACCGCCGACATGGCACGCACTTCGCCATCCTTGTTCCGGGCAACGATGATCGGCTCATCGACCAAGTTGACCGTGAACCAGTCGCCGGGCTCTGGGATGCGTTCGCCACGTCCGACACACAGCCACTCCTTCATGAACAGCGCTTCGGCCTCGAAATCGAGGAACTCGGCCGACGTGTACAGCTCCGGTGGCAGCGTGAACGCCTTCGACACATCCTCAATGGACGCGTCGAGATCACTCAACATGGCGGGATCAAGAATACTCATGGCGATTGAACCTCTTCTTTCAGCAGGAACTTGCGGATCTTCCCAACGCTCGTGCGTGGTAGTTCTGGCAACAACGTGATTTCTCTGGGACGTTTTGCTTTCCCCAGGTGTGCTTCACACCACAGGTGCAAGGCATCGACGGCTGGAGGGTATTCGGCGTCTTCGGCAACAACGAACGCCACGGGCACCTCGTCGCGGACCGCATCTGGGGCCCCAACCACTGAAGCCTCGAGGACTAAAGGATGAGACGTCAGAACCACCTCAACTTCCACGGTCGAAACGTTCTCGCCAGCCACCTTGAGCACATCGCTTCGCCGACCGTCGAAGAAGAACCGACCGTCGTGATCGCGCCCAGCGCGGTCACCAGTGAGGAACCACCCATCGCGAAAGCTCGAAGCTGTGGTTTCTGGATCATCGAGGTACCCGGCAAACAAAGTGGTGCCGGGGTCACCGCCGACCACGATCTCTCCGACATTGTTTCGATCACCGGCTGGCACGGTCTGTCCGTGTGCGTCTTGGATCTCGACGGCGCAACCAGGCGTCACCGAACCCATGGTGTTAGCCAGAGGTTGGGTGCCAATATCGCTGAGGACTGCGGGAATGGTTTCGGTCATTCCGTAGAGCTGGCGCGGTTGGCAGCCCAGCCACTCCGAGATGGTGTCGTATTGCCCCTGAGCCAGATTCTGCGCAAACCAGCAATGCCGAAGAACAAGGCCCTCGACACGGGCTCCGCGAGCCAGGATCATCCGAATCGGTGCAGCAAACAGACTCGCAACCGTCGCCTCGTGGCGGGCGCACTGCTCGAGGAAACTGCTGGCAGAAAACGTGTGCATGAGTGCAACCGATGCCCCGACCCAGATCGCCGAAGCGAACGAGTAGTACTGGGCATTCGCATGGAACAGCGGAAGAACCACGATCTGGCGATCGCCCGGGGTGAGGGCCGCGGCCGAAGCCATCGTCTTTCCGGCGAACGCGTAGTTCGCCTGCGTGATCTCGACCCCTTTCGGCCGTCCCGTGGTGCCGCTCGTGAACATGACGGCTGCACGATCGCGAGGGCCCGGCTCGGGCCAACAAACACAGGCCTCATCGCCAAAGATTGCGAACGACACGTCGTCTTCGGCAACCTCGATGACGGAGAGCCCCGACGGCGCAGCGGCAAGGTAAACGTCGCTACGAGACGATGAACAAAAGCCCACGGCAGGCGAGGTCCGCTCGAGATGATCGGCAAGTTCGCTCGAGGTCGCCATTGGATCACTCGGCACAATCCAAGCCCCAAGGCGAACAGCTGCGAGCCAAACTGCAACAAAGGTCGGCGAGTTCGTGAGCGCAAGGTGCACCGAAGAACCCTCATCAACCTGGTGCTGCTGTAGAAACCCCGCGGCGCGAGCCACGATGTCGCCGAACTCGCCATAGGTCCACTCGGCGACCTCGCCACGACTCGATTCGAATATGAGGAATGGCGCGTCGGGACTGTCGGCCAACGTTGTCGACCACGCCTGCGAAAGAGTCGTTGAGTCGCCCGGGCCCGACATGGTTACCCCGCGGTCCCGTACCCGCCGCCACCAGGCAGCTCGAGACGAACAACATCGTCGCCCGTCAGTGAGATTCGTGATTGTGTCTCGACGTTCTCACCGTTGACGAGAAAGGAACCAGCCGAGCCGGCCTCGCCGCCGAAGAGTCCCAGAGGTGCATCGACTAAACGACTCGTCACCGCATTCAGTTGCCACGCGTTATCGGTGTCGACTTGGAACTCGATTGCTTGCCCCAGACCACCTTGTTGGGCGCCGAGTCCGCCAGATCCTGGTCGTAGCGACTTCTCCGAGAAGCGGATCGGGGCCGATGCCTCGACGACCTCGATCGGTACTGCCGACACGCCAGTTGGATAGGAACACGCGTTAAGACCCGGCTTGGTTGCCCGGGCGCCCACTCCCCCGGCGTAGGTGAACATCGCCGTGATGAACGGGCTGCCGTCGTCGTGGTTTCCATTTACCTGCATCGTCCACACCGCACCCGCACCCTCGGCCATTGCAGCCTCAGGACGAACCTGGGCGAGTGCTTTCAACAACGCGTTGGGTAGGAACATGCCAACTACGTGCCGTGCAGTACCCGGTTGAGGCAGGACTGCATTAACGATCGACCCTTGTGGGGCCTTCACCTTGATTGGGCTCAGGCTGCCGTGATTGTTCGGGATGTCAGGATTGAGTACCGAACGAACCGCGAATGTTGTGTAAGCGTGGGTGTAGTTCATCACCACGTTGATGCCCCACGGTGATGCCTTCGATGTACCTGCGTAGTCGACGGTGACCTCGCCCGCCTCGGCGTCGACGGTCAAGGCGCAGACGATATCTATCTTGGCTCCATCAGCGAGATCGAGCACTGCGCTCGACTCGTACGTTCCGCTTGGCAACTCGCGGATGCTGTCTCGTGTGGCCTCTTCGGAGCGAGTGATTATCTCATCCGCGAGCGCTTCGATGTTCTCGAGACCATGGGTATCGCACAACGCTCCCAGGCGTTTGGCCCCGACCTCTCCCGATGCGATCTGGGCATGCAGGTCGCCAGCCATATGGTCTGGCTGACGCACGTTCGACAAGATGAATTTCCAGACGTCTTCGTTGCGCTCGCCCTTCTTCATCAGCTTGCAGATCGGGATCCAAAGTCCCTCTTCGAATACGTCACGACCTCCCGCGCCAATGCCGTACCCGCCGACGTCGGTGTGGTGGATTGTGGATCCGAAGAACGCAATGATCTCGCCGTCGCGCCATGCGGGAACTAGCACCGTCACGTCGAGCAGCTGACCGGCTGTCTTGTACGGGTCGTTGGTGATCAGCACGTCGCCAGGCTCGAGCACATCGATGGGGTATTCGTCGAGCATCGTGGCGGCGCCGATGGCGAGGGAGTTGATGTGTCCAGGCGTGCCCGTGACCGCTTGTGCCACCATCCGTCCTCGACGGTCGAACACAGCGTTGGCAAGATCACCGGCCTCGCGAACGATCGGTGAGAACGCTGACCGTTGAAGAGCCCTCGCTTGTTCGTTGACAGTCGAAATCAGCGATTGCCACAAGATCTCGAGTTCAATCGGGTCGAACCCAGATGGTCGTGCTTCGGTGATGGTCATTGCGACCCTCCAAGAGTTGAGCCATTGGATTGTGTTTGTCGTTGCGCAATGAGGCTTCCATCGCTCGACACTTCAACCGCCCACCCTGGACGGATCACCGAGGTCGTTTCTCGTTCCTCAACGATCGCGGGACCATCAAATGACGCGCCCGAACCCAGTGACTTGCGGTCATAGACCGGGACTTCAATTGCCTGATGACCACGTCCGAATACGACCTGTCGATGAGCTTTGGCAGTCGGGCCACCGTCGGCGCCGTCTACTGTCGATTGCGGCTCAGCGACAGCGGTCGTTGCGAGCGCCGAGAGCCTCCACGTGATCGCCTCGACCGGAACATCGGGGATGGCCATGCCGTAAATGCGGCGATATTCTGCTTCGAACTTCGCCGTCACCCCCTCAGAGGTGACTGGCCACTCATCACCTTCACCCACCCAGATTGTGATCTCATTTCCCTGGCCTGCATACCGCACGTCGACCCCGTACCGGAACACGACATGGTCAGCGGGCACACCCGCAGCGAGCAGCACCCTCCGCCCTTCTTGACGCAGCTCGTCGAGGAGTTCGTCCCGTTCGGACGGGTCGACCGAATCGAGCAATCTAGGCATAGAGCGAGCAAGGTCCATGCGTACCGGCGAAACCAAGGTTCCAAATGCTGAGAGAACACTGGCATTAACCGGGAAGATCACGGTTTCGGCCTCGAGCAGCTCGGCCACACCACAGGCATGCACCGGACCAGCTCCGCCAAAGGCAATGAGTGGAATGCCGCGCAGATCGACACCCATTTCGACGCCGTGCATGCTCGCCGCGGCAGCCATGTTCTGGTTCACGACATCGTGAATGCCCGCCGCGGTGTCGAGCATCTCGAGTCCAAGACCATCGGCCACAGTTTGGGCTGCGGCCGTGGCCTTGGACGTGTCGAGGGGCATGTCGCCACCAAGGAAGGAGGCCGGGTCGAGCATTCCCAGAATTACATCGGCGTCGGTCACCGCTGGAACTGTGCCCCCGCGGCCATAACTGGCTGGGCCGGGGTCAGCCCCTGCGGACTCGGGCCCAACTTTGAGAAGTCCAAATTGGTCGACTCGGGCGAGACTTCCACCACCGGCTCCAATCTCGACGAGATCTACAGATGGCACCGAGACGGGGAATCCCGATCCTTTCTTGAAGCGGTACGCGCGGGCGACTTCAAACGTGTTGGTCAGCTCGGGTTCGCCGTGTTCGATCAAACAGGCCTTTGCGGTGGTTCCTCCCATGTCAAAACACAGGAGCCGCTCGATTCCAAGCCGGTTGGCAAACCATGAACCAGCGAGCGCTCCGGCAGCGGGGCCTGACTCGACGAGGCGAATCGGGCCTCGAGCCGCATCATCGGCTGAGACAACACCACCGTTCGACAACATCATCAGCACCGAACCGCCGAAACCTTCGGCTGAGAGCCACTTCTGCAACTCGTCGAGGTATGGGCCAATCACGGGCATCGTGGCTGCATTACACGCAGTGGTCACCATTCGCGGATACTCGCGTATCTGGGGCGAGATATCGGCCGAGATGCAGACGGGGACACCGAGCTCGGAGCGCAGGTACGAAGCGATCTTCATTTCGTTTGCTGGATTCACATACGAGTTGAGCAGACACACGGCAGCGGCTTCGACATTTGCTTCCCGAAGCTCGTCGGCAAGCGCTGCGAGGGCTTCGTTGGAAGGGTCAACGAGCACGTCGCCCCCAGACCGCACACGTTCGTCGATCTCGAACGTGAGGTCACGAGAAATCGGCGGCGCAGGAAACTCGATCTGGAGGTCGTACATGTCGTAGCGGTGTTCGTCGCGGATGAGCAACGTGTCACCAAAACCTTTGGTCGTGACGAGGCCGGCTCGGCCCGTCTTACCTTCGATCAAAGCGTTCGTGATCAGCGTTGTCGCATGCACGATCGGGGCATCGACGTCGCTCGGCGAGATCCCTGCCTTTGCGAGCAGTTGCGTGACACCGGTTCGCACCCCATCGAGCGGGGACGACGGGGTGGTCAGCGTCTTGTCGACCACGACGTGGCCGGTTGCGCCATCGAGTAGTACGACATCGGTGAACGTTCCCCCGATGTCTACGGCCATACGCCACTCGGTCATGGGTTCTTCCTTCCGATTTCGCCTGCTAGGCGAAGGTCGTCGCGGGGCGGTGAGAAGATGTCGAGGATCCAACACTCGCCGTACTCGTCATCGCCGATGAAGTTGCTGTCACCGTGCCAGACCCCGGGGTGCGCAAGGTAGAACTCGTTCTGTCCAAGGGTTTGTCGCTGCTCGTCGTTCTCGTCGAGCGAGATTCGAAAGTCGAGAGCACCACGAACAATGACGCCGAGCTGTTCGTGTTCATCATGTTTATGGATGAATGATCCGCGCGCTCCACCGTCGATGCGCCAAAAGCACAGTTGCAGATGTTCGCCTGTGACGATGCGGCGACGGAAACCGGGGCGGTCGGTTTCGACGAACGCCTCGTCTTCATAGAAATAACAATACTCGGCAGAAAGATTCACACGACACTCCTGGACTGATGGTCAGACCATAACACTGGGCCGATCATCATACGTTGGTGGGCTCACTGCCGAGACCCAACAATTCAGCAAACTGACGCCGCCACTCGACCGACGGCTTGTCCGACTGCACGCTGACCAAGTCCCGACGACCCAACGGCAAAGTGCCGCGAAGCTGCTCGAGCATCACCTTGTCCTCGGCACCGATCGCCCTGTCAAAGGTGATGGCCTCCTGAGGATCTGTGCTGTGATCATCGTTGCGCCACACAACAAACGTGAACAGCGACGACAGGTCATCGACGGGAGTGCTGCAAAGGAGAAGGATGTGCTCGAGCCCATCGGCATACCGAATCGTGCTTCGAATACTAAACGGCAACGCAAATCCCGTGGACATGTGTCGATGCACGACAGCCTCCTGGCTGCCACTGGTGACCATTGCCTCGTCAGGGTTGAATGCGTCGACCTCATAGGCGTACCCGAAGAAATCATCGTCGAGCTGCGTCAGGTCGATCTTTGGCACCTTGGCGTCCTGAGCGCCGCCGAAGGTCCCTGTATGCACGTACGGGAAATGGCTGATGTCCAAAAAGTTGTCGACCATTCGGGGTGCAGAGACGCTCCACGCCGCGACGCCGGTGTTGATACGGCGAAACGCAGGATCAACATCTTGGGAGATCTCGGGAATGGAGTCGGCCGGGTTGCCTGGACAAACCCATACGAGGCCATATCGCTCCTGGATCGACCCACAAGAAAGGTGAGCCGCCGGCGGGATAGTCGCGCCGGGACCCGATGACGGGATGTCGACACAACGGCCCTCATCACCAAACCCCCAGCCATGGTAGGCGCACGCCAGAACTCCGTTCTCGACGGGCCCGGTGGACAACGGCGACTCACGGTGCGGACAGCGGTCTGGGGCCACAGCTAGGTCTCCGCTCGGCGTTCGCCAAATCACGAGATCTTCACCCAACAAACGGACTGCAGTGGCCGACTCCCCAAGATCGACAGAGTCGATCACTGGATACCAGTAGTTTCTCAATGCTTCTTTATGCACGAAGTCGGTCACAAAACCCCCGAAGTTGCAGGTGGTCAGACCAACTGACCACCTCAATGATCCTAGACTCGGAGCGTGTTTGAATCCACTGCTTCTGAAAAACTTCCAAATCTGGTCGCAATTGCGGCCCGCTCCTACCTCGAGGCCTTCAGCCGAGCCGACCCAGACGAGATCGCAGCACTCGTCACCGAAGACTTCGTCAATGAACACACCGCGGCGTTGGGGAGCGGATGCACGGGGCGAGAACAGTACCGATCCCGGCTTCCAGGCTTCTTGGCCGACATGGGCGACCTGCGATATGAGATCGAAAACCTAGTCGTTGAAGACACTCAGGCCGCCGCTTTTTACACCATGACGGCGCAATGGAAGGGCCTCGAACCCATAAGTGTTCGAGGCGTCATGCACCTTGGCATCAACGCCGGGTTGATCGCCCACAGAACCGACTACTGGGATAGCGCGGCCTTTCTCACCCAGGTCAGCCAAGAGGCACGCGAGGCATTGGCCGCCTTTGGTATCAGCTAACCAAGTTCGGCAACGATTGCGTGTTCCACCGAGTCGAGGTGGTGTTCGCTCAGGCGCCGCACCTCGTCTCCATCACCGGCAACAAACGCAAGACCAATCGCACGGTGCGCTGCCGATGACCTCGCCACGATCAGCTCGACCTCCACACGGTTGGATTCAGACGCGAGCAGAGAGTCGAATTCAGATGACCGGAACAGCTGATCGAGGACTTTTCCATAGAGCTCGATCAAAAGAGGATTCCCGCACTGTGACGCGATCGAGGTGTGAAACTCGCGATCGCGCTGCCGGAACACGTTGATGTCCATCGACTCATCGAACCGGCGAGCAACGTCCATGACAGATTGTCGCCCGGCGTCGTCAGCGCGTTCGCAGGCCAGCGCGAACATCGGAACCTCGAGCACTCGACGCGTCTCGAACAACTCTGCGACAAACGACTTGCGGTCGCCACCACCATCAACGACAACAACGTCGGGAAGCCGCTCGGCAACATAGGACCGATTTCCGCGGCGCTCGACCGCGCCGATCGAGACCAAAGCCTGCATCGCCTCCCGCACAGAGGTCCTCGCTACCTCAAAACCTTCACTCAGGTCGCGTTCGGACGGCATCATCGCTCCAGGCGCAAGATCACCAGTGGTGATGCGCTGCAACAACTGCGTCTTGATCTGGGAACTCACCGTCTCGCGCGAGATTGGGGAGAAGGGCGCATCTCCCAACGGATTCTTCTCGGGCACAGGTGGGTCACTTTCTCGAGTCTTCGTCCATCCGCCCTGGACCATTGGTCAGACCAACAAACCAAGAGGGTAGCTCACTGTTCGAGTTAGCGCGAACCCCGAGCGGCACGCCGGCCTGGTCTGACCAACTGACCGGTGGTAGGTTCGACGGTGTTGCCCTGGACTGGTGCACAAAACCCTATTGGAGTCTCCAATGACCGATTCAACGTACGACCTGCATCCGACCGAGGCGCGTTGGACGCACATGGCACTGCGCGTCTCTGACATGGACGCGACCATCGAATGGTTCACCGAATTCACGCCCCTCGAACTCATCGACCGTCGCGAGGACGAAGCGGGATACGGTGCTTGGCTCGGCATGCCGGGCGAAACCAACAACCCGTTCATCTTGGTTCTCGCACAGTTCTTTGATGGCAAGGACCCCTTTGCCGCGGCGCCCAAGGCGATCCTCGCGCCGTTCGCACATCTCGGTATGGAGCTCCCCGACAAGGCCGCGATCGATGACATCGCGGCAAAGGCCGCCGAGAGAGGTTGCCTATCGATGCCACCGACAATGATGCCCCCTCCAATTGGGTACATCACGATGCTCACCGACCCCGACGGCAACACGGTCGAGTTCTCATGGGATCAAGGTGTATATGCCACATTGCAAGAAAAGTGGAACGGAACTCCATCCTGAGGCCAGCCAGTCCTCGGGAGCATCTGGAACCACCCAATCGGTACGGGGTCCACGAGCCCAAATCGGCGCCACAAGCGGTCGTTTCCTAACAACCAAATGAACCATCGTCGAGGGAGCTGCTGCACCACGTTCCCGTCGATGGAGTAGTCCAATGCGCTACCTTATGTCCCTCTTGCGGTCTGCAACCCGTAGCACAGTATCTGTCGTAGGCGTTCTTGGACTGATGGCGACCTCTGTGGCAATCGCTGGTGTCGCGACCCTTGCTGCCGCGGACCCACCCAGTGCCTGTGGCACAGCGGGCAGCCCACCATGGCCATCGTTCGACTTCAGCACCTTCAGCGCAGGCCGCTACACCAACGTGGCGACCTTCGATGGCACCGCCATCGATGCAATCCCCGAGACCCAAGGTTCCAGCACCGCCACCGGCACATTCAGCTCCGATGGTGTCGTCGCGAGCATGTCCACTGACTCAAGCGGCCAAATTGACATCATCTGGAAGTTCGTCGAAACAGGGACGACGAACCCGGTCCCAGTCCTTGCGAGCTGGACGATTGGCGACATCGACTCCGTAGTGGACACCCCGGGCAGCTACATCGAGGCCGTCGAGGTCTCCACCGACGATCTGTTCGGCTACCAGCTGAGCACAGCCACCGCAATCGTCCCCGATACCAGCGACCCAGCCGTCGTGATGTTCCCTGGAGGCGACAACAACAGCGACTCGCCAACCCCGGGTGACCACACACGTGACTCGGCCAAGGTGCAACTCGACTTCGCCGGAACATCGCAAGCCTTGATCTCTTACCTCGCCACAAGCTCGGGTCGAATCTTCCGGCACAACGGTGCGGGCCCAGACATCAGCGCCCCGACCTGCACCGGCATTTCCGACCACGATGGCGACGGACTCGCTGACATCGACGACCCAGATGACGACAACGACGGCATCACCGACCTCGTGGAAGGTGACGGCGATACCGACAGCGATGGAATCCCCGACTACAAAGACCTCGACTCCGATAACGACGGCATCGGCGATGTCACCGAGGATGGTGGGTCGAACGGCACCGCGGACTTTGACGGTGATGGCACCCCGAACTACATCGACCTCGACGCCGATGGCGACAAAATTCTCGATGCCGACGAGTCCGGACACGGGGTCACAGCGACAGCCGGCGTCATTAGTGGAGCTGTGGGCGAAAACGGCTGGGTGGACACCGTCGACACCGTCGACGACGAGACCGACGGCACCTTGGTCACCGAGGACTACACCGTGCTCAACGCCGACGGAGGAACCGTCGACTTTCTAGAGAACGCCGATGTGGAGCTGATCTCGGTCACCTCCCCATCGGTGGTCCCCGGCTTACAAACCTCGGTGACGATCACAATTGCCAACAACGGGGTGGGCGACTCGGGCGATATCACCGTGCAGTATCCGCTTCCGACAAGTGCCAGCCTCAACGTGGCTGGATCACCTGGCTGTTCTGTTGTGACCACAAACGTTGAGTGTGTGATCACTGGACCAATCGCCGATGGCGCAACTCCAACAGCCACCATCACGCTCGACACCGCACCAAGCGCCGCGGCTGGAGCACAGGTGACGTCGGCGACAATCTCGACCACATCAACCCCCGATGCCAACGGTTCAAACAATGACGCCGCTGGAACGTTCACGTTTCTCGACCCGGTCGCCGATGTCGCGATCACTTCGGTATCGAGCCCAACTATCACGCCGGGCAACAGCGGTTCGGTGACCATTGGAACGATCAACAACGGACCATCGGACGCTCAGGCATACGACGTGACCTATCCCCTGCCAGCCGGCGTTTCCTTCGTGCCCACCGCCAGCACCGCAGGTTGCGCACTCAATGGCACCGCAGACGGAGTCGTCTGTGCAGTTGCCGGACCAACCGCGCCAACCGCTACTGCGACATTAACAATCAACGTTGATGTCGCAGCCAATGCACCGGCTGGAACAACAAACCTGGCCGGCACTGCTCTCAACCAGGTCGTGGCCGATGACGACGGAGCCAACGACTCTGTCGCGGCGACCTTCACCGTCGATGGCCCAATTGCCGACATCGAAGTGTCCGCGAGCACCCCCACGATCATCCCGGGCAACACTGGAACGGTCACGTTGACGCTGGCGTACGAATCTGGCCCCTCGACGGCGACCGATTCGACCGTCGTGTATGTCTTGCCTCCGAGCGTCACTACATCTGGCGCCCTTCCAGCCACGTGCGCTGAGGCACCAGTCGGCACGGTCACCTGTGGCCCGACCGATATCAGCTCGGGCACCACGACGTACGACATCGGCGTACTCGTTGCTGCCTCGGCCACACCATCTGGCACCCTCGACGGCACCGTCACGGCGAGTACGACTGCCACCGACGCAGACGGGGCATCGGGCGACGCTGACATCACCACCGGTGCTGCTACTGCCGACCTAGCCATTCAGGTCACCGACCCCGCTACCCCCCTGGTGCCAGGCACAACTGACACCGTTGGAATCACCGTGACAAACTCGGGACCATCCAACGCCACTGGAACGTCGATCACCTACGTGCTTCCCACCGGGGTCGAGGTAGACACCGTGACCGGGCTGCCGCCAGGTTGCACCGAGGGGCCAACCGGAACGGTCGTGTGTGCGGTAGGTACCGTGACTCCCGCGACACCGGCAGTGCTCGGCATTGCGGTGCTGATGCCTGCCAACGCTCCCGACAACACCACCTACGCTGATGGCACAGTCACCGGAACCACAACGGCAACCGACCCAAGCCCTGGCGACAACACCAATCTGAATTCAACGATCTCCAGCGGCACAGCGTCGGCGGATCTTGCGGTCACCGTGGACTCCGTTCCAACCCTTGCACCCGGCGACACCGGCCAGATCGACGCCACCGTGACCAACAGTGGTCCCTCCAATGCGGGGTCGGTCGACGTCACCTTCGACCTGCCGCCCGGCGTGGCTTTCGATGCCTCCGGACCAAACCCCAACGCATGCGTCGAGAGCTCCGGCGTCGTTACCTGTCCCGTTGCGGGGCCCGTGCTCGAAGGTACTCCTGTAGCCATTCTGGTCCCCGTTCAGATGCTCGCGGACCTTCCGACTTCTGGCCCAATTGATGCTTCGAGCGTTGACCTTTTGAACCCAAGCGTTGCTGACCCAACTCCGGCAAACGACGTTGCAGGCGCCACGATCGTCCTGGACCTCACTGGCGACATGGACGCTGACGGAATCCCCGACGCCGATGAAATTGACCCTGACGGGACAGGAATACCCATCGACACCGATGGCGACGGCATCGCGGATTACCGCGACCTCGATTCAGACAACGACGGCATCCTCGACGCTGACGAGACCAATGGCGGCGACTCCACGGTCGACACCGACACCGACGGCATTGCGGACTACCGCGACCTCGATTCAGACAACGATGGCATCACCGACGTTCATGAGGGTGGCAACGCCACTCTCGACGCCAATGGCGACGGCACCATCGATTCCATGGACAACCCATCCACCGGCGACACGAACAACGATGGCCTCGCTGATGGAGCTGACACGAGCGCGGTGAATACCGATGGTGTTGGACCCGACGACTACCGCGACCTCGACGCTGACGATGATGGAGTCTTGGACGTAGTTGAAGGTGGAAACGCTCAACACGACCTCGACGACGACGGCACCATCGATTCCATGGACAACCCATC
>Ga0209344_10003144_pt1 | contig 16750 bp, 22 predicted proteins | sample Cruoilmetagenom6_FD_187293 | JGI IMG/M metagenome (GOLD analysis project Ga0209344, IMG submission 187293) | Oil polluted marine microbial communities from Coal Oil Point, Santa Barbara, California, USA - Santa Barbara Oil Seep Sample 6 (SPAdes)... | ecosystem: Environmental > Aquatic > Marine... | reverse complement strand
CCCCCCGAGCGAAGACCGTGAAGGGGGAGAGCCACCGGGCTCTCCCCCTCATGAGTTGACCACGAGTTGAAACCAGATGGAGACGAGCATGGCCCGCAGGAAACAGCAGACTGAAACCCCGAAGGCATCGACCAAGCCCGCCGACAACCAGATCTTGATCGGCACAAACATCCTGCCGGCAGAGATCGCGATCTCGGAAGGCCTGAGTGTCCAGCTTGGCGAAATTGTTGCAAAGGCGCACGAGCGCTCCGGCCTTTCGATCGAGGAGTGGAATGCCCTGCCTGAAGGTGAACGTGACGCCCTTCTGCTTAATGAGGTCGAGCAAGTAAAATCAGCCGCATTGGAAGCCGCTTCTAACGGCCCTCAAGCGCCCCTTGAGCCCGCTTTGAAACAGGACGCTCAGGCGGGTGCGAAACAGACCGGCAAAACAGCATCCACAACGAATGTTGCCGAGGATGAGGTTGAGCGCGTTTTCAAGACGCTCTCTCGCGTCAAGCGCAATGGTGCGCGGTACGCCGCAGGCGATGACATCTCGCTCGACCGCGCGGGCTTTGACGAATTGAAGCGCTACGGCGTTTTTGATTGCACGTTTGAAGACGGCACTCCCGTCAAAGCCTGAGTTCCGTCTGATCCCGAAAGGATGAATTGCCATCATGGTCGCGCCGTTTGCAGCCCTTGCGGATCTCGAAGCCCGGTACCCGTCCGAGCTGACGCTGCTTGCGGCCGACGAAAACACCGGCCTGCGCGACGATGCCCGGATCGGGCTGGCGATCGACGATGCGACCACCGAGATCATCGCCATCCTGCAGGCGCGTTATTCCACCGCTGACCTTGGAAATCTCGATGAGACTTCGCTCACCATCGTCAAGGTCTATTGCATGGACATCGCACTCTATCGGATCGCGCTCGCTTTCTCGCGATCGTCCGAGACGATCAAGGAACGCTACGAGGCGACGATCAAACGGCTTGAGGCCATCGCTTCTGGCAAAGGCGCGTTGAGCCTGGTCGGCAGCGGTTCGAGCGACGCCTCCGACCCAGCAGGGTCGATCGACCAGAACGAAGTGGTGATCACGGCACCTGAGCGCATGTTCACCCGTGCACGTCTGGGGCGGCTTTGATGAGCGGGATCTCACTCGTCATTGAATCCGGTGATTTTGACAAGGTGTTCAAACGTCTTGAACCGTTGTTCGACTTCGAACCCTCGGCGCTTATGACCGGCATCGCTGCCCTTGGCGAAAGCCAGACACGACGCAGGATCTCCGAGGAGAAGACTGCACCTGATGGCGCTGCGTGGAAGCCGAATGCCGAAGGCACTTCGATCCTGTTGCAGACCGGCCAGCATCTCCTGCAGTCGATCGCCTCGGAAGCCTCGGCCGATGTCGCCGAGTGGGGTGCTACCTGGGAATACGCCCATGTTCACCAGGATGGAGCTGTCATCAAAGCCAAGAACGCCAAGGCGCTCGGCTTTTCGATTGGCGGCAAGTTCGTCTCGGTCAAACAGGTGACCATTCCGGCGCGGCCCTTTGTCGGGCTTTCGGCAGACAATGAGGCGGAGATGGAAGAGTTGATCACCGACTTCCTCGGAGGGCTTGCGCAATGATCGAGCCCACATCCCTTGCTTCTCTCCTCGCAGACAATCGCGTCGACCAAGTCAAGTCCGCGATCGTTGCCCGCGTGCGCGCGCTTCTGCCCGATGTCGCCATCGTCTCCCATCCCGGCAAACTCGATATCTCCGATGTCGTTTCTGAGGACATCGTCAAGACGCCGGGTATCGCCATTGGCTGGAGCCGCATCCGCACGGTCGAGGATATCGCCTCGGGCTTCGGGCTGATGATCGACTGGACCGCCTATCTGGTGGTCGAGGACCGGGCCGACACCACGGCTAAACGGCGGTTCGAACGCGAGACGGTGGCCCATGCGATCGGCGGGTTTCTGATCCGGCTGCTCAGCGATGAGAACGAAGCCGCCTGGGGTCTGACCAATATCGGCCTGCCAAGCGCGCCCGAGTTCAAGCCGCTCTTCACATCGAAGTCTTTCGCCAAGGGGATCGCCTATTATGCAGTGACCTGGTCGCAGGCACTGATCGAGACCGGCGAACCGCCGTTCCCAGGCATTGCGCCGATTGTCAGCGAGACAGAAGATGAGCAGGTCCTGTTCGAAGATGGCGACATCCCGGCCGAGATCCGTGCCATGGTCGAGGAGGCGGACCAATGAGCAGGCTAACAGCGTCCGAATTCCGCACATTGCACCGCAAGGTCCAGAAGCTCGACCGGCGACTTGCGACCACGCTTCTGCCCGGCAAGGTCAAACCCGGCAGTCAGGATCTGGAGAAACGCACCGTTCGCCTGATCCTCGGGACAGATGCGAAGGGCAAGGAAGTCCTGTCGCCTCCGGTGCGTTGGCAACAACAGGGTGCCGGCACGCTCAAGATCCACGCCGTACCAGCCGACAACGAGCAGATGATGCTCACCTCGCAGTCGGGCACCATCGGCGCGGGCTCCTCGGCGCAATGGGCCACTTACGACCAGGACCACAATCCACCGTCTGACAAGGACACTGAGGCCGTCATCGAATTCGATAGTGGCGCACGCTGGACGATCACAAAGACTGGCCACCGGCTGGCCGCTGAGAATGTCCATGTCGACGCTCAGGCCGTCACGCTTGGCGGCGAAGGCGGCCAGAAGGTCGCCCGCGTTGGTGACAAAGTCCTCGTAGGCGCGGGATCCAGCGCCGGACTTTGGCCAATTGTCACCGGCTCCGACATCGTCACAGCAACCTGAGGAAACCATCATGGCGCGCAAAGCAAAACCAACCACCCCAGAAGCCCCCTGGCCACGCGATTTCGTGGTGACCGAGAAAGCCGGTCCGAAGGTCAACGGCAGCCGCGCCAGAGCAGGCGATACCATCACGCTCGGCGAACTTGAAGCCGCCCACGAGATCCGCATCGGCGCAATCGAACCGGTCAAGGCCGCCGCTGCGCCCGAAACACCGAACGCCGAGTAAAGGACCACCTGAAGCATGCGCGCTGTCCGATACAGAACCGGGATCAACCGCCGCACCGGACAGGTGCTGCGCGGCATTGCGCATGTCCATCAGTCGCTCGGTGTCATCTGGACAACGCGGCTTGAAGAACTCGTGATGGATCTCGACTTCGGATCCGATCTTCGCGGCCATCTGTCTGAAGACATCACGCCCGGTCTGGCGCTGCAGATCTATGCGACACTGGTGATTGCCGCACACGCATTCGAACCAGAATACCGGATCTCAAGCCTTCGCCTGGTCCGCGTCACCCGCGATGGCGCGCTCGGCCTCAAATATGCGGGTACTTATTACCCCGAAGGCCGGTTCGGCAATTATGACATCGCTATTGCCGACACAGCCGCTGCCGCTGTCAGCTTCAACAGACTGACCGGAGCGGCGGCATGAGCACTGTCATTGATCTCAGCCGCATCCCGGCACCTAAAGCAATCGAACCTCTTGATCATGCGGCACTCCTGCAGCGGTTCATCGACCGTTTTGTTGCTTATTGGGCTGAGGCGCGAATTGAGGATCCGTCGCTGCCTCAATTTGATGTGGAGATGCTCAAGACCGATCCAGGGCTGATAGCCGGCCGCGCATGGTCGTTTATCCAGATGCTCGACCGAGGGCGCATCAATGACGCGCTCAAGGCGCTCTTGGCTCCATTGTCAACCAGCACGGACCTCGACAATCTGGTCGCTCGTCAGGGCATAGAACGCCAGATCGTTACGCCGGCGTCGGATAGCGCACCGGCTGTCATGCAAAGTGATGCCAAGCTGCTTGAGATATATCTGCAGTCCTTCGGCCGGGCGGCGGCCGGATCTCGCGACGCCTATCTGTTTGCAGCAAACAACGCTTGGCCGGGTGCTGGTGACATCGAAGTCGTCGGCCGCCGTATCCATGGGCGTCGTGGCGATGTCGACATCGTTGTTGCCGGGCCGGATGGTGATGAGCCGTCATCCGAAAACCTGTCCCTAGTGAGTGCGGCGGTGACAGCTGCGAATGTTCAGCCCGAAGCAACAGCGGTTTCAGTCATGGCGGCCACGCGAGTGACCTACCAGGTTGACCTTGTGGTCGAGGTCCCACGAGGCCCGGATCCGGAAGTGGTCAGGCTTGAAGCGGTCTCCCGTATCCGGGCAGCCGCCAACGAGCGGACGTTTGTTGGTGGCGAAATTCCTGCGGATCTGTTGTCGGGTGCCGCCTACGGCACATCCATTCTCAAGGTCCGCGACAATGCTCCGGTGGTGATTGTACCTGATCCTTACTCGATCCCGGTCCTGACTGGCATCACAGTGGCAGTCGAGGTGCGGACATGAGCTCAGTCGGCACCGTACTTCCGGACAAGGCGGACACCTTCGAGAAGGCTCTCGCTGCAGCGATGTCCGACGAGCTCCCGGTGCCGTTCGCAATCCTGATGGATCCTGCCCAAACCCGAGCCGACATGCTGCCCTGGCTAGCTGCCCATGAAAGCGTCGACCTTTGGTATTCCGATTGGAGCGAAGCGCGAAAGCGCGAGATGGTCGCGGACGCTATGGAGCTCGCAAAGTTGGTCGGCACGCGGGCAGCGGCCGAGAGATTTCTCGATTATGTCGACGCGGTGATCATTCACAAGATCAGCTATCCGGCACCGTTCGTCATCGGCAAGACACACCTCGCCGATCGGGTCACCATCCATCAGGATCACCACAAGGCGTATTACCTGATCCTGATCAGCCCGCGCGTCGAGCCTGATCATTTTGTTATCGGTCAAAGCCGCGTCGATCAGGTTATCCGCGTGCGTGACGTTGACTATGAGCCGATGCGCCGGGTCAAGACCGCGCTCCGGGCCGCCAAGGCAGCCGATACCGAATATGCGGTGGACTTTGGCTGGAAGCGCAAGGTTACGTTTGCCGACGCCTGGCCGCTTGGCACACCACGACCCCTTGATCTCCATATTGAAAGGACCAGGCTATGAGCCGTCGCGTTGATTTTGCGAACTCCGAGGTTATGGACCGGGTTGATCTGTCCCGGATTGGTGAGTTCGCCCTTGAAGGCCAAGCGCAGCTCGCAGGCGGCGCGATCGGCTATCCATCGCATTGGGCGCGCTTCACTGTTGCCGTTAAGTCCGCACAGGAAGTCACTGTAGCGCCCGGCGAGTTCTACAAGCTTGATGAGGTCTACAGCCATCTTGAGGCAAGCGATGAAAATCTGCAGCCCTATATCCCGCTGGTGGCTGGCACTAAGCGGTGGGTCGCGCTGCTGGTCGGCGGCACCGAGCATACGCTTGAAGAGAACCGGGCGATCCAGACCGAGCAAGTCGAGAGCGATCCGCCGGTCTATGTGACGCGCCAGACGCCAAAAGTCATTCACAACAAGGTGCAGATCGCAGTTCTGCCGTCCGATGTGGCCGGCTCCAAGCCCGGACTTGATGCCGGTGCCTGCTGCATTGCCTTTGTGCTGCTTGGCACATCGGGTGTTGAGGAGATCGAGCCGCACACAGATCACCGCGTCATAACGCTGTTTGAGGTCGAAGGCCGGTTAAAGGTGCTTGAAAGCCGGGTTGACCGGTTGCGCCAGGACACGATCACGCTGGCCACCGATCTGGGCGGCCTTGCAACCTATGTCGACACGTTTCCGAACCCGCTGCTGTTTCGCCAGTTCTCCAACGACATCGCGCGGTTGAACGAATTGGCGCGGCTTGAGCCTGACAGCCGCAACTATTGGTTCGATTGGGGTATCGTGCCCGATGATTGGGATCTTGATCACGCATCGTCGACTGTGCGCATTGAGAGCGGCCTACGGTTTCAGGCAGCTGCCATCGGCGAATTCCAGTTGCGCCTCGACAATCCGTCCAGCCCCGACATCATGCTGCATGCGGGTGGTACCGTGATGCCCGCCTATGACGAAGTGCTGCGGATTGAAAACCCGGTCGGCGGCGTGCGCAAGCGCGTTGCCAATATCGTTCATACTGAAACCATCACGACATGGCATACAAGGACGCATTCGGCGACAACCTACAGCCCCGCCGAGATGGTTTGCGAAAACACGGCCGGATGGAGCGAGGCAGGCCTGCGCGACCGTGCGGCAGGAAGTCTCTTCTCTATGAACGGGCAGACATACAACTATGTCGGCCTGTCTGACATCGCCTGGAACAACACAGCCACCGCGCAGCAAGGCCATCTTGGGTTCCAGGTTCAGCAGGTTCACACCACCACATGGTCAGAAACCTATGCGACCTACCACACCGAAACCTATGGCCTGAACAATGCGGCCTATGCGCAGAGCATGATGACCAGCCAGTCCTTCATGATGACGGGCATGGGCATCAACCTGACCCTCGTCGATCCGAACCAGGAAGCAACGATAGCGATTGGCTTTCTCAACAATGATGGCTCGCCATCGGCCGACGCCATGATTGGCTATGGCACGCTTGAAGGTTCTGCATTGAAACTGGGTTGGAACAAGTTCCCTCTCGAACCGATCTTGATCGAGCAGAAGCGTTTTGCAGCGACACTTGCAACACCGGGCAACAACGAGATCTCTTTGACTGAAGACAACCGCCTGACGGGTGGATCGTTCTTCACGATCACCGATGGGATCTATGCGTCCGGATCAACCACACAGGACATGTCGCTCCAGGTCTGGGGCGCAAAGTTCAGGAAGTCCCGCACATTCATCGATTTTGGCACCTACGACCTTCCCGGCGGGATGACGCACGTCCAGATGATCCACCAGCAGCTCCTGCCTAAGGGAACAGCGATTGCCTGGTTTATCAAGCTGCCGGGCGACACCGATTGGATACCGATGGATGGTCGCGGTGTTCACCCGCTGACATCCTTGCCGTCTTCAATTCGCCTGGGTGCATGGCTTGTGGGCACAGAAGATGTCGCGCCAGCGATCCAGCTTGATCAATACTCGCGGGTTCGCCTGATGCGCTTGCGCAATGACATGGTGGCCGTGAGCAAGCCGCGCACATTCGGCTTCGCCACTGACACAGTGCAGATCAAGGTTCATGTCGACGCATTTGACGCGGATCTTGGCGACACGGTCGATGTTGATCTGGAAGTTGGTGGCAGCGTGGTCAACGCCGACAGCATCACATTGACCGTCGATCCCAAGAAGGCGACCCGCACGCTGGTCAAGGCCGTCTTTGACTTTACCGGTGCGCCGATCACCGAGGCGCGGGCCATTGTCCGTCTCAACAAGACGGTCACGTCGCGCGGACCCTTCGTGCAGGATATCCAGTTGGACGCGTTCTAGGAGAGCATCATGGCAACCAAAACAAAAGCCCCGAACGAGACCGGGGATCAGGTAATCGATCCAGCCTCGCGCTACGTTGTGCAGCTCACCCGCTCGGTCAAACTCGGACCAATCACCCACTACCCGCGTGACCAGCAGACCATGAGTGGCAAGCTGCTTCAGCGGATCATTGACCAGGAGGGACGCGATGCCATCGTCAGCGCCGACCCTCGCTAACAATTTCCAGGTAACCGGCAGCGACAATCTCGATGAGGTGTTGTGGAACGCTGTCTTCGCGGAGATTGCCTCCTTACTGAAGGGGCTGAGTGACACGTTCCAGACGCTTGAAGAGCTGGAACAAAGCACCATCAACCAGTCTCTGGCGGTGATCGCGCAATCGGTCGAACCGCAGGTGCTGGCGCTGCAGCAGGCGGTGGCGCTGGCGCAGGCGCAGGTCGACACTTTGATCTTGACCGGTGTGGCGGCCGGATCGGTCAGCGTCAGCAGCATTGACGGCCTGGACGCCACCACCGTGCAAGCCGCACTGGCGGAATTGCTGGGAGATCTGGTCGCACTAGCAACGGTTGTCACAGGCCTTGGCACAGACCTCACGACCTTCAAGGCCGGGGCGTTCACGGTGGTCGATGCCAACACCACGGCGGTCGATGGCGATGATCTCTTTGTGACCACTACCGGTGGCGCTCGCACGATCACGCTACCGGCAGAGCCGGCAATCAAAAACCGCGTCAGGGTTTGGCGCTATGGCGAAAACCTCGTTTCGCTTGATCCAGGTGACAAGTCCATCGGCGAGTTAGCCGAGGTTATGAATATAGATGCTGACAAGGTCCGTGTCGTGGCGACGTATGACGGCACCACATGGCGTGTGACCGGGGAGTATTTCGCATGAGCAACTTGAGCGACTTTTTCGGCGGCGGCAGTGGCGGCAGCGCTGAACCTGGCGATACTATCCAGTCGTTCGCCAGTGATGCGGATATGGCGGCTCGTCTCTACCTACCTGCGAGAGGTGGCGTCTTGACGCAAGCCTCGCAGCCGAAGCTTTTTGAGGGCATAAGACACTCCAACTACGCCCTGACAGGGATCTACCCTAGCGGCGTCTGGACGTTCACCGACTCCAACTACAGCGGTAATCCCCTGCATGACTGGAACGGCGGCGATTATATCGGCGTAGCAGCGCAGTACGGGGCAACCTGCTACTCGCACATTCTTCGGATAAGCACAGGCACGAAAATTTCGCAGCAATGGCTTGGAAGCCAGCCTCAAAGCTGCTGCAAATACCTGCCTTCGATTGACGAATTCTGGATGGGGTCCAACGACGGATACGTTAACCGCTACTATTGGAACGGATCGTCTTACGTCGTCCAGACGATATCCTACACCAACCTTCCCCACAGCGCTTCCAATAAAGAAATCTTCGACGTCATGGAAAGCGGCGGCTACGTCTACATCGCCACGAGAGGACGCATATTCAGGGCGGTGACGGGTTCTGATTACTCGGTGATCGGGAGCTGGGCGGTAGTCCAGGACGCGGCCAAAGCAGCGGTAAGTGTAGGTGCTGGAAAGACAAGATCGGCAAACTTTTTCGATGACACAGCCAACTCCGGGTATCTGTTTTTCAACCAGTGGAATGACAGCAATGTATACCGCTCCACCGATGGCGGCGCCTCTTTCGTGAGCGTATCGTGCGGCGGCAACAACAAGTCGAAAATATTTCGGTGGGGGTCTGACCTCTACATGATCCCCTACAATTCGGGCTACCGCGCAGACATCCCAACGGCGTTCCAGACCTACGTTTTCAAGTCCACCAACAATGGAGATAGCTGGGCCTTATCGCCCATGCTGCTTTACGCAACCTCGGAATTCATGCAGCCCTTTGTCAAAGAAGACCTTCTTCACTACGTTTATCGAAGTGACGCTTCGACATGGAACTTCATGACCTGCCGAGAAGCACTAGCCGGACTTCAAGACGAAGTTGACGGGATCGACCTGACAAAAAATCTCACAAAGCTTCTTGCCTGGGCGCGGCCCAACAGCTTCCTTTACGCTACCGGCCTTCAATCCACTGACGCTTTTGGAGCCACTTTGATCCAAGGTTATTTTCAGGGGGCCATCAACACGTATAGCTGCAAAGCGATGATTACGCCGACATACGAATTGGCAACGCAATTTGCGCTGCCGTCACTGGAAACCGACGTTCCTACATTCGTAAAAGGGGAATAATCATGCGGATCCACGACATAGACGCGCAGGGTTATTGGGCCGGTGGTGAAAAAGAAATCCCAGACAACGCTCCAATCCCTGTGGGCTGGACGAACAAAGTTGTCCCCGAGAGCGTTCCAGAAGATCATTATGTCCGCATTGGCCCGGACAGGGAGTTCTACGTAACAGATGTGCCTCCTGTTGTTTTGGATCAGCCCGCCGCCCCGACCTACAAGATCATCAACAAGGCGCGGTACTTCCTCATGGTGCGCGGCGTGGCGCAAATGACCAACGCTCAGTTTGCGGCTTACGACAACGATCCGGACCCCGACATGGTCACCGTTCGCGCCCTGATGGGTGCGGTCACCACCGACATCGACATCAACAACCCGGACAATATGGCGGCGGTTGTGGAAGCTCTCGACCTGATGGCGGTGCATAGCCACACCGGCCAGATACCCGACGAGTATTTCACCGACGCGATCCTCGGATACTGGGCGCTCCTGTAGGCCGCTGACACCTGTCAGCCCATCAAGTCCGCGCGCGCGCGATAACCTCGGGCAAATGATCAACTGATCCTGAGCCCGAGGTTTTATTATGAGTGCGACCACTCCCAATGTTGGCGTTCGCGTCTTTTCCGACCTGTCCGGCACCACGGCGGCGATTGATGCCCGAGTATCCTATTGCGGCATCGCGCTGCCTTGTCCGGATGCGGATGTCAGCATCGAGAAGCATCGCCCCTATGCGATCAACACAGGCGACACCGAACTGATCACCAAGCTCGGGGCCGGAGTTGCGCGTGACACCATCACCCAGATTGCCTCCGCAGGCATTTCAACGGATCTGATCTTTGTCCGCACCGATGATGACGAAGACGCAGATCTGCAGCTTGGCAAGGTCGCGGGTTCGGCCGTCGACAAGACCGGTGCCTGGGCGCTTCTGGAAGCCAAAAGCGAAATTGGCCTTGAGCCCGGTCTGATCATTGCGCCCGGCTACACGTCACAGCGGCCGGGTGATGCGGCCAATCCGGTGGCGACGGCCATGGATGCGATCTGCGACATGATCATCGACTGCATGGCGATTACCGACACGCTGGAGACCAGCCGCGAGGCGGCAATCGAGAATGCTGCCGACTTCGCCACCTCGCTCAATATGATCGCCATGTATCCCTCGGCGCTTGTCACCATCGACGGTGTGAACGTCACGCGTCCACTATCGCCGCATATGGCTGCAGCGATCATGCGCCGCGATGCCGAGGTGGGAAATCCCTATAAAGCCTCTTGGAACAGGCCTTTTAAAGGCATTCGAGGCGTCTCCCAGACCGTCTCCTATCAGGACGGCCGCACTGACACCGACGCCAATTACCTGGTTCAAAACGGCGTCGGCACCGTCATCGAAAACAAACTGATCTGGGCTCCCTATTCGACGGCGACCGATCCAACCGTCAAGAGCTATCGCTCGATCAAGCGCATCCGCACCCGCCGGTCGATCGAGAAAGCGTTGCTGCGCGCTTTGCGCACCTACAATGCCCAGGATCTCGGCCCGCATCTGGCGACACTGATCTATGGATCGGTGGCTGAAGCCTGCTCCGAGCGGGTCACGCTTGGCGCGCTGATCGACTATGAGCTGATCTGGGACCGCAAACTCAACCCCAGCACCGTGCTTCGCGATGGCGGCTTGCGGGTCAAACTCCGGTTTGAGGAAACCCCGGACCTCACCGATCTGCAGATCTACACCGAGCCGCAGCCCGAAGCCTTCGACATTCTGGCCGGACGTATCGGTCAGGCTTTGACCGCGCTGGGCAATCCCAACATCCGCGTAACGGCATAAGGAGACCGAGATGGACCGCATCATTCAGGGCGCGAACTGGTATGTCGACACGCTGAACCAGCGTCTTCGCCTCGCCGAAATCACCTTGCCCGAACTCAACCGCGCCAAGGAAACGCTGCAGATGGGCGGCGGCTTCTTCAATCTCTCAGTGCCCTATGAGATCGAGGAGCTGGAAGCACCATTCTCTTTGAACGGCAGCCACGAAGACATCCGCTCGCTGTTCGGCCGTGAGCCCGGTGATTGGACCACGTTCTACTATTATGAACGGCTCCGCGATCTGACCAACGGCGTCAACAAGGGCCGTGTCGTCATTCTCAAGGGGCTGGTCACCACGGTCACCCAGCCCAAGGTAGCGGGTAAGAAGGGTGATGCCGCTCAATACAAGGTCGGTTCGATCGTCGAGTACCGTGACATCGTCGACGGCAAGGAAGTTCACCGGTTCGATCTGTTCAACAACCACCTCGTCATGAACGGCGTCAATTACTCACAAGAGCACAATGAGATCATCGCGGCATGAGCACGAAGGACACGCCAAAAAAGACCGGCCCGGAAACGGTGGAGATTGCTGACATCCCGCTGCCACCCGAAGAGCAGTGGGATGATCTCGACAATGCTCCGATTAAGCCAGGCAAGGCACCGCCCGAGCCACGTCCGGTGGTCCCACCGGCCCGGCTGGAATTTGAAGGCTCGGCACATCAGCGGCTGATCCCGCTCAAGTTCCCCTTCAAACATCCAGAGACCGGAGAGATGGTTCGCGAGATCACAGTCCGGCGATTGCTGACGGCAGAGGTGGAAGAAGCCATCGAAACCGTGCTGACTGACGGATATTCAAACTTCGTGCTCTACGCACGAATGACGGGGCTGACGGTTCCAATCTTACGCGGTTTGATGGACGAGGACGGTGATGCTGTCACCGACGCGGCCTACGATTTTTTGCCCCGCGTCTTCCGGACGGAACCCGCTTCCTAGGCGACCCGCGCCACTGGCGATCCTATGCCGGTCGGGTGTCGGCGGTGTTCTCGACATCGATCACCGACATCGAGCGCATCTATTGGGATCGGCTGCTGCTCTGGTTTTCCGAGGCGGGTGACGTGCATGCGGAAACCTGGGGCTTGCTTCGGCCTCCTGGATAAGGACATGGATCAATGACGATGGATGTCTCCATCAGGCTGCGGCTCGAAAACCAGCTCTCCAAGGAAGCCCAGAAGGCCGAGAAGGATCTCAAGGATCTCGGCAAAGCCGCGAAGAAACTTGGCGGCAATTCTTCCGACAAGTTTGAACGCGATTTAGCCGATGTCGGCAACAAGGCGCGGCGAGCAACCACCGATGTCGACCGGCTTAATGATCAGGCCCGCAAGCTCAACAATGTCAAAACCGACAGAAGCCGGGACCAGATCCGCAAGCTCGGTGATGCCGCCACCCGGATGGATGGTCCGGCAGGCAGGCTGCACGGGCCGCTGAAAAGGCTGGGAGGCGTCGCGGCCAGCGCCTTTGCCGGACTGCTTGCGTTCGCCTCGCTCGATGGTGCAATCCGGGCGCTTTCGCGCTTCAAGGACGAGGCCTATGCGATCGAGGAAACAATTGCCCGGCTGGGTGTGACGCTGGAGCGCTATGATCCGGAATTCCGTCAGCAGGTGCAGGACAGCAATGCCAAGCTCTCGATCCGCTACGGCGTGAAACAGGGAGAGATTAACCAGGCGCGCGATGTGCTGGCGCGCGGCGGCATGGATGCCAAGACCAGCGAAGGGGTGATCGAACCGGTGATCGCGACCTCGAAGGCGACAGGATCGTCGCCCGACGCCTGGGCGGAAGCCGCCATGGCACTGATCAATCAGCTCAATGTTTCCATTGAGGATCTGCCCAAGGCGTTCGACATGATGGTCAAGGGCGACAAGCTCGGAGCATTCTCGGCCGAGGACATGGCGCGCAACTTCCCTCAAATCGCGGCGGCAACGAAATCAAGCGGCCGCGAAGGACTAGACGCGGTGGCCGAGATGGTCGCACAGGCCCAGATCATCCGGCGCGGCTTTGGTTCGTCGTCGGAGGCGGCAACTGCGCAACGGGAAATCCTCAACAAGCTGTTTTCGCCCGAGGTGATCAAGAATTTCGCCGATAGTGGCATGGACATGGAAAAGCTCAACACTCAGTCCACGGCCGAGAACAGGCCGCTGGTAGACGTGGTGATCGAGACGATCGAAAAGAAGGGGCTTGGCGACAAGTTTGGTCTCGGCGACCTTGTCAGGGACACCAATGCCCGCGCCGCGCTTGAGCAGATGAAAATGAACATCCAGCTCTACAAAGAATGGCTTGCCGAGATTGCCGGTGCGAACAACATTGTCAGTGAAGACCTGCAGAACATTCAGCAATTGCCGATCGAACGTCAGCGCCGGCGCGAAGCGGCGCGCAACGAGATTTGGCGCAAGTCCGGCAGTACCTTTGGCGGGATCATCGAGCCATTCTCGGACTTCTTCTCCCGGCTGCTCAGCGACGAGTATGACAAGATACGAAGCAACGAGGAGAAGGATGAGACCGTCCATAAATACGAAGATCGCCTCAAGGCGGCCACGGCCGAGAAAGCTGACCTCGAAGCCCGGATGAAGACCGATCCGACCTCGGTTCCGGGTGGCGCATGGCAGATAGCCGATCTGAAGGCCGAGATCAGTCGATTGAACGTCTGGCTTCAAAACCTGCGCGCTGAGGCCGATGCACAAAGTGACAACCCAGCCGCCGACAGCGGCCCGAAATTCAATGAACTTGGCGTCGATCCCAACCGCCAAAAAGGCGTGATCCCGGTCCCCGTACCGCGCCCGGATCCGTCCGGCCAGATACTGGAGAAAACCAGATCCGGCCTCTCCGGTTCGTTCGGCCCTGAAGCCGAAAAATCCATGCAGGATTACAAGAAGAAGATCTCGATCGAGGGTGATGAGGCCGCCGGCATTGCACGGCAGAAAGCACAAGCCATCAAGGCAGCGTTCTCGTTTACCGCCACGCCGACAATCTCGCCGCGCCTGGTTGAACCGTCTCGCGGTGGTAGCCGCTCAGGCGGAACCAATGTTGCGATCCACCAAACCATATCCGGCGCGGGCAATCCCGAGCGCGTGGCGGCCGCCGCCAACCGCCGCCAGGACCGCGCCATCAGGCAGGCACGCGCCGGCGCGCTCTATGACACTGGAGCTTACGCATGACAACGACATCGCTTGCATCGATCGGCAACGCCCAGCTCAAGGTCATCGGGCTCAATCCGCAAGGCTTTGGCCGGGCATCGGAAAGCCGTGTGCCTGGCAAGCCGACCTTCACCGGAATGGATTACCAGCGCACCGGCATGGGCGAGAAGGTGACCACCGTCGAGGCGCTGACATTCCCGCAGGTGATAGGAGGCATGGATGCAGTCGCCTGGCTAATCCAGCATCACGAGGCGCAACACGCCGTCCCGTTCATCCGCCTTGGTTCCAATTATCTGGGCGAAGTGATCGGCCTGGTGGTGGTGCGCAATCTCACCATTGATGAGGACCGGCTGCATCCCTTCACCGGCGTCGGCCGCAAAGTCGAAGTCTCGGCTGAACTTCTGCATGTCGGGAGCATCTGAGTTGGCTTACGAAATCCTCGAAACAATCATCAAGGAAGATGGACAGGAACGGCTCGACCAGTTTGTCGGGCGGATTTACGGCTTCACCGACAAAGCCGTGGAGGCCGTGCTCGATGCCAATCCGGGACTTGCTGCCCTTGGCGCGTTTTCGCCGGAAGGCACCGTGATCAAAATTCCGAAGGTCGAGATCACATCTGATGACGCTGACCCGATCCATCCCTGGGATTAAGCACCATGGTCTTGCGCACGCCCATCATCCAGATCATTGGTCCCTCCGGTTTCAACATCATTCCGAAGCTGGGTCCGGCCTTTCTCGGTGCGACGATCACCGATCAGGAAGGCTATGAGAGCGACCAGCTGGTCATTCGCATGACGGCACGCGCACCCTTCATCGATCCGCCAGCCAAAGGCACGCGGTACCGGGCGCTTGCTGGCTGGTCACCCGGTCGGCCACGCCTTATCGGCATTTTCGAATATCAGTCAGCCGCCATCACCGGTGATCCCGAAGGTGGTGAAGAGATCCAAATCACGGCCCGCGCGGCCGACTTTATAGACAAGGCCAAGGGCGGCGACCGGCGGCACTATGATGAAGAGGGTGGTTTCGGCACGGCGGGCAAGATTTTCGATGATCTGGCCAAGGAAATGGGCGTCTCGGCAGTCATTCCCTCAGAGCTGCGGAGCATCAAGATCCCGTATCGCCTCAGGTGGAACCAGTCGGCCATAGATTTTGCCACCGACCTGGCCGACGAGATCGGCGCGATCACCAAGCCGCAGGCCGGACGCCTGGTCATTCGCAAACGCGGTGCCGGCGCATCGGCCTCCGGCCAATCTCTTCCGCCGATCACGATCCATCACGATCCGTCCTATGCCTATGAGTTCACCATCGAACCCCGGCCCGACTTCAAGGAGGTTGAGACACCCTGGTTTGATCCATCGCTCGGGCTCACCAAGCTGGAAAAGGCCGCGCGCGGCAAGGCAGCCTCGCTATCAGCCTTCATGCATCCCTTCGCCAGCGAAATCGAAGCACAAATAGGTGGCAAGGCTGTCTCCCAGCAGCTCTCGCGCAACACTGGCTCCGGCTTCATCGAGATGGCCGGCAACGCGGCTGTGACGGCCGGATCACCGATCATCCCGGTCGGCTATGGTTCGGCAGTTGGTGAGATCGAATGGGAAGCTGCCAGCGTCGAGCATGAGTTCACACCGGAACCCGGCTGGACCACGCGGGTGGATCTTCAGGCGAAGGAACAAGGGTGATGGTCATTCAATCCACTCCGAGCGCGACTGCCATGGGGGACGGAGGGCATTTATGGCATTCAGCTCTGAATGCCTCAATCTCATGGGCCGCTTCATTCTTCTTCGCTTCCAGGAGTTCCTTTCTGCAAAGCATATCGCTGGCGATTTCGGCAAACTCTTGCAACCTGGCAGTCAAAGAACGCCGTTGTAGCATTACCGTTTCACTGGGCTCGATCATCGCCAGCGCATTGGTCAAATGGACATCAATATTTTTGCGTAAGATGCTCACGTTTATCAAATTGCAACTCATGACTTCGCCCTTGAGCCAGTCAAGATGCGCCTCAAAAGATCGCTTGCTCATACTTCCACTCCAAGTTTCAAGTTGTGGATTTGCGGCTGGATAGCCGCCGGGCGGTCGGAGCGCGCTAACGCTCCAAGCGACGGGTATAGTTTGCGGCTGTTCCCGTCAGATGTGCTCATAGATAACATCTCACCCGGCTCGCTTTCGCAAGCGCCGCCAAGGTGACTGATTCTCTGAAAGCTTGAAATGCCCATCAAGAACGAAACGGCCACAGTCGATCCTATCAATCCTCCAGCCGCCTATATTGGCGGCAAGCGCGTGCTGTCCAAGACCATCATCGTCAAGAT
>Ga0209344_10003142_pt1 | contig 16768 bp, 13 predicted proteins | sample Cruoilmetagenom6_FD_187293 | JGI IMG/M metagenome (GOLD analysis project Ga0209344, IMG submission 187293) | Oil polluted marine microbial communities from Coal Oil Point, Santa Barbara, California, USA - Santa Barbara Oil Seep Sample 6 (SPAdes)... | ecosystem: Environmental > Aquatic > Marine... | reverse complement strand
CGTCCAATTTTGATGCATACTATTACGGTATTGATAGCTACTCGCACCAACGGCATCTCTATGATTATCTGGTCGACTATGATTACAATCTCAACGCTTCACCAAATGGCTTGGCGTCGTGGTCGGTTGCTTCAGATAACATGTCAGCAGAAATTGAGTTGCGGTCTGACATCGTGTTGCACAGCGGTCGAAATTGGACTGTTGATGATCTGTTGGCCGGTTTCGATCGTGCTGCAAACAAAGAGACAGGTCTTCAGTTGCACGGCCCGTTGTCTGCAATTTCTGGGTGGTCGAAATCAGGTGACAATACCATCCACCTTGATTTTGCAGAGCCAATTTCCGAGGCTATCTTAACGGATATCCTGGTTACGTTCCCGGTTACGGACGCTTCAATGAATAGCGTTGAGGATGTTCTCAATACGCCTTCAGGCAGTGGAGCCTACAAGCTCGTCAGCCGCGTTCCAAACGACCACTTCATTCTGGAGAGAAATGAAGACTACTGGCGTCCAGGTGTTCCGCCGATCAAGCGGATCAAGTTCCAAATATTCGGCAGCGAAGACATCGTGATTTCGGCGCTGTTGTCGGGAGCCATTCAGGGTGCTGATTACTTCCCAGGTCGTGCGGTTGAACGCCTTGGGGATGGTTTTGGTATCCAAACTGGGTACGTTGGTGCACTTGGGCGTTCGCTTCGCCACAATGTTCGGGGCGGTCCTTTCCAGAATTTTAAATTTGGTCAGGCCTTCTATCGTTGTATTGATCGCGAGCGGATTGCAAAAGAAGTTTACCACGGTTTTGCAACGCCGACATACTTGCCTTGGGCTCACGGGTCGGTTGCCCATGACGCTTCCTATGAGGACAAGTGGAGCTTTGATCTGAATGCTGCACAACAGTTGATCGAAGCATCCGGCGAAACCGCGCTGGATATCGCGGTAATTGGCGGCGACCAGCCTGGTTTGCGTGAAGCTCAAATCATTCAAGCTGATCTGGCCAAGATTGGTTTTGAAGCACAGATCGATGTTATGGATAGAGCGACCGTTGGTGACCGCTATGTTGCGGGGGACTATCATACTCTTCTTGCCAACATTGGTAACATCGGTAAGCGAAGCCCGTCGGCAGTTGCAAGCAACAGCTTTATGCGTACCAACTCTGACAACATGATCTGGGGCGACCAAATCCCACAGGAGTACATTGATCAGATGAACTTGATCCGGACGGCTCCGAATGCGGAAGTCGAAAAAGCTGCTTCGGATGCTGTGAATCAAATCTTCACTGATACGCCTTGGTTTGTTTGTTATGTGCACATGAACTCTCTGTTTGCGCACGACAATAACCTGACGGGCTCCTATCGCGACGTAGATGACCGTCTCGACCTAACCGGCGCAAACTTCGCGTCATAGGTGGATCAGAATGTATCTCGGATATAACACATGGTCGATGCCGACACTGCCGCTTTCCAAAGCAGTCGAAGTGATCGAAGAAGCAGGCTTTGACAGCCTAGAGATCGCGGTGGCTGAAGGTTGGCCATCCGAGATAATCAAAATGGGTCGCGGTGAAACCGCGGCCCTAATTTCCCAACTTAACAATTCAAGACTGGTCGTCTCAGGACTGAGTGGCAATCAACCGATATTGGTTCCCGACAAACAATGGGCCGAAAACAGAGAAAGGTTTCAACTTAGCTTGGAGCTTGCGGCTAATCTGTCCGGTGATGGCAAGCTTAGGTATGTTGCGACCACGGCAGGCGATTTGGCTGAGTGGAACGGATCTGACGACGGCGTAGAAGAGGCCCTAGTAGATCGTTTTGGTCAGTTGGCCGAAGACGCGCGCGAACGCGGCGCATTGATTCATCTTGAACCTCATGTTGGAAGTATCGTTCGAAGGCCGGAAATGGCGGCTTCAATTCTCAAAAAAGTAAATTCTCCGAGTTTTCGAATTTCTTTGGACATTAGCCATTTCATTGTCCAAGGAGATGACGAGGCCGAGGTGGTCACACAGCTGAAGCCCTGGCTTGGCGCAGTTGAAGTAAAAGACCAGCGTGGCCTTGATCCAGATTATGAATGGTTGATTCCAGGTGAGGGAACCCAAGACTATCCAATATTTCTTCGTGCGCTTGCGAATGCAGGTTATTGTGGCAGTGTTTCCGCTGAAATTAGCTTGGCGAGGCAAGTTCCAGACGATTTTGACCCGATTGCTACTGTGGAGCAAACATATCAGTCTCTCAGCGCGGCGTTCGATGTCGCTGGGATCGATCGGTCAAAAGGAAAGTTGTAGTTAGAATGTCAAAACAAGAAAATAGAGTTGCACTTATAACGGGGGCAGCCGGCGGCGTAGGTGCCGCCGCGGCGCGAGAACTTGTAAACTCGGGTTGGCGGCTTGTGCTAACAGATCTACATTCCGAGCATCTTGCAGAAGTCGCACAAGATTTTGAAGACGGTGTTGCAGTCAGTATGCGTTTGGATATCACCGACCCGTCGTCGTGTGATGCCGCTGCGGCGTGTGCGTTAGAGAACTTTGGCCGGCTTGATGCCCTGGTAAATAGTGCTGGCATCAGTCAACCTGCAAACTCGTTTACTCAACCCGCGGCAGATTGGGCGAAAATGATCGAAGTCCAACTGTCGGGCGCCTATTTTATTGCTCAATCTTGCGGGCGTGTGATGGCTGAAAACAATGGTGGTTCAATTGTTTTCATTGGTAGTACTAACGCAGAAGCTGCATTCCCACGCCGAGCAGCGTACTGTTCAGCAAAGGCCGGCGTTGCGATGTTGACCAAGGTTTTGGCAATTGAATGGGCCGAGCAGAACATCCGCGTCAATTCAATTGGCCCCGCCTATGTCGAAACGCCAATGACGCTGCGCAATATTGACTCCGGAAATATCTCGCGAGAAGCAGTCGAAAAAAGAATTCCATTGGGTCGGCTTGCAAAGCCAGAGGATGTTTCTAATGCAGTGTCGTTTCTGTTATCGGAACGTTCATCATTCATAACAGGCCAGACACTATATGTTGACGGCGGTTGGCTTGCGTACGGGTATTTTTGACGCAACTCGAAAATACCCGGCACAAAGGCCAGCGCAGTGCACAAGGGCTATGAGGGAAAGAACATGACGAAGAGATTCCAAGGGAAAGTCGCTGTTATTACGGGTGGCACAACCGGCATTGGGTTTGCTACCGCTAGGCAGTTTGTCGAAGAGGGCGCAACAGTTATCTTGACGGGTCAAAACCCGGTGACGCTGGAGGCCGCTCGCGCGGAAATTGGCGATGCGGTGGAAATAGTTCAATCAGATGCGTCCAACGAGGGCGACATCAAGACCCTGATTGAGTCAGTTGTTGAGAAGCACGGCAAGATTGATGTTTTGTTTTTGAACGCTGGTATTTCCAGGTTTGCACCGTGGGAAGAACAGAGCATAGAAGATTTTGACCATATCTTTAATGTTAACGTCCGAGGCCCCTGGCTGGCAATCAAGTATGGAATTCCGGCTCTAAAAGACGGCGCATCGATAATCATCACGACCTCAACGGCCAATCAAAGCGGCGTTGCGCAGACGAGCGCCTATGCTGCGACCAAAGCGGCTCTTGCACAACTTGCACGAACCGCTGCGGTCGAGTTAGCGCCGCGTGGCATTCGCGTGAATGCCGTTAGGCCGGGGCCAATCGACACACCAATCTTTGGAAAAACGGGGATGTCAGACGAAGGCATCAAAAAGATCGAACAAGACCTTGTTGACGCCGTTCCACTGGGGCGCATCGGTGCGTCGGAAGAGGTTGCGAGCGTTGTCCTGTTTTTGGCGAGTAAGGAATCATCTTACGTCCAGGGGCAGGAATGGACAGTAGACGGTGGCCTGTCAATTACGTGACGGCGCCCCAAATGGGTCAGGTGAATTTTCTCCCTGGTTTGCCTGACCCAGTAATTTACTCTACCAATTGCAAAAAGCTTAAGCCATCGCTACTTACCATTTGTTTTAAGTACCGTTGCGGGGGGAGGTATCTTTCCAACTGCGCTCCGAGACAACGGAATCGTTTTCCCATGCTTCCAGAGTAACCGTAGAATGGAAATTCTCCTCGTCGCTACAAAACTCGACTATCGTGCGGGTTCGTAAATGCACACTACCTTCAATCAGGTTTGTGTCCCGGGTGATATGCATCGTCGCCTCTGTATGGTCTTCTGAGACGACGTAAGAACGCTCAGTTTGCCCCCAGGTGGTAATATCGCGTACCTGATCATACTCGCGCGCACTCGTGTCACAGACACGCATGACCGTTTTTCCTTGGGCCTGGTCGGACAGAACGGTACGCTCAAATTTTGCTGGTGCCAGGCAAGATCGGGGTCGGGGCGTTGCGCCGGCCGGCAGATCAAATTCTTCTGCCGATTTCGAATTTGGCGGGAGGGTCGGCAAAATAAGCCGAGCATCTTGAAAATCAATCTCTAATGAAACAGGCCGCAGCGATGGCCAAAGAAGGGGCCAATAGGTTGTGGACAATGCGAGCCTGAGCCGATGGCCTTGGAAAAAGCGGTACCCTGTTGCATCAAGTTCCAAGCAGATGCGGGTTGGCTTTCCTGGTTCCAGGATTGTGACGGTCGAATGATCGGGACCATGGGTTAGGTTATGTGCACCGTAACAAACACGTGTGGATGCCCCGTCAGGATGAACGTCGCAAAGGCGCGCCATCAAGAATGCGACCGGCTGGCTGGACGTTAATGATAATTCCAGCCGGGCATGGCCCAACAGACTAATGTCATTCGCCAAAGGCTCAGTCTCAAAAACTTTTGAAAGTCCATCATCTGCGCGCTGATCGCCCGGGAGATCCGCACCCCACCCCATCGGCATTAGCTCACCCCCATCGACGCCAAGTATGGCCGGTGTTTCGACAATGTCGGAACCTCTGCATGGCTGTTTCATAAGGCCGGCAGGTCCCAAAAAATAGTCAAGGGTTTGGGTTTTAGTAGGAGGCCAGGTTTCATATTCAAACCATGCCCCGGTCCGATCTGAATTAGAATGTGCCTCAGGCCTCGCATTTTCGGTTATGAAACAGCGCAATCGCGGCAAGGTATCGGCCCCGGTATCAACTCCCTTGAGCCAGTGATCCCTCCAGCGCTTTTTAGGCAAAATCGATTGACGCCAAGTTGCCGGAGCCAGATTGAGTCTGACAGAGGCATCGAGCAATTTGTAGATATTGTAACAACTGTACCAATAGTCGAGGCAATACCATGATCGAACTAACGGACCAACATATCTTCGTTTTTGGTGGCTCGCGAGGCATCGGCCGCGCGGTAGCAATTCTTTCCGCAAAAGCCGGAGCAAATGTTACCGTGGGATTTCACACAGATGGCGCAGCCGCGGAAGAAGTATGTGAAAAAATCAATTCAATGGGTCGCAACGCAATCAAAGTTCAGTGCGACGCATCCGTTGACGGCGAGGTAAAGCGCGCGTACGCCGAAAGCGTTAATTCGCTGGGACGGATAAACGGCGTTTGCATCGCGGCCGGAATATTCAAGCCGACACCTATTGATAGTACGTCAGTTGAAGAATGGGATTCGACTTTCGATATCAATCTTCGAAGCACATTTTTGTCTGTCCGTGATTGTCTGCCTTATATAGCGGATAAAAACGGATCAATTGTCATTATTACTTCAGCTGCTGGTCAGCTGGGAAGTAGTATCTATTCTGCCTATGCTACATCAAAAGCTGCGCAAATGAATTTCATGCGCAGCATGGCCAAAGAGCTTGGAGAACGCAGCATTCGCGTGAATTGCGTCGCGCCCGGCTGGACCGAAACCGATCTAGTCAAAAAAACGTTGGATTCTATCGGTCGCGATACCGTGGTCCGCGATATTCCCCTTGGGCGGCTTGGTCGCCCTGAAGACACGGGCTATGCCGCTTGTTTTTTGATGTCACCGATTTCCAGTTTCATCACTGGTTCAACAATTACGGTTAACGGTGGCTTTCATATGCCACCATAATATCGGGACCAAATATCACTATCTTTTTCAATTTTGAGTCATTCTTGCATTTGCAGGAAATGCGTTCGACTAGACAGTGAATTACGAAATGCCCAGTCTTGGGCATCGAAGCCTTGCTAGTTAGTCGCAGATGTGGGGCATGTCGACAGTTTGCTCAGCGGTCATCTACCATCGGTCTTTTTGTTCCCAATTCAGCTAAGTTTTGTTATCTTACAACCAACGTTTCGCTGGTCGCTTGGCACTATTGGAATAACAACGAAAAATGTCCTATGACTATTATCATCTGAGGGAAAAAGACGTAAGCCATCTGGCCGAGGCAAAAGAAGGCATTGGAGCTTCGGAATAAGTATGAATCCAAGCGATGGATATCTTTACTATCCTTCACCATTTCCCCATGATCAGGAAAAGGTCTATTTATTAAGACTATGTTAAGAATATGAACCAAGCCTTTGAGATAACGAAATTACCAAACATGCAAAAAAAAAGCGACGAAACTAAATCCGAAGTGTCCTCCGCCGCATTGTCGCAAAATCCACACAGGGTTCGAGAAGTGCACGAAAACAACTTGGAAGTCGCGATTGGTCGCGAAGTCCACACATTTCGCCGGGAACGAGGCGTTACTGTGGCTGAGCTTTCCAAACTCGCAGGCTTGTCCATCGGGATGCTTTCGAAGATAGAAAATGGCCACACGTCTCCTTCATTGACAACTCTGCAAAGGCTCGCGAGCGCGTTAAGTGTACCTGTTACAGCGCTTTTTCGCCGCTTTGAGGAAAACCGGTACGCAGTACATACCAAATCCGGCAAAGGTGCTGAAATCGAACGCGCCGGCACGCGCGCCGGGCATCAATACCGCCTTTTAGGTCACATCGGTTCAAACGCAAGTAATGTTGTCGTAGAACCATATCTCATCACGCTTACTAAAACCTCCGATAGATTTCCGACGTTTCAACACGATGGAATTGAGCTGCTGTATATGTTGGACGGAGAAGTCGATTATCGGCACGGCGCCGAAATTTTTCACTTGAAGCCTGGTGACACGTTGTTTTTTGATGCGGACGCGCCACATGGACCGGAAGTTCTGGTCAAACTGCCCGCTCGTTATCTTTCGATCATTTCTTATCCCCAGGCGTCATAGCCTTTGAGGCAATACTAAAACCAATATTATTTCAATTCGCTTGATGTTGAGCATATAAAAACCCTCGACTGTTTGGGGCAATTCTCAGCTTTTTCACCTATACTAGATATCCTCGTTGAGTTGCAGCATGTTTCCTTTAGTGAATAAAATATTCATTATTTGAAATTTTTTCTACAGAGTGCTAGTGTCCGAATTTAATAGAATTGAAAAGGATCGACGCCAATGTGCGGCATAGTTGGGCTATTTCTAAAAGATGAAGGACTACAACCGGAACTTGGGGGCATGCTAGCAGATATGCTAATCTCCATGACGGATCGCGGTCCCGATAGCGCGGGGGTCGCTATCTACGGGCGCGAAAAGGGTCAAGATGTGAAATTAACTTTGCAGTCGGATAGTGCAGACAAAGATTTCGCCGCCTTGGAAAAGGATCTCAAACGAGTAGTTGAAGCGCAAGTGACACTAAAGCGAAAAGACAGCCACGCGATTTTATCACTTCCAGCGAATCAGGCTGACTTTGCGCGCCAATGCCTGAGAGAGCTACGGCCAGAAGTTCGGATTGTGAGCATAGGCGACACTATGGAAATTTATAAAGAAGTCGGACTGCCAAAAGATGTTGCTGCGCGCTTTGGTCTTCGGGAAATGCATGGCACTCATGGCATCGGCCACACCCGCATGGCGACCGAAAGCGCCGTGACCACGATGGGAGCGCACCCGTTTTCCACTGGGATAGATCAATGCCTCGTGCACAACGGGTCACTGTCCAACCATAACAGCCTGCGTCGGAAACTGGCGCGCGAAGGCATCCATGTCGGGACGCAAAACGACACAGAGGTTGGTGCCGCCTATTTGACCTGGAAAATGCACCAAGGCCATACACTGGGTGAAGCCTTGAAAAGCAGCTTGGACGACCTTGACGGGTTCTTTACATTTGTTGTCGGAACCAAAGACGGCTTCGGTGTCGTGCGTGATCCAATCGCCTGCAAACCGGCTGTGATGGCTGAAACTGACAAGTACGTTGCTTTTGGTTCGGAGTATCAAGCGTTGGTGAGCCTACCAGGCATCGAAAACGCACGGGTCTGGGAGCCTGAACCTGCAACCGTGTATTTCTGGAGCCACTGACATGCAAACTTTTGATCTGGGAAAGCGCAGCCTGCGCGAGTTGAACGAGACACTACATGCCCAAAAGAGCATGACCAATCAGACCCGCTGGAAGATCGTCAATGCCAAAGGCAACCATGCAATCGCTGTCGGGCTTGATGCGCCGATAACAGTTAGTGTAATGGGTTCGACGGGCTACTACACCGCAGGCATGAACAAACATGCGGCGGTCAATATCTACGGTTCAGTGGGGCCGGGCGTTGCCGAAAACATGATGTCAGGCATTGTCACTGTTGATGGCGATGCCAGCCAGTATGCTGGTGCCACGGGCCACGGTGGCCTGCTGATCATTAAGGGGAATGCATCATCGCGCTGTGGAATATCGATGAAGGGCATTGACATCGTCGTTCATGGAAACATCGGCCACATGTCTGCTTTTATGGCGCAATCGGGCACTCTGGTGGTGTGTGGTGATGCGGGCGACGCGCTAGGGGACAGTCTATACGAGGCCCAGTTATTTGTGCGAGGCTCGGTAAAGAGCTTGGGCGCGGACTGCATAAAAAAGGAAATGCGACCCAAGCATCTCAAGATTCTGAAGGATTTGCTGAAGCGTGCTGATGCGGATGCCAAGCCCGAAGAATTTACCCGCTACGGTTCCGCCCGAAAACTCTATAATTTTGACGTCGACAACGCATCGGCGTATTAAGGAGATGGTCATGAAAAATCACTCGCAGGAGTATATCTCGCATACGGTACCAATCCAGTCGGCGACATTCACAAACCAAGTCAACGCCGAAATCCGGCGCGCAGCCGAAACCGGCATCTATGATATTCGGGGCGGTGGTGCTAAACGTCGGGTACCACATTTTGACGATCTTTTATTTCTTGGCGCTTCAGTTTCTCGCTACCCGCTGGAGGGTTATCGCGAGAAATGTGATACCTCGGTGACCCTTGGAACTAGGTTTGCGAAATATCCGATTGAGCTTGATACTCCTGTTACTATCGCCGGAATGAGTTTCGGTTCGTTGTCCGGCCCAGCCAAAGAGGCACTTGGGCGCGGCGCGTCAGCTGCTGGTACTTCGACCACCACTGGCGATGGCGGCATGACTGAAGAAGAGCGTGGCCATTCTACCAAGCTGGTCTATCAGTATCTGCCCTCACGTTATGGAATGAACCCTGACGATCTGCGGCGCGCGGATGCCATCGAAGTCGTTATTGGCCAGGGAGCCAAACCCGGTGGGGGCGGTATGCTGCTGGGGCAAAAAATCAGTGATCGTGTCGCCGACATGCGCGATCTGCCGAAAGGCATCGACCAGAGATCTGCTTGCAGGCATCCTGACTGGACTGGACCGGACGACCTGGAAATCAAAATACTGGAATTGCGAGAAATCACCGGCTGGCGGATTCCGATATATGTTAAAATCGGTGGTACCCGACCATATTTCGATACTACTCTGGCGGTAAAGGCCGGGGCCGATGTGGTTGTTTTGGATGGCATGCAAGGAGGTACCGCTGCCACTCAGGACGTGTTCATTGAGCATGTTGGTCTTCCGACGCTTGCCTGTATTCACCCTGCTGTTCAGGCGCTGCAAGACCTGGGTTTGCACCGCGAAGTCCAGCTTATCGTGTCCGGGGGCGTGCGCACCGGTGCGGATGTTGCAAAGGCGATGGCTCTTGGTGCCGATGCGGTAGCAATTGGTACCGCCGCTCTGGTTGCACTCGGCGACAACGACCCGAAATGGGAGGCCGAGTATCAAAAGCTGGGCACAACCGCGGGCGCTTATGATGATTGGCACGAGGGCCAAGATCCGGCGGGGATTACGACGCAGGATCCGAAACTGATGGCGCGATTCGATCCGCTTGAAGGTGGTCGTCGGTTGAGAAACTATCTCAAGGTGCTGACATTGGAAGCTCAAACGATTGCCCGTGCGTGTGGACACAACCATTTGCACAACCTCGAACCCGAAGACCTGTGCGCGGTAACACTGGAGGCGGCCGCCATGGCGCGTGTACCGCTTGCCGGGACAGACTGGTACCCCGGGAAAAGCAGTTTTTGATCTAAACTGTTTCAGAACTAATTTCCGTTTTCGCTGATTGAACGCGAGCAACCGTAAGGAAAAGGGAGAGCAGAAAATGACAAAAGAATTGGCCGCCTTCGCAAAAGAAAAAGGCATTAAATACTTCATGATATCGTTCACCGACCTTTTTGGTGGGCAAAGGGCCAAACTCGTGCCAACTCAAGCAATTGCGGACATGCAGGAAGACGGAGCAGGTTTTGCAGGTTTCGCTACTTGGCTTGATCTTTCCCCTGCTCATCCGGACATGCTTGCCGTACCTGATCCCTCAGCAGTGATCCAAATGCCCTGGAATCCTGAGGTCGCTTGGGTGCCCGCGAATTGCGTCATGGATGGGGAGGATGTGGCTCAGGCTCCACGAAATGTGTTGCGCCGCTTGATTGCGGAGGCCGCACAAGAAGGCATGCATGTCAAAACTGGCATTGAAGCCGAATTTTTTCTACTGACTCCTGAGGGTGATGAAATTTCGGACCCGTTCGATACAGCCGCCAAGCCTTGCTATGATCAGCAGGCGGTTATGCGTCGATATGATGTGATCAAAGAAATCTGTGATTACATGCTGGAAATGGGTTGGGGGCCCTACCAGAACGATCATGAGGACGCCAATGGCCAATTCGAAATGAACTGGGAATTTGACGATGCTCTAAAAACAGCCGACAAACACAGTTTCTTCAAGTTCATGACTAAATCGGTTGCCGAGAAACATGGGTTTCGAGCCACTTTCATGCCCAAGCCGGTTGAGGGGTTGACCGGCAATGGCTGTCATGCCCATGTTTCGGTCTGGGACGCGCCAGGAGAAGAATCTACTCAAAATGTTTTTGCGGCCGAAATAGGCAAAGGACCGACTGGCGAGCTTGGTCTGTCAGACAGGGGCGCTGCTTTTTTGGGTGGGATCATGAAACATGCTAGCGCACTTGCGGCCATAACAAATCCAGTGGTGAACAGCTACAAGCGGATCAACGCGCCGCGCACCATCTCGGGTGCGACTTGGGCACCCAATGCGGTCACCTGGACTGGCAACAACCGTACGCATATGGTCCGCGTTCCAGGCCCGGGCCGGTTCGAATTGCGCTTACCAGACGGCGCTGCAAATCCTTATCTTTTGCAAGCAGTGATTATTGCTGCCGGTCTTGACGGAGTTCGTAGCAAATCCGACCCTGGCAAGCGCTGGGATATCGATATGTATGCGGAAGGACATAAGGTCACCGACGCACCCAAGTTGCCATTGAACCTGCTCGATGCCTTGCGCGAGTATGACAAGGACGAATCGCTGAAAGAGGCGATGGGAACCGAATTCTCGGCTTCCTATTTAAAAATGAAAATGCAGGAGTGGACATCATTCGTAATGCATTTTTCAAATTGGGAAAAAGAAAACACTTTGGATATCTGATGCTGGCGCCATAATCTGTTGAAGGCTCAAAATTCGAACACAATCCAAGTTTAACTGAAATCGATAGGAGATCATAAATGCGCACTCAAGCAAGCAAAGAAATCATCGTTAAGATGTTCGATTGCATTGACAGTGGTGACTTTGCCGCGATGCGTACTCTGCTCGCTCCGGACTTTGTTGCTTGCCTCGCCGGTAACGACGCCATGAATGCGGACGCGTTCATAGGTGTATTGCAGTCGTTTGCAGATAATTTCACCGATCAATTGCATTTCCTTGAAAGTCAGATGGCGGATGGCGAGGTCGTAGCGACGCGTGTTGTGTGGAGCGCGAGGCATATCGCGAACTTTAACGGTGTTCCGGCTAGCCAGAAACGCGTCAAGATCGAAGCAATGGCAATTGATCGCGTTGTCGATGGCAAAATCGTCGAACACTGGGGGATTTCCGATTTTATGACTCTGATGGATCAGATCGGAGCCGTACCCCCAGCTCCACATTGAGAGTACACCGAAATCAAGTAAGTATGCCCATCGTCAGGACAGCGAGACACACTTACGTCTCTGTGCAGACCATCCGTTATTGTCAGAGCGTTATTGAACTGGGTGGGACAATGGACCAAGAGTTAAAAATAGCCAATAGGAGAACAAAATGAGCATCGATGTCAACAAAGAAACTGTCCGTGAGTTGTTCGAAGCAATGGATAATGGCAACTATTCCGAACTTCGTGCGATGCTTGCACCCAACTTTGTTTGTCGCCTCGCCGGCAACGTGGTTGCTCGCCTCGCTGGCAACGACGATGCGATGGATTCGGTCGCATTCTTGGATTTGCTGAAAATGCTCGAAACCAGCTTCGCGGATAGCCGCCATATCATCGAAAGCCAGGTGGCCGAAGGCGAAGAGGTCGTTACCCGCATTGTCTGGACGGCAATACATGTAGCAGAATTCAACGGTATTGCGGCCAGTCACAATCCCGTCACGGTCGAGGCTATGGCAACGGATCGCGTTATCAATGGTAAGATCGTCGAGCACTGGGGCCTTTCTGACCTAATGACACTGATGATGCAAATCGGTGAGGAACCTTCTAGGGCCTAACTCGAACAGCAAGTTCAAGGAAGATGGCAGAGGGTGTTCCGTCAACAAAGGGTCAGGCTGCAAAGTAGGTTCGGTTCGGTGGAGCGGGCCAATCAATGGGCATTTTGATTATGAAGCAAAATCGATCGACGGTAGTAAATATAAAAAATAAAAAATATGTCCTAACATATTGACAAAGTACCATCAGATTCGATAGTTGTGACTGCAAAACACAAGGTGGTCATCTGTGTCTACTCGCTTGGACATGCGTAATGAGAGCCCACTTGCCAAAAAAGAGAAAGATATTAGTTGACGACCGAGAATAGAAAATCAAACGTGCCATTAGGCAAGGTAAGGCTGAGCGCCGATACTGGTGGTACATTCACAGACATACTTCTTCTTGATGCAGATGGGCAGTTGTTTGCCCGCAAAGTTTCGTCGAGCACCGAGAGCGACTCTCGGGCGCTGCGCGACGGGATTTCAGGGGTTCTTGAAGATACAACTGCGACCCCGGGCGATGTCTCTGAATTTCCGCACGCCACCACGGTTGCGACAAATGCAGTCCTAGAACGCAGTGGCGCTCAGACGGCTTTGTTGACAACCGAGGGTTTTTGCGATGTTCTTGAGATCGGACGGATCCGGCTTCCGGAACTCTACAATCCGCTTTATGTTAAGCCCAAGCCGCTCGTTGAACGATGCCTCAGGCTCCCTGTTCCAGAGCGGATGGGCTCAGAAGGCCAAATTCTGAAGCCTCTGAACGAAGACGCAGTTATCGACCAGTTGAAAGCGATGCGTGGTGAGGGCGTTGAAGCAGTCGCAATTGCCCTTCTCAATTCGTGGATCAACCCAGAGCACGAACAGAGAATTCTCGAGTTAGTTCGTAGTCACTTTCCGGAGGCCTTCGCCTGTGCATCTTACACCATATCTCCAAAGATTGGTGAGTTTGAAAGAACCAGTACTGCTGTAGTCAACGCCTATGTTGGACCGGTCGTCAAACAATATGCTGATGCCATTTACCACATCTTGGAAACACTCGGAATGACTCCTTCGATGTCTGCAATGCAGTCAAGTGGTGGACTAGTGTCAACTAAAGTTGCCCTAGACCGGCCTGTTCATCTGCTCGAATCCGGCCCGGCGGCTGGTGTCGTTGGCGCGCATGCCGTGGCAACGGGAGCCAATATGGACGATTGCATTGCCTTTGATATGGGTGGCACGACAGCAAAAGCCTCATTGATTGAGGGTGGTTCGGTTCACCAGTCGACGGAGTTCGAAGTCGGCGGAGGGCTTTCTCATGGGAGCGGCATGCTCGGACAGGGGGGATACCCACTGTCAATTGAAGCAATCGATATTGCCGAAGTCGGGGCCGGCGGCGGCAGCATCGTAACCGTGGACGAAGGCGGTTCGATCAATGTTGGTCCGGAGAGCGCGGGAGCCTTGCCCGGACCGTCTTGCTATGGGTTGGGTGGCACCAAGGCGACTGTGACGGATGCAAATGTTGTGCTTGGTTACATCGACCCCAATCGGATTGCTGGTGGGGCAATCCAGATCGATCACAATCGAGCTGTCGAGGCAATCAGACGTGACGTCGCGGAGCCTCTTGGTATAGATGTGGTTGAAGCTGCTTGGGCCGTTCACCAAGTTGCGAATGCGAGCATGATCTCTGCGATTAAGGCTGTAACGGTACGGCGGGGGCGCGACCCGCGCGACTTTGCGTTGCTGCCATTTGGGGGCAGTGGCCCTGTCCATGCCGCGGAAATCGCCCGTCTTCTTGAAATAACGCGCATTCTAATCCCGCCACATTCTGGCTTGCTCAGCGCCGTTGGCCTGCTGATTGCAGACCACAAGTCACTCAAGACTCGCGGCATTTACCTTCCGTTGCCCGATCTTGATCCCCAGACGGTTGGATCTCTGTTTGAAGAAGAGGAAGCAACCCTCGCAACTGAATTGCTCGGGTCCAGCCATTCGGACGCATTGACCTTTGAAAGATATGTTGACGTTCGTTACCTTGGTCAGGGCCATGAGATTTCGATCCCTCTGGTCCACACCGACGAGCGTATGTTCGATACACTCCGAGAGGACTTCAACCAAGCACACAAGCAAGAGTACGGTCACGCATTCGATGATCGAGACATAGAGATTGTAAGCATCCGAGTAAGCGCAACAACTTCACGCGCCAACACGCAGGCAGTTCTATCTGCCCTCAGTCAAACGACGGATGGACAAGATTCCAAACCACACGAAAGTCGTGACGCGTATTTCGGGGAAGAGTGGCTTGAAACACGATTAGTCACAAGGGCTGATCTGCGAGGCGGGAAGCATGAAAGTCCGATGATTCTGTCCGAATATGACGCTACGATTGTGATCCCTCCAGGTTGCAATGTCTCGGTCGATTCTGCTGCAAATCTAATAATTGAGGTAACATGACCAATTCGAAATCGTCTGATACGGTAACTTTTGAAGTTCTTAGGCGGGCCTTTGAGTCTCTTGGCGACGAAATGGCAATCGTCCTGGCGCGATCGGCCCATTCGATGCTTCTGCGCAATTCATACGATTGCACAACAGCGCTGTTGGATCGCAATTGCGAAGTTATCACCCAGGGCCGCACGAGCCCGTTGCACCTTTTATCACTTATGGTGGCGGCTGAGGCGGTTAAAAACAAATATGAGGGTGAATTCAAACCCGGAGACATCTTCATACTCAACGATCCGTACGAAGGTGGAAGCCATCTACCTGATATCTTTTTGATCAGCCCGTTGTTCGTCGATGGGGAGCATCGAGGCTACCTCGGTTCTGAGGCTCATCACGCCGATGTTGGCGGCGCAGTGCCGGGTTCGAACTCGCCACACTCGACTGAGATTTACCAGGAAGGTTTTCGGATCCCACCAGTGCGGCTCTATGACGGCGGGCGCCCGGTCAAAGAAATGTTCGATCTTCTGCAAGCTAACGTGCGGCTTCCAGATACGGTCACGGGGGATCTTGCTGCTCAAGTTGCAGCGCTCCACACCGGTGAAGAGGCTTTTTTGAGGTTGGTCGAGCGTTTTGGTATTCAAGCAATTGAAGACTACATATCCGATAGTTTCGAATACGCAGAGCGCTTGACGCGCGCCCAAATCCAAGAGTGGCCCGACGGGAAGTATTCGTTCGAGGATTGGATTGATGACGATGGTGTGACCAACGAACCAATCCCAATTTGCGTAGAAATTACCGTGAAGGGAGACCGGGTTCGGTTGGATTACTCGGGAACCGGTCCTCAGGTCGCCAGCGCACTCAACACGCCGGGGGCCTTCACCAGAGCCGTCGCGATGGTTGCCGTGCGCCTTACTTTGGCTGCTGATATCCCGCACAATTCAGGATTCATTCGCTCAGTGGATGTAGATATCCCAAGCGGGACAATCCTAAACGCGCAACATCCGGCTGCTGTGGCGGCCCGATCGTTGGCTGCGATTCGCGCATTTGACGTCACCATGGGTTGCCTGGCTCAGATTGTACCCAATCGAGGCATGGCCGCTGGCGAGGGCGGGAACGCGCTCATAACCATTTGGGGTGAGGGCAAGCAAGGAGATTACATCTTCACGGACATGCATTTCGGGGCTTGGGGCGGACGTCATGATCGCGACGGTGTCACAGCTATTTGCTCGCCGCTGGCGGCGGTTGCGAATACCCCTATTGAGATTATCGAGCACGATACACCATTGGAGATCTCCCACTATGAGTTCGTCAAAGACACGTGCGGTCCGGGCAAGTTCCGTGGTGGGTTTGGGGTATCGCGCGGTTACCGCGTGGGCAGAGGAACTGCCACAGGCGTAGTGCGTTCGGACCGTCAACGATTTTCGCCTTATGGCCTGATGGGTGGCAAGCATGCATCAAGAGGGCAAAACGTTGTCCTGCGTGCCGACGGGCAGCAAGAGCAACTGCCTTCGAAACCTACATTTACGCTGGACGAGGGCGATGTCTACGTTTCTATCCTGCCAGGCGGTGGTGGATGGGGTGATCCCTTGGAGCGAGAGCCTCAACTCGTTCTGGATGACTTGAAGGATAAGATGATCTCG
>Ga0209344_10003141_pt1 | contig 16769 bp, 15 predicted proteins | sample Cruoilmetagenom6_FD_187293 | JGI IMG/M metagenome (GOLD analysis project Ga0209344, IMG submission 187293) | Oil polluted marine microbial communities from Coal Oil Point, Santa Barbara, California, USA - Santa Barbara Oil Seep Sample 6 (SPAdes)... | ecosystem: Environmental > Aquatic > Marine... | reverse complement strand
TCCCCCTAAATCCCCCTTCAAAGGGGGGCTTTTGATGCGTATAACAAAACATAAGTTATTTCCAAATCTAGCCCCTCCCTTCGAAGGGAGGCGGGGGAGGGATGTTTTTTCGAGTAGAACCTTCTTTTTAATTAAAATTCTGATTGACATCCCCCTAAATCCCCCTTCAAAGGGGGGCTTTTGATGCGTATAACAAAACATAAGTTATTTCCAAATCTAGCCCCTCCCTTCGAAGGGAGGCGGGGGAGGGATGTTTTTTCGAGTAGAACCTTCTTTGTAATTAAAATTCTGATTGACATCCTCCTAAATCCCCCTTCAAAGGGGGACTTTTGATATTTATAACAAAACGTAGGTCATTCCGAAACTGGCCCCTCCCTTCGAAGGGAGGCGGGGGAGGGATGTTTTCTACATTTACAGTTGTACTTTCCGCTAAAACCCTTAATTTTGCCGACCAAAGATGCCGATAGTCGAAAAAAATCTTTTAAAATTAGCATCATAGCATTTACAGCATGAAACAAAACCCCACAATCGCAATAATCGGCTTAGGCTATGTTGGCTTGCCGCTTGCCGCCGCTTTCGCTGAAAAATATAAAGTGATCGGTTTCGATATCAATTCTGAACGTATCGAGCAATTACAGCAAGGAGTTGACACTACTTTGGAACTTTCTTCCGAAGAATTAAATAAAGCCTTAATACAATCCGAAGCTACTGGTCTTATTGTTACGGACGATGCTTCTAAAATGGTTGAGGCTACGGTTTTTATCGTTACAGTGCCTACACCAACCAATAAGTACAACCAACCAGTATTGACACCGCTTCAAAAAGCCAGTGAAACTGTTGGGAAACTTTTGAAAAAAGGCGATGTGGTTATTTATGAATCCACAGTTTATCCCGGAGTTACCGAGGATATTTGTGTTCCTATTCTAGAAGAATACTCAAATCTTAAATTTAATAAAGATTTCTACGCAGGATATTCCCCAGAAAGAATCAACCCGGGCGATAAGCAGCATACGGTTACCAAAATTTTAAAAGTTACATCGGGTTCTACTCTCGAAGCTGCCAAATATATTGATGAATTGTATGCTTCAATAATAACAGCTGGAACCCATTTGGCACCGTCAATAAAAGTGGCTGAGGCCGCTAAGGTTATTGAAAACTCACAGCGCGATATCAACATTGCCTTTGTAAATGAACTTTCAAAAATATTCCGATTGTTGGATATAGATACCCAGGATGTTTTGGAGGCTGCGGGCACCAAATGGAACTTTTTAAAATTTACACCTGGACTGGTAGGTGGCCATTGTATAGGCGTAGACCCATATTACTTGGCACAGAAAGCACAGGAGGAAGGTTACAATCCCGAGATTATTTTGGCAGGAAGACGTATGAATGACGGGATGGGCAATTATGTGGCCCAAGAGGTGGTTAAATTAATGATCCAAAGGGAATGTAAGGTTAAAGGCGGCCATGTACTCGTTATGGGTATTACCTTTAAGGAAAACTGCCCCGATATACGTAACAGTAAAGTGATAGATGTTATAGAAGAGTTGCGTAAATACAACCTCAATATAGATGTTTATGATCCGTGGGCAAAAGCAACCGAAGTATCCAATGAATTTGGACTGCGTTTATTAAGCGAGGAAGGACAGCTAAAGAAAAATTATGAAGCTATTATTTTGGCAGTAGGCCATAGGGAGTTTTCAGATTTTAATGTAGAAAAACACAGGGCCTCCCCGTCGGTAGTGTTCGACGTAAAATCGTTTTTTCCAAAAAAATTGGTCGATGGATGTTTGTAGTTTTCGGTTCTCGGTTGTCAGTTTTCTGTTGTCTAATTATGCGGTTGTTGGCGACTTTTGTATTAATAAATAAAATTTTACGAATTCCATAAAAAGTAAACCACAAAGAACACAAAGAAGGCACAAAGGGACACTACGAAAATATTTGTGATCTTTGTCAAAAACTCAGTGTCCTCTGTGGTTAAAAGATAAATCCATAATTAACAATTAACGCTTTGCAAACTCCAAAATACCATACCACAGACCTCTCAAAACATGCTTTCCTAATAACTGGCGGCGCAGGCTTTATAGGCTCAAATCTTGTGGCTTATTTATTGGAAAACAATGCCAAAAAAGTTCGTGTGCTGGATAATCTGGCTACAGGTTTTATGAAGAATCTGGAACAATTTCAAAATAACCCTCGTTTTGAATTTCTGGAAGGCGATATTCGCGATTTGGAAACCTGCAAAAATGCGATGGAGGGTATAGATTATGTGTCACATCAAGCCGCCTTGGGTTCTGTGCCACGCTCCATTAATGATCCCCTTACTTCAAATGAAGTGAACGTTACGGGTTTTTTAAATATGCTCGTGGCACAAAAAGAAAGCGACACCGTAAAACGTATGGTGTACGCCGCCTCCAGTTCTACCTACGGCGATAGCAAAAACCTTCCAAAAGTAGAAGATACCATAGGCAAACCTTTATCGCCCTATGCAGTAACAAAATTAGTCAATGAGCTCTATGCAAATGTTTTCTTCAAAACGTACGGCACCCAGACCATCGGTCTGCGCTACTTCAACGTGTTTGGACCCAACCAAAGCCCAACCGGTGCTTACGCAGCTGTTATCCCCCTGTTTATGCAGGCCTTAAAAGACGAAAAGGCTCCCACTATCAATGGCGATGGCGAACAGACCCGCGATTTTACTTTTGTTCAGAACGCCGTACAGGCAAACGTCCGTGCTTTTTTCGCAAAAGAGGAAGCCATAAACCAGGTATTCAACGTAGCTTTTGGTGAAAGAATAAGTTTAAATACACTGTGGGAAGACTTAAAAAATATTTCTGGTAAAGAAGTAAAGGCCAATTACGGCCCTCCCCGCAAAGGCGATGTACGCGATTCGCTGGCAAATATTGATAAAGCCCGAAAGCTGTTGGGATATGACCCATTATTTTCAGTGAAAGATGGATTGAAACTTACTTGGGAGGGATTTGTGAGACGTGAGAAGTGAATTGTAAATTTATCAATAACCAACAACCAAAAGTCCCTTTTCAGAAGAATTTTCCCTCATTTTAATGATTTTGAAATGTTAAAGTTTCAAATGTCCTACATTTCAAGTAGTTGCGCATAGGTATTTTCCTACGTAAAAAAATCGTTCATCGAAATTAAAAAACATCTTAACGGATATTTTAAAGATTTCGCAACGAAACGTCCGTAAGGCTAACTAAACCCTTTAAAACTTGCATTTTTTCTAAGGGTTGCATATTATTGTTATGCCCCTTATCATAACAATTTTGTTTTATTTTAAAACTCTTTTTTATGAAAAATATGTACGCTCCGCAATTAAGGGCATTTGCTTTTATTTTTATCTTAACTCTTTTAGTTTCCAATGCATTCGCCCAAGTGGGTATTGGAACAACCAATCCTAACTCAAATGCAAAACTGGACATTACCTCTACTGTTGCAGAGCCGGGAGGATTATTATTGCCACGCCTTGCTTTAACGGGAACGGCTAATACGGCTCCGTTAGCCGCACATGTGGCGGGTATGACGGTTTATAACACCGCAACTGCTGGAGACGTTACACCTGGTTATTACTATAATGACGGCAGCCAGTGGGTGCGCATTGCGGCGTCCAGCGTGCCCAGTGACGATTGGACCACCACCGGAAATGCGGGGACAACTCCAGGTACCGGTATAGGCCAAAATTTCTTGGGAACTACCGATAATCAAAATTTTGTCATTGCTACCAATGGTGCCGAACGGATGCGGTTACTTGCCAATGGGCAAGTTGTTGTAAATAGTACAACACCATATGCAAGTACAGTGTTTACTTCAAGCGCAGGTGGAACTGACCATTCGGTTGCGGCATCTGCTGCAAATGGATATGCATTATATGGAGAGGCAAGTGGTAGCGATGGAAGAGGTGGAGCGTTTATCAACACGAACGCAACAGGAGTTGGCTTGATCACCGCAGGGGGAGGAGCAACTCTTGCTTCCTTAGCAGGGACTGGGGCTACTTTGGTCGGCGACGGGATTGGAGGTGCAAGTTTTACCGAAAATACTTCTGGTACTGGGTTTGCGGGAGTTGGCAATGGAAGTTCAACGGCACGAACTTTAGTTGATGGTTCGGGTATTGCTGGCGCTGGAGATACTGGAGTTTTTGCGTATTCAACTGCTTCGTCAGGAACAGGGTTAATTGGCGTAGGGAATAATAATGCATCAATCCTAACGCATCCAAGCGGATCCGGAGTGGCAGGAACAGGATCAGAATTTGGGGTGTATGGACGAGCCACCTCCCTGACTGCAAATACTATTTTTGGCGGGTATTTCAGTAGTGAATATAATGGTTATGCAGCTGTTGGAGGCTGGGTAGGCCTAACACGATATAAAATATTAGGAAATGGTAATGTGAGCACTATCGTGCAAGATATAAATGATGAGCCTATTATTATGTTTGCACCCGAAGCACCAGAAATTTTGTTCCAAGATTATGGGGTTGGCCGCCTATTAAATGGTGTTGCAAGAATTGAGATCGATCCAAATTTCAGTAAAAACATCAGAGTGGATGAGAATCACCCACTTAAGGTTTTTGTTCAGTTGGAAGGAGATTGTAATGGGGTGTACGTAACCGATAAATCGGCCCAAGGATTTACGGTTAAGGAGCTTCAAAATGGTAGGAGCAATATATCTTTTTCTTGGCAAATTGTAGCTACTCGAGCCGATGAAAAAGTGGTGGGTCGAAACGGCAATGTAAGAATATCTAACAATGCCGTGCGCTTTCCACGTGGACCGAAACAGGATTCTTTTAGAGAGCATAAACAAATGACGCAAGAATCAAAAACGAAAGAATCCATTGGAAAAGAAATACAACCATCCGAACACAATTCTTCAACAATAAATGAAAATTAACATGCTGGACCTCAATATCTTTAACAACAATCCATAGGTTCGGCGGTAAAAACACACAAGGCAGATACCCTTTAAAGTGTTGAAATAGCTAGAAAACAGATAAAGAATTACTCTAAAAACCTTAAAAGCAAAAACCCTGCAAGCCAAAAGCTTCGCAGGGTTTTTTATAGGGTCATCTTCCTTCAGTACTTCTTATGTCAATTCGAGTTGCTTTTGTCAGTTCGAGTGTTTTCCGTACAGCGACAGCGGAAAAAAAAGCCTGTACTGAGCTTGTCGAAGTATATCGAGAACCCTGTCAGGCGATTGCTTTTCCCTTGTCAGTTCGAGTGTTTTTCCGGGGAGCGATAGCGGAACGGAAAAAGTATCGAGAACGGTTTGGGAGCGGAGAGATCGTTTTTTGCAGACCCAGGGTCTCGATACATTTTCCTCCTACGTCGGAAAACACTCGACCTGACAGTTGCTTATCCCCTGTCAGTTCGAGTGATTTAGATTGCCTGCAAGGCAAGATAAATAGTATCGAGAACCTTGTCAGTTCGAGTGTTTTCCGTACAGCGACAGCGGAACGGAAAAAGTATCGAGAACCTTGTCAGTTCGAGTGATTTAAAAAACCGATTAGGTTTTATAAATAGTATCGAGAACCCAACCCCCAAATTAACAAATTAACAAATCCCGAATTCCCCAAAATCATTATCTTAGCCCTCAAGAAAAAACCGCTACTCCCCAAACCCAATGGAACTCGAAACCAAAGTCTATCAAAAAGAAAACAACTTTCGTATAGGCAAGTTGCTGAAAGAGAGCTTGGCCGACATTGGCCGGTCGCGGTTTTTGTCCTTCCAATTGGCAAAGCGCGACATACAGGCACAGTACCGTCAAAGCTATCTGGGCATTATTTGGGCCTTTGTAACGCCGCTTGCCACTGCCTTTGTTTGGATTTTTCTAAATAATTCAGGCACCGTACGCGTTACCGATACCGGAATACCGTATCCGGTCTATGCCTTTTCAGGAACACTGCTGTGGTCTATCATAACCGAATCCATCAATTCACCTATGACTAGTACCAACAGCGCCAAGTCCATCCTGTCAAAAATCAACTTCCCAAAGGAAGCATTAGTAGTTTCGGGGGTATATAAGCTGCTGTTTAATAGCTCCATAAAAGTATTGCTGTTGTTGGTTTTTATATTCTTTTTTGGAGTAGGCTTTCATTGGAGTCTTTTGCTCTTTCCACTGGCTATTTTGGGCGGGGTATTGTTTGGTACTACCCTTGGGTTGTTTATCACCCCCCTAGGGATGCTCTATAAGGATATTGGACGCTTAATAGGTTTTGGACTAGGTTTTTTAATGTACGTTACTCCTGTAGTCTATGGAATTCCCAAAAGCGGAATCATGAAAACCGTGATGGAATTAAACCCTTTTACCCCCATCATTTTGACCGCCCGCGATCTGGCCGTAGGCATGCCCCCGGCGCATCTCACCTATTTTTTAATAGTAATAGCTTGCTGTATCCCGCTGTTTTTTATTGCTTTGTTGTTCTATAGAATTTCGATCCCTATTTTGGTGGAGCGGATGAGCGCGTAGGCGTGAAGGGTGAAGGGTGCTGGATGACAATTGAAAATTGAACATTTATGAGATGTGAGGTGTGAGGTGTGAGGATGAATTACGTTTAACCCTTAACTCTTAACCCTTAACCTGAAACCTGAAACCTGAAACCTGAAACCTGAAACCAAAAAACCAAAAAACAACCGTGCAACCAGAAACCCTAATAAAAGTAGAAAACCTCTCCAAAAAGTTCTGCAAAGACCTTAAGACCAGCCTATGGTATGGGGTGAAGGATTTGGCAAGTGGCCTGAGCGGCAACCGCAACGAGCGGGAACTGCGACCCAAGGAGTTTTGGGCGGTGAAGGATATTAGCTTTGAGCTACGCCGCGGCGAGTGTTTGGGCCTCATAGGCCATAATGGAGCCGGAAAGTCCACACTATTAAAAATACTAAACGGCCTTATAAACCCCGATGCCGGCAAGGTAACCATAAAAGGCCGGGTAGGGGCCTTGATAGAACTGGGCGCGGGCTTTAATCCAATTCTTAGCGGCAGGGAAAACATCTATAACAACGGTGCCATCCTCGGGTTTACCCGTAAGGAGATAAACGAAAAAATAGAAGAGATCATAGACTTTGCCGAAATACGCGAGTTTATAGACATGCCCGTACAGAATTACAGCAGCGGGATGAAGGTGCGCCTGGGCTTTGCCGTGGCGGCGCAGATGGAGCCCGATGTCTTGATTATTGATGAGGTGCTTGCCGTTGGTGACTTGGGGTTTGTGTTAAAATGCTTTAAAACCATAGATACTATATTGCCTAAAACGGCCATTGTTTTTGTATCGCATTCTATGCCGATGGTTTCGCGTATTTGCAACCAGATTATTTTGATGGAGAAGGGGGAAGTTAAATTTCAAGGAGAGAACGTTTCAAAGGCAATTGATCTTTACTATAATAAATTTTTGGTCGATTCTAAGTCTAATGTAGTTTTCACAGACGGGTCATTATTATTTATTGAAGCATACATTGAAGGGTTCCAACAAACGGAAGGAATATATAACATTCCTTGGGGAAGTTCAATTGATTTAAAGTTTGTACTTAAAAATATTTCATTGACAAATAACCCTTATATATCCCTTGCTGTTTATGATAAAGAGCAAAGAGGTGTGGCTGAGGTATTGCCAATTGGACAATCACTAGATTCAATAGGTAATAATGATTATTTATCTTTTACATTCAGATTAAAGAATATCTATCTTTCTAAGGGTTTATACAATATTACATTAACAGCTTCCAAAAATCACTCATCAAATGTGAATTTTAAAATTCATAAAACCCTAACAATTCAAATTGAACATGAAGTTGAGATATGGACACCTTTTCTGCTGGATGCAGAATTAATAAAACTTGAATAGAATAAATTAGTAAAGAAATGAGTAGAATAAACTTTTTGTCCAAAGATGAATACATAAATCGTGTGTCAGATTTGGAGGGCGGTCATTGGACCAAGGAAACTATTGATATTAGGTGGGATTATCATTATAGAGTTATTGAGTTAATAAAAGCTACGGGAGTTAATAATTCCAATAAAGTTTTGGAAATGGGTACTATGGGAGTTTCATGTGTAAAAGGTAGTGATTCGATAGATTACGAGGAACGATGGGATTTTGAAGGTAAAAACCCAACCTACGTTCACGATGCACGTATTATTCCTTGGCCAATTGAAAATAAAAAATACGATGTTTTTATTGCCTTACGTGTTTTTCAGCATTTGGTTCCGGCTCAATCCGAAGCTATTAAAGAAGCGCTTCGGATTGCTAAAAAAGTACTACTTGTTATCCCTGAAAAGTATGATAACCCTATTATTCCGGACTCAAAAGGTATTTCTTATAAAGATTTTGTAACTATTCTAGATGGAATCCACCCCAACATATATTTTCCAACTTCCTTTGGTAGTTTGTTCTATTGGGATACTGAAAACCCTTCTTATCTCGATTTGGAAACCGTAATGAAAAATGTAAAACTTGTAACGATTCAAAAACAGAAAACTAAAGTACCAGTCACCCCTAAATCTAAAGTAAAGTCCTTAATTAAGAAAATAGTGAGGAAACTGAAGTAATGTTATTTAAAAGGTTATTTAAGAGAAGAAGTGTTGCTAAACCTGAAATAGAATTAAAGAAAAATAATTCAGGGGGAAAAATAATTGAATTTATCGGTCCCTCTGGTGCTGGCAAATCGACACTTTATACCGCAACTAAGAATAGCCTCTCTTCGTATTGGGGAAATTTAAAAACCTTAAATAAGTTTCAAAACGATACCGTTGATGAGCAACTGGCTGCAATTCATTGGAAGCTTTTTAAATATAAATTAACCAAGGTAGATTCCTTGAATACAGATAGTTTGGCAAAACTTAATTTAATGGAATACTTTAAAAAAGTATTATTAAATAACCTTAAATTAATTCAGTTTGAAAATGAAGTGGGTTTTTTTTTAGAAGAAGGATTATGTCATAATTTTTCCAAAGAACTTCTTAGTTTAAATAAGGAAGAACTTATTAAAATACTTGGAAACAGATATTTAATTTGCCTTTTTCCTAAAAATAATAAGATTGTTGTACAACAAATTAGAAAAAGGGCTTCTCAGGGAGGACACACTGTATTTCATCATAAGGGTATAAGCGATTTGGAATTAGAAGTATTAACCAAAAATACTATTACAAATTTTAAAGTATTTCTTAAACACCTTGAAAAATATAATATCCCTGTATGTCAATTATTTGTTGAGGATGGGATAGAAGCAAATTCTAAAAAGATTATTGAGTTTGAGGCTTCTTTTTTCACTTGAATAAAAGAGGGTAATCAAGCTCTAGTTAGAAACAATAAATATATTACTTTATTCAAGAATAGAAATTTAGACTAACCAATGCTTTTCAACTCCATAGACTTTGCAATCTTCTTGCCTGTAGTTTTTTTGCTCTATTGGGGTGTTGGCAAAAAAAATATACGCGTACAGAATATTTTAATCGTCGCGGCCAGTTATGTTTTTTACGGTTGGTGGGATTGGCGTTTCCTGTTTCTTATTTTATTGAGTACCGTTGTAGATTATAGTATTGGCCTGGCGCTGGAAAAACAAGATAAAGAACGGTATAGAAAAGTATTGTTATGGATTAGCCTTTTGGTCAATTTGGGGCTTTTGGGCTTCTTTAAATATTTTAATTTTTTTATTGACAATTTCTCAAGTGCATTTTCATTTTTCGGGCATCCATTAGGTGGGTATTCCTTAAACATCATTCTGCCCGTTGGTATAAGCTTTTATACCTTTCAAACCTTAAGTTATACCATTGATGTATATCGGAAAAAACTAGCGCCCACCAGAGATATCATTGCCTTCTCAGCTTTTGTTTCTTTTTTCCCACAATTAGTTGCCGGTCCTATTGAGCGCGCTACCAATTTACTGCCACAGTTTTTTAAGGAAAGAAACTTCGACTATGTAAAAGCTAAGGACGGTTTGCGCCAAATCTTATGGGGCTTGTTCAAAAAAATCGTAATTGCGGACAACTGTGCAAAGTATGTAAATATAATTTTTGAAAACCACGAAGCGTATTCCGGGAGCACCCTCGTCTTGGGAGCTGTGTTTTTTGCCTTTCAGATTTATTGTGACTTTTCTGGGTATAGCGATATTGCAATAGGAACCGCAAGATTATTCGGTTTTAATTTGATGCAAAATTTCGCCTTTCCATATTTCTCAAGGGATATGGCAGAGTTTTGGCGTAGGTGGCATATTTCCTTATCCACTTGGTTCCGCGATTATGTATATATTCCATTAGGGGGAAGCAAAGTTTCAAAGGCTAAAGTAGTGCGGAACGTTTTTATAATCTTTTTGGTAAGTGGGTTTTGGCATGGTGCGAACTGGACTTTTATTTTCTGGGGAGGTTTGAACGCCTTGTATTTCTTGCCACTTTTGTTGTTAAAACGAAATAGAAAAAATTTAAATGATGTAGCGGAAAGTTCAAACTTTCCATCTTTGAGAACGCTATTTCAGATCGCGGTAACGTTTTCATTAACGGTTTTTGCCTGGGTCTTTTTTAGGGCCGAGAATGTGGGGCAGGCTTTTGGTTATATTAAAAGGATTTTTTCGAAAACGTTATTTTCAATACCAAAAGAGATGCCTTTGTATTTATTGATGTTGCTGTTTTTATTTATTATTATCGAATGGACAGGTAGAACGAAACAATATGCCATAGAAAAATTTTGGTTTAACAAACCAGTATATATGCGATGGGGCTTTTATTATTTATTGGCAATAGGCATGTATGTTTATGGAATTAAGGAACAGGAGTTTATTTACTTTCAATTTTAATGATTATCGGAAAACTTGTAAAAAGATTAATTATTTTTTTGTTGCCGATTCTTTTGGGCTTTTGTGTCTTGGAATATTACCTAAGAGCTATCCCAAATGATTATTCATTTAAAAAAGAATATTTAGAAGAAAATGCTGAGAATATAGAAATGTTGATTTTGGGTAGTTCCCATTATTTTAGAGGTATTCTGGCTGAAGATTTAGACATTAATAGTTTTAATGCCGCTTATATTTCTCAATCTTTAGATCTGGATTTTTTAATTTTCAACACTTATAAAGACCGACTAAAAAACCTGAAGTTCCTAATAATCGGTATTTCATATCCAAGTTTGTTTAAATCTTTAGGAACTGGAGTGGAATATTGGAGATTAAAAAACTATAATTTGTATTACGATTTCCATATAACCAATAATCCTAAGGATTACTCAGAGATATTAAGCAATACGTTTGATGTAAATAAAACGAAAATAATAAACTATTACTACTATCATAAAAACCCAATAACAGCATCTAAATTAGGAAGTGGTCCGGTAAGGGGCCAAAAGGATTTGAAAAAAAAAGGTATAGATGCTGCAAAAAGACATACAGACACAACAATGCCATACTTTAAAGAATATATTAAGGAGCTCGATAACATCATTGAGTATGGTAAAGAAAATAATATAAAAATAGTATTAGTGACGTCACCTACATATCACACATATTCAGAGAATCTAAATAATCGTCAACTTTCTTTGATGAGCCATTTGCTTGATTCGATAACGAAAAATAACCAAAACGTTTTTTGGGCCGATTATCTAAAAGATAAAAATTTTACCAAAGAAGACTTTTATGATGGCGACCATTTACGGTTGCAAGGTGCAAAAAAGTTCACTGAAATTTTAAACCAAAAATTGGATAGTCTTTAAACAGGATAATTTAGTGTATTAAAAATAACTTCAATTATATTTGAATATTCTAAAACCTAAGTCTTGATAAACGTAACCAAAACCTTTCTCCCTCCGCAAGAAGAATACAACGCCATTTTAAAACGAGCTTGGGATGCCGGGTGGATTACCAATAGGGGAACGCTGGTTAAAGAACTAGAAGAAAAGCTTAAAAACTTTTTACACGTATCCCATGTGTTAGCAACCACCAATGGCACCCTGCCACTACAAATAGCAATTAAAGCTTTAGGATTAAAAGGAGAAATTATTACCACCCCCTTTAGTTATGTTGCCACTACCAGCAGCATTGTTTGGGAAGGATGCAGCCCGGTGTTTGTAGACATACATCCAGAGTATCTTACTATAGACGAAACCAAAATTGAAGCAGCCATTACTTCTAAAACGACGGGTATTTTAGCAACCCACGTATTTGGAAATCCATGTGATGTGGAAACTATTCAAAAAATAGCAAAAAAACACAAGTTAAAAGTTATTTACGATGCAGCCCATTGTTTTGGCATTACTTATAAAGGAAAAAGCATTTTTGAATATGGCGATGTAAGCACCTGTAGTTTTCACGCTACCAAAGTATTTCATACTGGCGAGGGTGGTGCTTTGTTTACCAACAATACCGAATTGTTTGAAAAACTTTTTTACCACCACAACTTTGGTCACAAAGGACAGTTGGAGTTTTATGGGTTAGGTGTTAATGCTAAAATCAGTGAGTTGCAAGCAGCAATGGGATTGGCGGTAATTCCGTATATTGATGATATTTTAAAAGATAGAAAACGTGTTGTGGAAATATATAGAAAAGAATTGAATGAGTTCCAACATTTGAAGTTGAGAGAGGAAACTCAATGGAACTATGCCTATTTCCCAATTCTTTTTGAATCGGAAGAACAATTACTTAGTGTTAGCACTGCATTAAATGAAAAGAAAATCTTTCCAAGAAGATATTTTTATCCAAGTTTGGAGGAACTGCCTTATGTTCACGGTGCTAAATGCGCTATATCTAAAAATGTCAGCAAAAGGATTTTATGTTTGCCCCTATTCTATAAGTTAGATATTGACATACAAAGAAATATTATTCGAACTATAAAAGGAAGTTAAAATATGCTTATAATCGGAGCAAAGGGAATGGCAAAAGAATTGTTGGAAGTTCTTTCAGTTGAGATGCGTTTAAAAGATAATGAGATTGTTTTTTATGACGACATGAATACAGAAGAGGTTTATTTATATGATAAATTTAAAATTATTAAAAATAGTAGTTCGGCTAAAAATTACTTTGAATCTGAAGACAAAAGGTTCTTATTGGGGCTTGGAAATCCTCAGCTGCGAAAACAAGTGGCTGAAAAGTTTATGGATTTAGGAGGAGAATTAACCTCTGTTATTTCTATTAGCGCAAAGATTGGGAATTTTAATACTATAATTAACAAAGGTTGCCAAATTATGCAAGGGGTAATAATTACAAACGATGTTTTTTTGGGGCAAGGGGTTTTAGTGAATCTTAACAGTACAATAAGTCATGATTGTATTATTGGTGATTATACCGAAATTGCCTGTAATGTTTCTATTCCTGGACGTTGCAATATCGGGAAGAATGTTTTTATTGGTAGTAACGCAACGCTAATGCCCGATATTAGTATCGGGGATAATTCAATAATAGGGGCTGGAGCGGTTGTTATTAATGATGTTCCTGCCAATGTTAAAGTAGTCGGGAACCCTCATCGAATAATATAATACCTATGAGTATTCCATTAGTATCCGTTTGCATGATTGCATATAATCATGAAAATTATATTGCAGAGGCAATTAAAGGTGTGTTTATGCAACAGACTGATTTTATGGTTGAATTCATAATTAGTAATGATGCATCTTTAGATGGTACTGATAAAATTATAAATGGATTAGCAAAGGACTCGGATAAAATAAAAATTAAATATTTTTCCCATTCAGACAACAAAGGAATGATCCCAAATTTTATTTGGTCCTTAAGGGAGTGCAAGGGTAAATACATAGCTCTCTGCGAAGGTGACGACTACTGGACCGACCCCTTAAAACTGCAAAAGCAGGTGGATTTTATGGAGGGGAATCCAGAGTATGCTATTTGTTTTCATAGTGTAGCTGTTTATGATGAAAGCCTAAAAGCAATCACCACTGATAACATTACAAGACATGTCCCTCAAACAACAAGTATAGTGGATATGGCAAGAGGGAATTACATTCATACACCATCTGTTTTATTGCGTAATGATTTCAATATTCCAAAATGGTTCAAAAAAGCTACATTGGGTGACTGGACGCTATATTTAATTGCAATAAAAAATAGAAAGATAAAAAAAATGACCGATAGCATGGCGGTCTATAGATTACACGAGAAAAGTATTTGGTCAAATAAAGATCAATCAGAACGCTCAGCATTAACCAAAGAAACAGTAAGGCTGGTTTATAACAACTTGAAAATTAAAAATAAAAAAGCCAAAAATATTCTTAGGAAAAGAGCAGGATATAAGCTTAGTCGGTTTCAAAGAATTTTAAACAAGATGAAAAAAATCTACAAATAGAATTGACCCCAAAAGTCTCCATAATCATCCCCAACTACAACCACAAGCCCTATTTAAAACAGCGGTTGGACTCCGTATTCAACCAAACGGTTCAGGATTTTGAGGTAATTTTATTGGATGATGCCTCTACCGATGGCAGCCAAGAATTGTTAGAAACCTACCAGAACCACCCCAAGGTCAGTCACCTAATCGTTAACGATCAAAACTCAGGAAGCCCATTCAAGCAATGGCAAAAGGGCATTGAACTGGCACAAGGCGAGTATATCTGGATTGCCGAAAGCGATGATTATTGTGAACTTCATTTTTTGGAGAAGCTACTTCCAAAGTTCGATAAAGAAACAGCTATATGCTATGCACAGACCATAGATGTAGCTGAAAAGGGCCAATATCTTTTAAATAGGATTGACTACACACAGGAATTTGAACCAAATTTATGGACTGCTGATTTTAGGGTAGAGGGTACACCATTTATTGAAATGTATCTCGTAAAAAAAAATGTCATTCCCAATGCCAGTGCTGTCCTGTTCAAAAAAGAGCTGGTAGATACATCCATTTTTTCACAGCCGCTTTTGAATATGAAAATGTGTGGTGACTGGTTTTTTTGGGTAAAACTTTGTGTAAAAACCAATATTGCATTTGTAGCCGAGCCCCTAAATTATTTTAGGCACCACGCAGCCATAACACGTAACCACAACGCTGCTCCTAAAATGAAAAGGCGGTTGCTGGAAGAAGCGCAGATTCGGGACCATCTTTTTAAAGCGTTAAGGATAGTGGATTTGTCCTGCGACAAAATGCTGCAAAAAAAATGGTTTAAGCTTCATGCAATTAGGGCTGTTTTTTCATTTTCGTTCTACAAGATAGCACCTACCATGAGCGATAAATTTTCCTTACTTTTAAATTTTCTTAGATTTAAACTGAAATTATAGCCCGTGCCCAACATCGCCATCTTCACCCCAAACCAAAACCCGTATTCCGAAACCTTTATCCAGGCGCATAAAAAGTACTTAAAAGACAAGGTTTTTTATTATTACGGAACTAGAAACATACAATTGGAGGGCACTTCCCAACTGGCCACCACTTGGGAACGAAGAGCCCTAAATCTAAAACGGCGCCTTTTAAAAAAACCAAGTGCGTTTGTACGGGCCACCATCCTTTTAAAATCACTAAAAAAAAACAAAATAGACATAGTACTTGCCGAGTATGGCACCCATGCCCATTACATCCTGCCCTTTATAAAAAAAGCGGGACTGCCCATGGTGGTGCACTTCCACGGCTACGATGCCAGCATCCGCCAAGTAGTTGAAAGACATAATAGGTATCGGGACGTTTTTGAGTACGCTACAAAAGTAATAGCTGTTTCCACCAAAATGGAACAAATGCTAATGGCTTTGGGCTGCCCACTTGAAAAATTGGTTTACAACGTATATGGACCACAGCCGGAGTTCCTGAAAGTGGAACCCTCCTTTTCCAAAAAACAATTCGTGGCCATTGGCCGTTTTACCGATAAAAAAGCACCCTATTATACCATCCTTGCCTTTAAAAAGGCCATTGAAAACCATCCCGATACCCAATTGGTTATGGCAGGGGACGGCCAATTATGGAACACCTGTATAAACTTGGTGAAATTTTTAAACTTGGAGCAGCAAGTTATTTTCGCCGGGGTCATAACACCGGAAATGTACCGCCATTTATTGTCCGAGTCCTTGGGGTTTGTGCAACATTCCATCATGGCCGAAACCGGCGATATGGAAGGCACGCCCCTGGCGGTTTTGGAAGCCAGCGCCGCAGGACTGCCCGTAATTGCAACCAGTCATGCGGGAATTCCCGATGTAATCATTCACGGAGAAACCGGCTTGTTGTGTGAGGAACACGATGTGGATGCCATGGCCAAAAATATGATAAGTGTCCTGGACGATATAGCTTTTGCAAAACAATTGGGACAAGCTGGAAAAAAGAACATTCAGGATAATTTTAGTATGGAGCGGCATATAGATACGCTGCAAAACACACTTGAAGCTGCTATCCATTCTGTGTAACAATAGCCAAATAATTTCCTACTGTCAGTTCGAGTGTCCGTCGAAGCACGAGACGGATGTATCGAGAACCTCGTCGGTCCAGATACCTTCTTGAAAGTTCCCCCAATAGTGTATCAAAACAGCACAAAAAAACTCACTTTAGGTCAGGGGTATTTGTTGGCGCTATTATTGAGAACCCTGTTGTTTCAAAAAAACACCTTACGTATTAAGACAACATTATAAAGCAAAAAAAAGCGAGCCCTAAAGAACTCGCTTTTTACAATCAACACCCTTAGGGTTATAAAATCTCGATCAGTTGCAGCGCATTGTGCGCACCGTTATTCAGCACATACTGTATTCCATTTACTTCCTGAAAAAAAGCTATTTTTAAAAAATAATAGCTTTCGCCAGTTCCAGATGCAGCAGCAGCTGGAGTAAGGGTTACGGTACTGGCAGTACCCGTAATAGGTA
>Ga0209344_10003140_pt1 | contig 16769 bp, 19 predicted proteins | sample Cruoilmetagenom6_FD_187293 | JGI IMG/M metagenome (GOLD analysis project Ga0209344, IMG submission 187293) | Oil polluted marine microbial communities from Coal Oil Point, Santa Barbara, California, USA - Santa Barbara Oil Seep Sample 6 (SPAdes)... | ecosystem: Environmental > Aquatic > Marine... | reverse complement strand
ATAAAGCACCGGGTTCTTTCCACTGCCAAACCGTATGTATCAATCAATAGTGGGCCCGGCATCCCGCACGCCTTGGGCAATTATGCCCACGACATCCTTAAGCAGGTCAGGGTCTTCCGATTCTGCCATGACCCGGACAAGTGGTTCTGTGCCCGATTCCCGAATGAGAATGCGACCAAGGCCTTGCAGGCGGATCTCTTGTTCCGAAATCAATTTCGAAACTTTCGGGTTTGACAAAGGGTCAGATCCACGGGCGATTTTTACATTTTCCAGCATTTGTGGAACGGGTTCGAAATTACGTATCAACTCGCTTGCTGGTCTTCCGGATGCCACCATCAACGCCATAAACTGAAGGCCAGCGACCAACCCGTCACCTGTTGTGGCAAAATCGGTCATGACGATATGGCCTGACTGTTCTCCGCCTAGGTTGAAACCACCCGAACGCATCTTTTCGACCACATATCGGTCGCCAACATTTGTGCGCTCCATAGCAAGACCGCGCTCTTTTACAAAACGTTCAAGTCCCAGGTTTGACATCACGGTGGTCACCAACGTGCCGCCATCCAACCGGCCTGTATCGGCCCACGCACCGGCGAAAAGGGCCATGATTTGATCGCCGTCAGCAATAACACCGTTTTCGTCAACAATGATAATACGGTCTGCATCGCCATCCAAACAAATGCCTAAGTCGGCGGCATTGTCGCGTACAGCTTGTGCTGCAATTTGTGGAACGGTCGATCCACAGTCTTTGTTGATATTGTATCCATTTGGAGAAACACCCAATGAAACGACTTCAGCGCCTAGCTCCCATAACACGTCGGGTGCGGCCCGGTAGGCCGCGCCATTTGCGCAGTCGATAACCACCTTCAAGCCACTCAGGCGCAAATTTCGTGGAAATGTTGTCTTGGCAAACTCTACGTAACGACCAAGTCCTGTATCAATCCTTTTTGCACGCCCGATGTTCAGAGGTTGAGCCGGGGCAATTTCTCCGGCTAGGATTTCTTCGATTTGTGCTTCAGCCGCGTCATCAAGCTTAAATCCATCAGGCCCAAAAAACTTTATCCCGTTGTCCTGATGCGGGTTGTGGCTTGCGGAAACCATAATGCCCAAATCCGCGCGCATTGATCTGGTAAGAAAACCCACGGCAGGTGTTGGAACCGGACCAAGCAACAACGCGTTCATTCCAGTCGATGTTAATCCGGCGGTTAATGCGTTTTCGATCATATACCCGGATCTGCGGGTGTCTTTTCCAATCACAACGCGGTGGCCATTTAAACCATCCTGACGAAAATACCGTCCGGCAGCCGCACCGACACGCAATGCCATTTCGGCGGTCATTGGGTATGTGTTCGCTTTTCCGCGAATTCCATCTGTACCAAATATCTTGCGTGTCATTGTTCGTGCCTCAAATTAACAAAATTCAAACTCGTGTGATCATTGTATCCTATAGAGGTGATTGCCAACTTTGGCGAGAGTCAGTGGGTCGGTCGTTCCCTCACAGACAGTTGAAAGCGGATTGTCGCGCACTTGGAATTGAGTTCATTCAAGCGGTTGTCTTTTCCAGGAATACACTGAAAAACAGGGGGCAGTTCAGTTGAGGTATAGATGAGTATTTTTTCAGAAATCACCCTTGGTGCTAAAATTGCCTGGGGGTTGACTGCAATTTTTATGGTTGTGGTCGGACTGCTGACACTAACCCCTGTTCCGGATCGCGTGGTACCTGTCGGTTCCGACAAAATTTACCATATGGTTGCATTTGCGTTTTTGACACTGCCATTGTCGATTGCCTACCCGCGATTTGTTGTACGCCTTGTTGTTCTATTTTCCGCTTACGGCTTCGCCATCGAAGTAATTCAGCCTTATGTCGGGCGTGCTTTCGAATTTTACGACTTTGTTGCAGATGCGGCAGGTTGCATTTTGGCGAGCATTTTGGGTTGTTTGATAGCGCAGCGAACCAAATTTCTAAAATTCAGACCAGAGTAACGCCCTGTGCCGACATCCCGGACATGGCGGCACCCAATGACCCATTCAGGTCAATCGCCCGACACAGCGATGTATCAACCGTTACATCGTATCCAAGTATGGCGGCGTCAACGGCGGAAAAATTGACGCAAAAATCAGTTGCCAAACCCACCAACATCAGGGACGTGATGCCCCGTGTTTTAAGATATCCATCCAGGCCGGTTGGCGTTTCCTGGTCGTTTTCGAAAAATGCGGAATAGCTGTCTATTTCTGTGTTGTATCCTTTACGAACAATCATATCGGCACGGTTTGTGTTCAGGTCCTTATGGAAATCTCCACCCAATGATCCCTGCACACAATGGTCGGGCCACAAAACTTGTGGGCCATAAGGCATTTCGATCAAATCAAGGGGTGCCTTTCCTGCGTGTGAGGATGCAAATGATGAATGGCCCGTTGGATGCCAATCCTGCGTTAACACAACAGCCTTGTAGTCATCGATCAACGCGTTGATTCCGGGGACGATCTGATCCCCTTCTGCAACGGCAAGCGCACCACCTGGACAAAAATCATTTTGAACGTCAATCACGATAAGTGCATGAGTGGTCGATTGCATGTCTGGCCTCCTTGCCTGTTCCATGGGTAATCAGGCCGTGGCACCGCGTCAACATGGCGCGCTTGTTTGCAGGCAGGCAAAGGCGTAAATCGCTGCACTATGTATACGATCGCAGCACTCTACCATTTCGCTCGTTTTGATGACCCGGCTACCCTGCGGGGCCCTCTCTTTTCGCTGTGCCAGGACAACGGAATATCCGGCATCCTACTTTTGGCCAAAGAAGGCATTAACGGCACAATTGCCGGACCGCGCGACGGTATTGATGCGGTGTTGGCGCATATTCGATCTTTGCCCGGTTGTGCGGAACTCGTGCACAAGGAAAGCAGCAGCTCCTACCAACCCTTTGGCCGTCTCAAAGTGCGTTTGAAGAAAGAGATCGTGACTATGGGTCAACCCGATGTTGATCCATGCGCTCAGGTTGGAAACTACGTCGACCCCGCTGATTGGAATGATCTCATTCAAAGCCCAGATGTGGCAGTCATCGACACGCGCAACGATTATGAAGTGGCGATCGGCACATTTGAGGGTGCGGTTGACCCGAAAACGACCAGTTTCCGGGATTTCCCCGCATGGTGGGAAGAAAACAAGCACCGGTTTCACAACAAAAAGGTTGCGATGTTCTGCACCGGTGGGATTCGCTGCGAAAAAAGCACCAATTTTTTGCTCGGTCAGGGCGTTGAAGATGTCTACCACCTCAAAGGCGGCATCCTCAAATATCTGGAAGAAGTTCCCCAAGAGCAAAGTACATGGCAAGGCGAATGTTTTGTATTTGATGGTCGGGTTTCCGTCGGCCACGGGTTAGAAGAAGGGCCCCATTCGCTATGTTATGCGTGCCGTCGGCCTATACTGCCCGAGGATAAAAACCGTTCAGATTTTGAATTGGGTGTATCGTGCTTCCACTGTGTGGACGAAACCAGCGAAACGGACAAAAACCGTTTTCGGGAACGTCAAAAACAGATCGCGCTTTCCGCTGAACGCGGTGAAAAACATATGCACAACATTCCAGGTGACTAGCGCTATCTGTGACAAACCAATATTTCCAGCTTTGTTCGCAACGCTTCAATCTTTGATTTCAAAACCTTGGCGGCCAACAGATTCATAAGCCTGAAAACCGGCTTGTTTGGCATCCTTGGGGGAATAGATGTTTCGAAGGTCCGCCATACGCGGGGTTGCCATCTTGCGCGCCAATTTCTTCAGATCGAGCGCACGAAATTCATTCCATTCCGTAAGTAATACCAAAAGGTCCGCCTGATTGGATGCTTTGTATGGGTCTTCCTGCCAAATAACGCCAGGTAAAAGATCCTGACCTTCACGACGCCCTTGGGGGTCGCAAACACGCACTTTGGCGCCGCCGCCGACAAGAGCGGGCACAATGGTCAGGGACGGGGCATCGCGCATGTCATCTGTGTTGGGTTTGAACGTAACACCAAGGATGGCAATTGTTTTGCCATTAAATGACCCTCCACAAAGATCCAGCAGCTTGTCGACCATCCGGCGTTTGATTTCCTCATTCACCGAAATCACCTGTTCGGTGATCTGCATGGGCAACCCATGTTCTTGTCCAATACGTGCGAGGGCCTTGGTATCCTTTGGAAAACAGCTTCCTCCGTAGCCGGGGCCTGCGTGCAAAAACTTGTTTCCGATCCGTCCATCCAGACCGATCCCGTGGCTAACACGCTTTACATCTGCACCGGTGCGCTCACACAGTGCTGCGATTTCATTGATGAAAGTGATCTTGGTCGCAAGAAATGCGTTGGCCGCGTATTTGATCATTTCCGCGCTTTCCAGATCCGTCGTCAGGATTGGGAAATCCCGCAAGTAAAGCGGTCTGTAAATGTTCGCCATAACGTCTGCGGCGCGATCAGACTGAACCCCAACAACGACCCGGTCGGGTTTCATGAAATCGTCAATTGCCGCACCTTCGCGCAGAAACTCCGGATTTGAGGCGACATCGAAATCCAAATCTGGCCGCGCCTTTTTGATCGTTTGTTTGACTTGTCGATTGGTGCCAACCGGAACCGTCGATTTTGTGACGACCACTAGATAATCTGATGCCGCGTGTGCGACTTCTTCTGCGGCTGCCATGACATACGTGAGGTCGGCGTGTCCGTCGCCTCGACGTGTAGGTGTGCCCACTGCGATAAAAACGGCCTCTGCTCCGTCAACTGCGTTTGCCAGGTCAGTTGTGAATGACAGGCGCCCCGACGACACGTTTTTGGCCATCAAAGTATCTAAACCGGGTTCGAATATCGGAATTTCGCCCTGGTTGAGCATCTCAATTTTTGCAGGATCTTTGTCCACACAAATCACATCATGCCCAAAGTCAGAAAAACATACACCCGAGACCAGACCAACGTACCCTGTGCCGATCATCGCAATTTTCATGAACCTGCCCTCGTTATTAGTTGCAACGGTTTTGCGGCAGCACCGATTTCAAGTCAACGCAGGAGCGATCAGGACATGATTTTGTAAAGCGTTAATTCACAACCTGAGTCATCAACGCACCATATGCTGACATGTGCCGGGGCTTCCCCTTGGTGCGGTGGCGCGGTATCACCCGATTAATAGAACCGGAGCACTTTGCATGACTGAACAACCGACGCCGAATGATATTGCACGAGATGTTTTGTCGATCGAAGGCGAGGCATTGTTGAAATTGCGCGATGAATTACCTCCGGCATTTGATGCGGTTGTCGAGACCCTTTTGAATGTCCGTGGTCGTGTGATTGTGTCGGGCATGGGGAAATCTGGCCATATCGCACATAAGATCGCAGCGACAATGGCGAGCACGGGTACGCCTGCACAAGCGGTTCACCCGGGCGAGGCCAGCCATGGTGATTTGGGCATGATCACCCGAGACGATGCTGTGATTCTGATGTCAAATTCTGGCGAAACGCGCGAGTTGGCCGACATTATAGCCCACACTCGTCGCTTTTCGATTCCCTTGATTGCCATCACGAAAAAGGCCGAAAGTACTTTGGGGATGCAAGCGGACCACGTTCTGGAACTTCCGAATGCGCCCGAGGCATGCGGCATCGGTATGGCACCGACAACGTCGACCACTTGCACACTTGCCATGGGGGATGCGCTGGCCGTTGCGTTGATGAAAATGCGGGGTTTTGAGCGTGAAAATTTCCTCGTTTTTCACCCGGGCGGAAATTTGGGCGCGCAACTTTTACAAGTCAGGGCGGTAATGCACAAAGGCGATGACCTGCCGGTGGTGCATGAACATACGCCTATGGGCGAGACATTGCTTGAAATGACGGCCAAAGGTTTCGGAGTGGCGGCAGTTGTGGAAAATGGTGTTTTGACTGGCGTTATCACGGACGGTGATTTGCGGCGCAATTTGGAACATCTGATGGATTGTACAGCTGGCGAGGTTGCAACACGCGGACCACGCACGGTATCACCTGATATTTTGCTTTCTGAAGCTCTGGGTGTGATGAATGCCAGCAAAATCAGCGCGCTATTCGCGGTTGACGAAGATGGTGTTCTGCAAGGCCTTGTTCATATCCATGACGCCTTACGGGTTGGCGTCGCTTAACAAAATTCAAAGTTAAAAAAACGGCGGCGCCAGGGAGGGTTGGCACCGCCGTCTATGCTACGTCTGGTTCTCAGGGAGGAGGGAACCATCGGTACTGTCGTATGGGGCGCCATGGGCGACCCGTAAGTGAGAATGACATCCGGGAGGAGGCGCCATTCCCAAGATTCGATTACCTCGGGGAGGACGAGGCATCCGATTGTTTTTGTTTACAGGCGAGTGCCGTAAACAGATTTCTGAGCAACCGCGCGAATTTCGTTACGGCTAATGCCGAGGTCTTCTAACTGGCGGCGATCAAGTGCTGAAAGATCAGCAACCGTGCGCTTAAATGCACGGCGCATTTCCAGAGATGTTTTCATGTCACCAATCAAGTTGGCTATAGTCGAGGCGGGGCCTACACGCCCGGCGAGTATGTCTGATGCAAAAACCATTGTTTGCGTCCTTTGCGATTTCTACGGCCTACAAGTCTGGGGCTGTCTTTTGTCTGGGCCTTAGATAGGGTATTGCTGCGGGCGCACAACAACCTTCCTTTCAATGCTGCTATGCAGCATTTGCATACGTCGAACGGGCAAAGACCAAGAGAATTTACAAAAACTGGTGTCTTGATTTCCGGCCTTGCCATTACCAGGAAAACATCCACCTATTGCGACAAACGTCACAGGAGATAAGGCATGTCGGTCACGCGGTCCTCAATTGAGGCACAACTCAAATCCATCAAGCTCCCGAACGGAAGCGACCTGGTTTCGCAAGACATGGTTCGCGCGATGTCTATCGACGGTGATCAGGTGCGGTTTGTTATCGAAGCACCTAGCCCGGACGTAGCACGTCAGATGGAACCTCTGCGCGCCGCAGCGGAACGTGCGGTTGCCGCATTGGATGGTGTGGCCAAGGTTACGGTTGCGCTTACCGCGCACGGACCAGCGACCAAAGCCCCGGCTACCGCGCCGCCGAACCTTAAGATTGGCGGGCACCCCAAGCCGCAAGAAGGATCTCTGAAACCTGCAAGCGTCAAATCCATCCTTGCGGTGGGGTCTGGCAAAGGCGGCGTCGGCAAATCCACCGTGTCGTCAAACCTTGCCGTGGCTTTGGCGCGCGCGGGTCGCCGCGTCGGCCTGTTGGATGCGGATATTTACGGCCCAAGCCAACCTCGTATGATGGGGGTCAATAAGCGCCCGGCCAGCCCTGATGGCAAGATTATCGAACCCTTACATGCGCACGGCGTGACGATGATGTCGATTGGTTTGATGTTGGACCCGGACAAAGCGGTCGTCTGGCGAGGCCCCATGTTGATGGGTGCGTTGCAGCAAATGATTTCTCAGGTTCGTTGGGGCGAACTGGACGTTCTGATCGTCGATTTGCCACCGGGCACGGGTGACGTGCAACTGACCCTCTGTCAAAAGGCCGAACCAACAGGCGCAATCGTCGTATCCACCCCACAAGACGTGGCATTGTTGGATGCGCGCAAGGCGATGGACATGTTCAATACGCTCAAAACTCCGGTTCTGGGCCTGATCGAAAACATGTCGACGTTCTATTGCCCGAATTGCGGCCACGAAGCGCAGATCTTTGGTCACGGTGGCGTTGCCGCCGAAGCTGAAAAGCTGGGCCTGCCGTTCCTGGGTGATTTGCCAATTGATCTGGACACCCGTCTTGCCGGTGATTCCGGTGTGCCGATTGCCACGGGTGACAGCCCAATGGCACAGGCCTATGCGCAACTGGCGGATCGTTTGGTGAGCGGCGGGATCGCCTGATTTCGCTATACCAGAGACGAATTCAAGTAATTATGCTATGATCGGAGCGTATCCAGCGCACTGAGTGGATGTGTGTTGCGCAAACTTAACCTTGCATCAAAAGGGAGCGCAGCCATGATCATTCGCATCTTTCAGGTGACAATCCGCCCGGGCAAAGAAGCAGAGTTCAGCAAATTTTTTCATGAAACCGCAATACCCCTGATGCGGGGCACCAAAGGAATTGTGTCCGTTTTGCCGGGCGCGGCCATGCCGGATAACCCACGAGAGTTCAGTTTTGTCATGGTGTGGGAAGACATCGGCGCGTTAAAGGCGTTTGTGGGTGATGATTACGAAAACCCGCATATTGACCCAGCCGAGGCAGAGCTGGTCGAGGCGCGTGTGATCAAACATTACCAATTGGTGCCTTAAGACGTATTGTCTCAACTTCGTGCAACTTGACCACAAAGGAAAAGCCCTAGGAGCTTTCAACCGCGACTAGCCCCAGTTTGCGTGCAGCGGCCAGCGTAAGAATACCACTGTCCAGACCTAAGGGTTGTTGATATTGGCGCACGCCCGCGCGGGTGCGTGCGTTCATCTCGCCATCGACAGGTCCGCGATAATGATCACGCGCTTTCAGCGCCCGCTGTAATGACTCGACAAACTCGGGTGTTAAATCTGCCGCGCACAGGGTTTCGAACCACGTAACTTTGCGTTCCTCAACGATCGCCTGCCGCGTTTCCGTTTTGTAAACGGCCGGGGCTACGACGCTGCCGTCTTCCAACACTTCGGCGGGTTGCAGGACAATCTGTTCAGTAACGGTCTCGATAACAGCTGGTGACACAACCTTGCCCCAACAGGTGCCGGGGGCCGCGCCCGGGGGCGCCTCGGCTAGGGTTTGCACAAGGTTGGGTTCGCTCAAGCCGCCGGGCAAAGGCGTGACGCAGGCCGCCATCAAGCTTGCGGAGGTCAACAGCAATGCAAAGGGTCGGATCATACGTGCTCGGGCCTTCAGGGGCTTGTTTTGCGGGCACCTTACCGGGTTTTTGAATCTTGGGAAAGCACGCTGTTGGATGCCATGAGAATGCCGTTTGGATTGGTTATCATTTCGACCGATTGCCAATCGCACGCCGCGTCTGGCCGATCAGTCCCTCAATGGCCGAAATATTTGAGTAAAAGGTTCGCAAGCTCGTCAGGAGATATGGTTTCGAAATGTGCTTCTGCTCGCATCTGACCGTCAGCATTGCATGTTGCTATCACACAAATGACTCTGGGGTCGTATGCATTATGCATTGGTATCACATGGCAGGACTTCCATGGATATGACACACCAGAGTAGCAAGTTTGATTTTCATAAGAACTCAGCCACTGCGCTTCATATTCCGGCGATACCTTGCATTCCGGCATCGTCCCAAGCGGTTGCTGCGGCCAAGGTGCGCATTGCTTTTCCGCTCTGCCCTCCCAACCTTCTTTCGTGCACGTACCAGCATATATTCTCAAACCGCCGCTTTCTTTTTGCTCTTGTTCTCCGCACCAAAAGTCGCCGACGTTTGCGATGCCTTGCGCCATGACGGGGGTTGGTTGGATAAAGAGTGCCGCCAAAGCCGTGCCGATCAGGGCGGCGATGAGTGCGAATTTTCTCAGGATTGTTTTGTCCATCTTTAGGTGCCTCGGTCGCCATTGAAACGGGATCATCACAAATCTACGCGCAATTATGGCTAAGCGGCAAGGACTTGGAATTTTGCCTTCAGATTGAATCGGGCTCTGACGGTTGAAGACGAATGATCGTTTTTGAACACATGTTCTGGGAAATGATTGTTCAGCCGCCGCAATGAATCGTTCCTGCCACTATCATTCCTAGCCGCTTAGCTTAAGGGAGGGTGGGACCCTACGGAGGATGAGCGATGACAGATTCACAGATTGTACCGGAACTGATTGCGGCAGCGCAGACCAAAGCAAAGTTGTCCGAAGTTAAAATTTTGGAAGCTCGGGAACATTTGGAAGGTCAGGCCGCGTCCGAAGCTCAGATTGAGGACCTGCGCGCGGCAAATGTCGTGCTTGAATTGGCTGCGGTCGATATCTTCACCCTTTTTGAGGCGCGTATGCAGCACCATTTCAAACGAGGTCCGTTTTCACGAAAGTTGAGAGCAGCCCTTAAGGATGCCGGGCACACTGACCTCGCCGATAGGATCCATAAATATTACCTGGCAATCAACGTTCTTAAGCACGGAAAAGGCGCGAGCTATAGGGAATTGCTCGACTCTCCGACTGCGCTTTTTCATGTGAGGCACACTGAAGGCATCGATTCACAAGATGAACACGCTTCCTCAAGCCTTATAAATGTTGGCGTACCGGGCTTTTTTGATGGTCTCGCCACAACACTTCTTGAGGCTTACCAATTCCTTGAAAATCGGTAGTTTTCTGAATTCTATCTACGAGAATGAATTTTCGAAACATGGCGAATGCAGCGCCCTCAACTGAGAAAGCCCACACACCCTATGTCTGAATCGTGCATGAAAATTGTGTTGGTAACACCCGAAATTCCATACAATACAGGCGCTATAGGACGGACATGCGTTGCGTTGAACCTAGAACTGATATTGATAAAACCTTACGGGTTTTCCCTTGATGAGAAAGCAGTGCGGCGGGCCGGAACGGACTACTGGAAACATGTTCATCTCAGCGAATATGACAGTTGGCAAAGTTTTCTGGAAACCCGCAGGCCACGCCACGAATGTTTGTACTTTTTCGAAGAACACGGTGCCCAAACCCTCTATGATCCCGACTATCAACGGGATGCCTATTTGGTGTTTGGTTGTGAATCCAAAGGCCTGCCGCCGACGATACTAAACGGGATGGAAGATCGAACATTAAGTTTGCCCATGCTCGATTCGCGTGTTCGATCGCTCAATTTGGCAAATGTCGCCACCGCAGTTGTATATCAGGCTATGCGTGTTCAGCTGGGCGGTTGAATGCAGCCATTTGCGAGATGGTCGGCGATGGTTGTGAGGCCCGGCTTAACGTACATTTATGACCAATAGCAAAAAGCCCCGCAACATCGTTACGGGGCTTTCATCAAATCTGCGGCGAATGGTTATTCCCGAACCAGCTTTTCGTAGTCGCTGGAAATTTCGCGCGCCATTGCGCCGACTTCAAAGTTGTAGTCGCCGATCTGACCAACGGGTGTCACTTCGGCGGCTGTGCCGGTCAACCAGCACTGTTCGAACCCTTCCATTTCTTCGGGCATGATGTGGCGTTCGTGGACTTTGATCTGTTTGTCATGCAGCATGCCAATTACCGTCTGACGGGTCAGACCATTCAGGAAGCAATCTGCATCCGGTGTATGCACTTCGCCGTCTTTCACGAAAAAGATGTTCGCACCCGTCGCTTCGGCCACGTAGCCACGATAATCCATGAACAACGCGTCAGAACATCCTTTGGCTTCGGCCGCATGTTTGGAAGTGGTGCAGATCATGTAAAGACCGGCGGCTTTGGCGTGCACAGGGATGGTTTCCGGGCTGGGGCGTTTCCATTTGGAAATGTCCAGTTTGGCACCTTTGGTTTTAGCGTCGCCATAATAGGCACCCCATTCCCATGCGGCGATGGCTAGATGGACAGGGTTGCGTGCTGACGCGACGCCCATGTCCTCACCGGCACCACGCCATGCAACCGCACGAATATACGCGTCGGAATGGCCGCTCGCGGCAAGGACTTGCACCTTCGCGGCTTCGATTTCGTCCACGGTGTAAGGGATCTGGAAATCCAACTCGCCCGCCGAAAAATGCAGCCGTTCTGAATGCGCGCGGCTTTTGAAGATTTTGCCGTTATAGGCGCGTTCGCCCTCAAACACGGAACTGGCATAATGCATTGCATGCGTAAGGACATGAATGTTGGCATCGCGCCAATCGATCATTTTTCCGTCCATCCATATCTTGCCGTCACGGTCATCATAGCCAGCCATTGTGTCTCTCCTCCAAGGCCATCTTTTCATTTGTTGCGCAATTTACGTCCGAAGTGGACATAATATTACGTCGAAACTGCGATTCGCTAACAGTTAACACTTGGAATGTCAACAAAGCTGACTTAAAATCCAAAACTAACACTCACGAACAAGAGCGGGATATTTGATGCCAGAAACCCAAGGCGGAGAGGGGCTTCTCTTTCTGACGGACGAACAGCTGCGACAAGGCATCGAAGCAATGTTTTTTGCGTATCGCGGGTTTACGGCTGATCCAGACCGCATTTTGTCTACAATGGCATATGGTCGGGCGCACCACCGCGCAATCCATTTCATTGCCCGCAGGCCCGGCACCACCGTGAATAACCTGCTCAACATCCTTGGCGTGACCAAGCAATCCTTGAACCGCGTGTTGCGTACATTGGTCGAAGACGGGTTGGTCGACAGCAGGGTCGGTGAATCTGATAAAAGAGAGCGGAACTTGTTCCTTACTGAAGAAGGTACAACGCTGGAACGCGAGCTTAGCGACGCACAACGCGCCCGGATGCGGGCAGCTTATCGCGCTGCCGGACCCGAGGCTGTTTCAGGGTTTCGTCACGTGCTTGAGGCGATGATGGACCCAGAACTGCGACGTCGTTATCATACAATCAAAAGGGCGAACGTATGAGCGAACCAGCACCACATCTATTGATTGTTGACGATGACGAACGCATTCGCGGTCTTCTGAGAAAGTTTCTCGCACGTAACGGGTTCCTGGTCACCGCCGCGCGAGATGCGGCACATGCGCGCCGCGTGTTGGCTGGGCTTGAATTTGACCTTATCGTTCTGGACGTGATGATGCCCGGTGAGGATGGGGTCGCCTTGACGCGTGATCTCAGAGCCACGATCACAACCCCGATTTTGCTTCTTACAGCGAAGGGTGAAACCGAAGATCGCATTGCCGGACTTGAGGCGGGTGCAGATGACTACCTGCCCAAACCCTTTGAGCCCAAAGAACTGCTTTTGCGGATCAACGCCATTCTGCGCCGGATGCCCGATCCCGAACCCGAGAATGTTGCACCTAAGATATTGCAACTGGGACCGGTGCGATACGACATTGAACGATCCGAATTGCTGAATGGTGAAGACATTGTCAGGCTTACGGCCACTGAAACCCAATTGATGCGTATCTTTACGGAACATCTGCGCCAACCTGTGAGTCGTGCAAAACTGGTAGAAGATCTGGGTCGTGACCGGGGGCAGGCACAGGAACGCGCAGTTGATGTTCAAATCACCCGGCTGCGTCGGAAAATCGAAGCAGATCCAAAACAACCTCGGTATCTGCAAACAGTGCGCGGCGAAGGTTATATGCTGGCCCCGGATTGACCCAAACGCATCAACGAGAATACCGTTCTTTTGACAATGACACGGCCAGAGACCGGTTTTCATGGGGTTGCAGCCCACACCCTTGCAACATCGCGCAGGACGCGACGTTATCGCTTGCTGCAAATCCCATTACGCTTTCTGCGGAATAATCTTTAATTGCCGCAGCAATCAGTTCGGACGTGATGCGTTTGCCCAACCCTTTCCCGCGATGCGACGCATCGGCGGCAATTGTCCCAGTCCAAGCGCAATTTGCCATCTCCGAAAACCGGTTCTGAAGCATTCCGATGAAACCCAATGCAGCAATCCCGCCTGATGCATCCCGGATCAGCAATGATTGCGCACGGCAATTGTCTCCACACAGCACAGCGGCGGAAATTGGTGCCATGCCGTATTCAACAAATCTAACCTGCAATTCGGTTACGGTGTCGTGGTTAACCAGTTCCACCAACATACCGTCTGGCAAGGGACGTGTTAGTATCGGTTCTATTGAATCTACAAGGTTCGCAGATTGTGCAAAGAACCCATCCCATCCGTATACATTGCCGCCTTTGCGTCTCGCATATTCAGCGACCTTCGCCTGATTTTCTGTGTCCATCCACCGAAACGAAAAAATACGATCCTCGGACAGATGTTGGTCAATTATGCCCCATCCCAATCGATCTGGATCATCCGTGCTCATCAATCGCCCCGTCAAACACGCCCCTGGGGTGTTCATGATCCAATCGGTCATCCGGTCTGTTTTCTTCTGCTGGTTTTGCTGTTCTTCAGTCCCGTAGTATCCGCCCATGTCACATCCTCTCAGCCGGTCGCGATAAGCACTGCTTCGCAATTGTTGTACAGACAAAGTGCTCTAAATCGCCGTTACACCATAAATGCAAACCAACAGGGATCATAGAATCCTTGAAGTCTTGCAGACAGAGTCGTAGATCAATCCAATGAAACGTGTTTTCGATATGGATGACCGCGCCCGCCTGCCTTGGCGGTTTTATGGCGCCTCGCGGACAATATTGGCCCGCCTATAAGGCACGCATTCAATCCCTGCGCCTGAATTCCAACTCACAATACGGGAGAGGACCCATGTCCCCCAAAACGCTTTACGATAAAATCTGGGATGCCCATTTGGCCCACGAGGCCGACGATGGCACCTGCCTGCTTTATATTGATCGCCATCTGGTTCACGAAGTCACCAGCCCCCAAGCTTTCGAAGGTTTGCGGATGGCGGGCCGCGGTGTACATGCGCCGGACAAGACCATCGCTGTGCCGGATCACAACGTTCCGACAACGCTTGATCGCGCCAATGCCGCGACAATGACCGAAGACAGCCGTATTCAGGTCGAAGCGCTGGACAAGAACGCCAAGGATTTTGGCATTCACTATTACCCGGTGTCCGATGTTCGTCAGGGCATCGTGCACATCGTTGGCCCGGAACAGGGTTGGACGTTGCCGGGTATGACAGTTGTATGTGGCGACAGCCATACGGCGACCCACGGTGCGTTTGGTGCGTTGGCACATGGCATCGGCACATCCGAGGTAGAACATGTTCTGGCGACCCAGACGTTGATCCAGCAAAAGTCGAAAAACATGAAGGTTGAAATCACCGGTAAACTTGCACCGGGTGTGACCGCCAAGGACATCACCCTGTCCGTCATAGGCAAAACCGGTACCGCAGGTGGCACTGGTTTCGTGATCGAATACTGTGGCGAGGCCATTCGCGACCTGTCCATGGAAGGGCGCATGACTGTCTGCAACATGGCGATTGAGGGCGGTGCACGCGCCGGGCTGATCGCGCCTGACGAAAAGACCTATGAGTATTGCAAAGGTCGTCCCCATGCGCCAAATGCCGAACAATGGGATACCGCCGTGGCATGGTGGAAAACACTATATTCCGACGACGATGCGCATTGGGACGAGGTCCTTACCATCGCGGGCGAAGACATTGCACCAGTTGTCACATGGGGAACATCACCCGAAGACGTTTTGCCGATCACAGCTAATGTACCTGCGGCTGATAGTTTCACGGGGGGCAAGGTTGACGCGGCTCAGCGCTCGCTTGACTATATGGGCCTGACCGCAGGCACACCTTTGAATGAGGTTGAAATCGACACGGTCTTTATCGGTTCGTGCACCAATGGGCGTATCGAAGATTTGCGTGCTGCTGCCGCGATCCTGAAGGGCAAAAAGGTCAAGGATGGTCTGCGGGCGATGATCGTACCGGGGTCCGGACTTGTGCGCGCACAAGCCGAAGAAGAAGGCCTTGCTGACATCTTCAAAGACGCTGGTTTTGAATGGCGCCTTGCCGGGTGTTCCATGTGCCTTGCGATGAATCCGGACCAATTATCACCCGGCGAACGGTGTGCTGCGACGTCAAACCGTAATTTCGAGGGCCGTCAGGGTCGTGGGGGGCGCACGCACCTTATGTCACCCGCAATGGCCGCTGCGGCTGCTGTAACCGGAAAACTCACAGACGTTCGGGAGATGATGTAATGGACAAGTTTGAAAAACTCAGCGGCGTTGCCGCGCCAATGCCGATGATCAACATCGACACAGACATGATCATTCCCAAGCAATTTCTGAAAACGATCAAACGCTCGGGTCTGGGCGTGAACTTGTTTGATGAAATGCGGTTTGATGACGATGGTAACGAAATCCCCGAATTCGTGCTGAACCAACCCGCCTATCGTGACGCCGAGATTTTGGTTGCTGGCGATAACTTTGGTTGCGGATCATCACGCGAACATGCGCCATGGGCGATCAAGGATTTTGGCATTCGCTGTGTGATTGCGCCCAGCTTTGCCGACATCTTTTACAACAACTGTTTCAAAAACGGCATTCTGCCGATCGCGCTCCCGCAAGAGCAGGTTGATGTATTGATGGCAGAAGCAGAAAAAGGTTCGAACGCCCGGATCGAAATCGACCTTGAGGCACAAACCGTTGGCACGTCCGACGGCGAGGTCATCTCGTTTGAGGTGGATGCGTTTAAGAAACATTGCCTGATGGAAGGTCTTGATGACATCGGCCTGACCCTGGAAAAGATCAGCTCGGTCGAGGACTTCGAAGCCGAAGCCTGCATCGCGCGTCCTTGGGTATAAACCAATCACCTTGTCCGATTTCGGTCGGGCAAGGTTGTTTTTTCGCCCTTGTGTTGCTTTAACTATGACCACCAACATATGGTATAGAAACCATATTATGCTGTTCCCGCACAATTTTTTGATGCATTCGCGCACCAGTTTTCATCTCATGACGCATGAAATCACCGGTAACCTACAGCAAATTCTTGAGCCGCGAATCGAAACAAGGCAAGATTAAGACTGAATTGAGGCATACCGCCATAATGAGCGGAATCAAGTTGGGACAAAGACGCGGCATCGTATCGCGTTAGGCCAAGTTGAAGGGATCGGGCAGTGTTTGCACAGCTATCAGGCGCTTTGGCGCGCGCAGTATTGGTCGCATTGCTACTTGCAATGCCGTCACTCATGTTACCAACGGTGGCATTGGACACTACGCAAATTGTGATTGTATTGTCGTTGATCGCCGGAGTGATGGTGTTCTTTGAATACAATGGCAGCTGTCCCAGCATGTTAGAATTCCGGTTTGCGCCCCCAT
>Ga0209344_10003139_pt1 | contig 16771 bp, 15 predicted proteins | sample Cruoilmetagenom6_FD_187293 | JGI IMG/M metagenome (GOLD analysis project Ga0209344, IMG submission 187293) | Oil polluted marine microbial communities from Coal Oil Point, Santa Barbara, California, USA - Santa Barbara Oil Seep Sample 6 (SPAdes)... | ecosystem: Environmental > Aquatic > Marine... | reverse complement strand
GATCACCTGATAACCGATGGTGATCCAACCTCTGCTGCCGGAGATGGCACGTTGCTGTGCACACTATTGCCAGAACGCAGCCGCGTAACTGGTGCGCGCACCGATGATGTTGAATTTGACTGGGCCGCCAATGGATGCGTCAATGGCCGCACCCAATATGGCTTTGTCGGAGGGCGGTGGAGCCGGGTATTGGTGACTGACGATGACGAAGCAGTGTCGGTCAACATGTATGACCCCCAATCCCGAATCTTTCGCACAGATCGCTATCTGCTGGGTCGCAATGCCATGCGCCAAGCCCGCGCAGCCCGAGAAATTTATTCTCCGCCGCAATGCGGTTTGACCGATGCGGCTAAGCAATTGGGAGAACAACAGGCTGGCATCATGTCCCTATTGCCTGACCGGCCCAACGAACGTCTGGTGTATAGTTGTACGCCGCGCGCGCCTGCGCTGACTGATGGCAGCGAGTGATTTAATACGCGCGCTGAATCAATGGCAGGCTTTACCTTATGCGTTTGGCCGAAGGATTGATCGTGAAGGCTCTATTTACTTAGAGCAGCTCGCGTCCGGTATTCGGATGACCAATGACCACCAGATGCACCCAGATGCACCGCCCCCGTTTTCATGTCCTGCCCGCTCAAGCTCTCGCTCATATCGGTTTCATTGGAATCATCTTGCCTAAAATCACAAGACTCCGGGTTGCATCGCAGCATACCGGATGCTAGGCGCGCGCCAGCTTTGCCGAGGTGATCCCGTTAGATCGGAAATGCCTCGGAACCGACAAAGCAACGCATCGTTATTTTTCGGACCTTGAAGGACGTAAAGCGCGTGGAAATTTCCGCCGGTATTCAGGCTAGCCTAGCAGGGCGATATGCTTCTGCTCTGTTTGATCTTTCCTCAGATGCAGGAACGGTCACAATTGTCGAATCAGACCTCGACAAATTGCAACAGGCTTTGATCGAATCGGACGTCATGCGCGAGCTGACGACCAACCCCAAAGTGTCGCGCCGCGAAGCTGGAAAAGCTTTGGCTGGCATCGCACCTGTATTGGGGCTGTCCGAACTCACACAGAATTTTCTTGGTGTGCTGGCGCAAAATCGCCGCCTTGCCCAATTGGGTGATGTGATTACCGCATTTCAGACCATTGCCGCTGCACAGCGCGGCGAGGTTTCCGCCGAAGTCACCAGTGCCCACGCGCTCAGCGATGATCAGCTTGCCAGTTTGAAGGACAAGCTGACTGCGCGCGAAGGCCGCACCGTAATACTTAAATCAAATGTCGACCCGGATCTTCTGGGCGGCCTCGTCGTAACTATCGGATCGAAGCGTATTGACGGTTCTATCCGTACCCGTTTGAATTCCCTCGCGAACAAGATGAAAGAAGGCTGACGGCTGACGCCGCTCAGAAAGGCTAACTGATGGAAATCCGCGCCGCAGAAATCTCCAAGGTCATCAAAGACCAGATCGCCAATTTCGGCACCGAAGCTGAAGTCAGCGAAGTTGGTTCCGTTCTCTCTGTGGGTGACGGCATCGCCCGCATCCACGGTCTGGACAAAGTCCAGGCTGGTGAGATGGTCGAATTCGCCAATGGCGTACAAGGCATGGCCCTTAACCTTGAGGCCGACAATGTCGGCGTCGTGATCTTCGGCTCTGATGCCGAGATTAAAGAAGGTGACAGCGTTAAACGTACCGGCACCATTGTGGACGTTCCGGTTGGCAAAGGCCTGCTGGGCCGCGTTGTCGACGCATTGGGCAATCCAATCGATGGCAAGGGTCCGATCGAAGCTACTTCACGCCAGCGCGTCGAAGTTAAAGCGCCCGGCATTATCCCGCGCGAATCGGTTAGCGAACCAGTTCAATCCGGCCTCAAGGCTATTGATGCTTTGGTTCCTGTTGGCCGCGGCCAACGCGAATTGATCATTGGTGACCGTCAAACCGGTAAGACGGCTGTGGCGATTGATACCTTCATCAACCAGAAGGGTCCCAACCAAAGCGACGATGAAAGCAAGAAGCTGTACTGCGTATATGTCGCGGTTGGCCAAAAGCGTTCCACCGTTGCCCAGATCGTGAAGCAGTTGGAAGAAAACGGCGCGATGGAATATTCCATCGTTATCGCCGCAACCGCTTCTGAACCTGCCCCGCTGCAATATCTTGCGCCTTATACAGGCTGTGCGATGGGCGAATTTTTCCGCGACAACGGCATGCACGCTGTGATCGTGTATGACGATCTTTCCAAGCAAGCTGTTGCTTACCGTCAGATGTCACTGCTGCTGCGTCGCCCTCCTGGCCGCGAAGCTTATCCTGGTGACGTGTTCTATCTGCACAGTCGTTTGCTCGAACGAGCAGCGAAGATGAACAAGGCCGAAGGCGGCGGTTCGCTGACAGCTTTGCCGATCATTGAAACGCAAGCTGGTGACGTGTCAGCCTATATTCCGACCAATGTGATCTCCATCACCGACGGTCAGATCTTCCTTGAAACCGACCTGTTCTATCAGGGCATCCGTCCTGCGATTAACGTGGGTCTCTCGGTTAGCCGTGTTGGCGGTGCCGCTCAGACCAAGGCGATGAAGAAGGTTTCCGGCTCGATGAAGCTGGACCTGGCGCAATATCGCGAAATGGCTGCCTTTGCGCAGTTTGGTTCGGACCTTGATGCTTCAACCCAAAAACTGCTCAGCCGTGGTGCACGCCTAACCGAACTGCTTAAGCAGGCTCAGTTCTCGCCCATGCCATTTGAAGAACAGACCGTATCAATCTTCGCCGGTACCAATGGGTATCTGGATGATGTCGATGTGGATCGGGTCAACGATTACGAAGAGCAGATGCTGGCATTCTTCCGCAGCGAACATGCCGACATTCTCACCGAAATCCGCGAAAGCCAGAAGTTTGACGGTGACGTGAAGGATCGCACAGTTGCGGCTCTTCAGGCATTCGCCAAGCAGTTCGCATAAGGGAGCGCATAAGTGCCCTCATTGAAGGAACTCAAGGATCGGATCGGGTCGGTTAAGTCGACCCAGAAGATCACCAAGGCCAAACAGATGGTTGCCGCGGCGAAGCTTCGCCGTGCGCAGGCTGCTGCTGAGGCTGGTCGTCCCTATGCCGAACGTTTGAGCGCGGTCATGGCCTCGCTTGCTGGCAAGGTTTCAGGCGACAGCGCACCCAAGCTTTTGGCTGGCAATAGCAAGGATCAGCGTCACATGCTGGTTCTGGTCAATACCGACAAAGGCCTGTGCGGTGGTTTGAACGCCAATCTGGTCAAAGAAGCCAAGCTGCAAGCCAAACGATTGATCGCCGAGGGCAAGGACGTGTCCTTCTACCTCGTCGGCAAAAAGGGTCGCGCACCAATTAAGCGCGAATATCCCAATGGCATTGCCAAGCATTACGATACGTCAGAAGTCCGTACGCCGGGCTTTGAAGAAGCTGACGGAATTGCCGCTGAGCTGATCGAAATGTTTGACGCTGACCAGTTTGACGTTGCGCATCTGATCCGCCCGCAATTCCAATCAGCATTGGTTCAAACGCCAACTACTTCGCAGCTGGTCCCGGTCCCCTCTCCCGAGGTTGCCGAGGATAGCGACGCCGTGGTTGAATATGAGCCGGGCGAAGAAGAAATCCTCGAAGAACTGCTGCCACGTTTTGTGAAAACGCAGCTGTTCGGTGCTCTGCTTGAACGCGAAGCATCTGAACAGGGTTCTTCGATGACAGCGATGGACAACGCCACGCGCAATGCAGGCGATCTGATCAACAAGCTGACGATCCAATACAACCGCAGCCGTCAGGCCGCGATCACCACCGAACTTATTGAAATCATTGCTGGCGCGGAAGCGCTGTAGCATCGACTTAAACGCTGGCGCCGAAGCGCTGTAAAGTAAGGCTAAGGAAAAACCATGGCTACCGCACCCGCTCTCAATCAAACAACCAATGGCACAATCAGCCAGATCATCGGCGCTGTTGTCGATGTGCAGTTCTATGGCGAACTGCCCGCGATCCTTTCTGCATTGGAAACCAAGAACGGCGACAACACGCTGGTTCTCGAAGTTGCCCAGCACCTTGGCGAGAACACCGTTCGCACCATCGCGATGGACGCAACCGAAGGTCTTACTCGCGGAAGCGAAGTGATCTCGACCGGCCAGCAAATCTCTGTGCCTGTTGGTCCAAAGACACTGGGCCGCATCATGAACGTCATTGGTGAGCCGATTGACGAACTGGGTCCGATTGGCGCTGACAAGAAAATGCCAATTCACGCAGAAGCGCCTCCGTTCATCGATCAGTCGACCGAAGCGGCCATTCTGGTTACCGGCATTAAGGTTATCGACCTTCTCGCTCCTTACGCAAAGGGCGGCAAGATCGGCCTGTTCGGCGGCGCTGGCGTTGGTAAAACCGTTCTTATTCAGGAACTGATCAACAACATCGCAAAGGGTCACGGCGGCGTGTCCGTATTTGCTGGTGTGGGCGAACGTACCCGTGAAGGTAACGACCTTTATCACGAATTTCTCGATGCAGAAGTCATCAAGAAAGACGCAAACGGCGTAGCGACTTCGGAAGGTTCCAAGGTTGCCTTGGTCTTTGGCCAAATGAACGAGCCTCCTGGCGCGCGTGCCCGCGTTGCTTTGTCGGGTCTGACCATGGCGGAATATTTCCGCGATGAAGAAGGCCAAGACGTTCTGTTCTTCGTCGACAACATCTTCCGCTTCACCCAAGCTGGTTCAGAAGTGTCTGCACTGTTGGGCCGTATTCCTTCGGCGGTGGGCTATCAGCCAACCTTGTCGACCGACATGGGTAACCTTCAGGAACGCATTACATCGACCAACAAGGGTTCGATTACTTCGGTTCAGGCCATCTACGTTCCCGCCGATGACCTTACCGACCCTGCACCGGCAACGTCCTTTGCTCACCTTGATGCAACGACCACGCTGAACCGCGCGATTTCGGAGCTGGGCATTTACCCAGCGGTTGATCCGCTCGATTCTACGTCGCGTGTTTTGGAGCCTCGCGTTGTTGGCCAAGAACACTATGAAACCGCTCGTAAGGTTCAAGAAACGCTGCAGAAGTACAAATCGCTGCAAGACATCATCGCCATTTTGGGCATGGACGAATTGTCCGAGGAAGATAAGCTGACCGTTGCACGTGCACGTAAGATCCAGCGCTTCTTGTCTCAGCCGTTCCACGTTGCAGAAGTCTTCACCAACATTCCGGGCGTCTTCGTCGCTCTGGAAGATACGGTCGCCAGCTTTAAGGCGGTTGTAGACGGTGAGTATGATCACATGCCAGAAAGCGCTTTCTACATGGTTGGCGGTATCGATCAGGCGATTGAAAAAGCCAAGAAGATGGCTGAGGACGCGTAAGCGAGCCTGAGGAAACACACACATGCCACTTCACTTTGAACTCGTAACCCCAGCCAAGCAGGTCCGCAGCGAAGACGTCCATATGGTCGTTGTGCCCGGAACCGAGGGCGAATTCGGCGTTTTGGAAGGCCACGCGCCTTTCATGTCGACCATTCGCGACGGCGCCGTGCAAGTCTACAAAACCGAAGGCGGCGCGCCTGAAACGATCGAAGTGCGCGGCGGTTTTGCCGAAGTAGGCGAAGCCGGCCTGACCGTTCTGGCGGAGCATGTCGACGAAGGCTGATTGGGGCCTGATCCGGCATCCGATCACTCAATTTTCAAAAGGGCGGCCCCAACGGGTCGCCCTTTTTTGTTGGCTTTCATTCGCCCTTCCCAGCCTGTTGCTTCGTTCATTCGGGCAGCGCTGGTTCAGTCGCCATCACATCTGGCAAAACGCTCATTCATACCTACATTCACACCACCCAGTTTAACTGAATATTTCCATTGGAGAGGACATTTGCGTTTTGTATCCAGAGCCGCACTTTCAACCGCCTTGGCAGGAGCGCTCGCAATGACCGCCTCCGCCGCACATGCTGATGGAACCGATGGCATTCCCGGACCTGATCAAGACCCCTATATCTGGTTGGAAGAGGCACGCAGCGATGAAGCGCTGGCATGGGTTGAAACCGAAAATGCGCGCACGATTGGCGCCTTGGAAGCCGATCCCCGCTTTGAGCAACTGAAAAGTGATGCGCTGGCGATCTATGACAGCGAAGACCGGATACCCTTCGTCAGCTTCCGCCCTGATGGGTTGTACAATTTCTGGCAGGACAAGGAAAATCCCAAAGGACTGGTCCGCAGGACATCGCTGGAAAGCTATCAGACGGAAAATCCCGAATGGGACATCGTTCTGGATGTGGACGCTTTGGCAAAAGCTGAAGGCAAGGAATGGGTCTACAAAGGGTCTACCTGTCTGCCGCCAGCTCTGAACAAATGTATGATTGCGCTGTCGGATGGCGGCAAGGATGCAACCGTTCTGCGCGAGTTTGATACCTTGACCAAGCAATTCGTCGAAGGCGGGTTTCAGCTTGCAGAAAGTCAGGGCGGTATTAGCTGGATCGACGATGACACATTGCTGGTCACGCGCAATTTCAATGACGATCTGATGACCGAAAGCGAATATCCCTACACCAGCCGCGTATGGAAACGCGGCACCAGCATAGACGCTGCTGAGGAGATATTCCGAGGCGAACGTCAGGATGTTTATTCCGGTGCCAGTCTGCTGCGTGACAGCAGCGGTACGATCCACGCACGTACAGCCACCCGCGCGGTTAGTTTTCATGAAACCGAAACCTATGTTGACCATCACGGTGAGTGGCTGCGGCTGGACATCCCCTTAAAAGCGTCTTTATTTGGCATCGTTGATGACCATCTGCTGTATTCGACCGATGTCGATTGGGATGTTGATGGACAGACCTTTCCCGCCGACAGTTTGATCGCTGTGAAACTGGCCGAATGGAAAGCTGATCCCAATGGTGCAGCCAAGACATTGGTTTGGGCACCAGCTGATCGCCAAACAAAGCGCGGCGGCGCAGTCACAGCCAATGCATTGTTTGTCAGCTTGTTGGACAATGTTTCCGGCAAAATCTTGCAGTTCAATTATGTAACCAATGAAGGCGGCGGAGCATGGCAGAGCGAGCAGGTGGACCTGCCCGAAAATGCTACGCTTGGGGTGACAGCCTCCTCCAGCGAAACCGACCAGATCATGTTCACGGTCACCGATTTTCTCAACCCGACAACGCTGTATTACTCGGACGGGAGCGGATCGCCTGAGGTGCTTAAAACCTCACCCAGCTATTTTAGCAAGGTCGGGTTGGAGGTTGAGCAGCACGAGGCGACCAGCGCAGACGGGGCCAAAATCCCGTATTTCATCGTTAAGCCTTCGGGCATGGAGCTGGATGGTAGCACCGCCACTTTGATGACCGGATATGGTGGTTTTCAAGTCCCGCGGCTGCCCGGTTATTTAGGCACCACGGGGAAATTGTGGCTGGAAAACGGCGGCGCCTATGTGCTGGCAAACCTAAGAGGCGGGGGTGAATTTGGTCCCAATTGGCATCAAACTGCAATCCGCGAGAACAAGCAGCGCACTTGGGATGATTTCATCGCCGTGGGTGAAGATTTGCTCCAGCGCGGCTTCACCTCGCCAGAACATCTGGGCATCCAAGGCGGTTCGCAAGGCGGACTGCTGGTAGGAACGGCATTTACCCAGCGTCCGGATCTGTTTGGCGCTGCAATCGTGCAAATCCCGCTGTTCGACATGCTGCGCTTTCACCTGATTGGCAGAGGTGCTTCATGGATTGGTGAATATGGTGACCCACGCATTCCCGAACAGCGTGAATGGATTAAGGGATATTCACCCTATCAAAAGATTGTTGAGGGCGTGGATTATCCCACTCCCTTCCTATGGGCATCAACCGCCGATGACCGCACCCACCCTGCGCATGCCCGCAAAGGCGCAGCAAAGTTAAAAGAATTGGGCCAGCCCTATTTCTACTTCGAGGATATGACCGGTGGCCATTCAGGAGGGGTGGACAATGAACAACGCGCGAAACTTCAGGCGCTGCAATTTGTCTATTTGATGCAGCAATTGATGGGTCCGGTTAATCAGTAAGCGATAGAGATCGCCACAATGGTAGGCCCGATGCAATCAAACGTTGCGTCGGGCCGGACCACATCTGGTCGCGCCTATTTTTTCTTGGCGGCCTTTTTCTTCTTTCTCATCGCATCGTGAAAACGATCTGCCCAACCCGGCTTAACCAGCTGTTCGGCGCGGACCATGCGTAGTTCGCCATCATCCACATCCCGGCTAACAGTGCTGCCAGCGGCCACAATGGCATCTTGCCCAATTTTGACCGGAGCGATCAACGCGCTGTTTGAACCGATAAAGGCCCGCGCACCGATGGTGGTCTGATATTTGAAATAGCCATCATAATTGCAGGTGATGGTGCCAGCACCAATGTTCGCACCCTCGCCAACGGTGGCGTCGCCCAGATAGGTCAGATGGCTAGCCTTGGCGCCCGGTCCAAGTGTCGCATTCTTCATCTCGACAAAATTACCTACAAAGGCGCTTTCTTCCAGCACCGCACCGGGACGCAAGCGCGCAAATGGCCCTGCCTGAGCGCCCTTGGCCAACGTCGCCCCCTCCAAATGGCTAAAGGCCTTAATATGCGCGCCATCGGCTACGCTTACGCCTGGCCCGAACACCACATTGGGTTCAACCGTCACATCGCGGCCTAATTGCGTGTCCCAACTGAAATAAACCGTCTCTGGCGCTTTCAAGCTGGCACCATCGGCCATCGCCTGTACCCGGCGGCTGTCCTGCCAGCGCGCCTCAGCCTCTGCCAATTCTGCGCGGCTGTTGATCCCGGCCACTTCTGCTGGATCGGTTTCCACGACCTTCACCATATCCCCGCGCGCAATCGCGCCGGTCGCGACATCAGGCAGATAATATTCACCCTGAGCATTGTTATTGCTAACTGCGTCAAGCAGCGGCCACATATCGTCAGAATGGGCGACGATCAGGCCAGAATTGCACAAGTCGCAGGCGCGTTCTTGCGCGCTTGCATCCTTATATTCCACCATCTTGGTTACCGTACCGTCTGCATCTGCAATGATCCGGCCATAGGCGAGCGGATCGTCTGGCCGAAAGCCCAACACCGCAACCTTTGCCCCGCCATCCAATGCATCCAGCAATTTGCGTACAGTTTCCGCTTTCACCATCGGACAATCGCCAAAACAAACCAAAATATTGCCCGAAAAGCCGCTCAGCGCATCACGCGCTTGCAAGGCGGCATGCGCGGTGCCGTGTTGGGGTTCTTGCAAAGCGGTAACAATGTCTCGATCCGCCAGCGCGGCATCCAACTGCTCTCGCTTGTCACCCACGACAACAACGGTGTGCTTGGGCGACAATTCGTCAAAACTGTCCAGCAGGTGCATCAGCATTGGCTTGCCCGCAATCGGGTGCAACACTTTGTGCAGGTCGCTTTTCATGCGAGTTCCCTTGCCCGCGGCAAGGATAATGGCAGCAAAATTATTCATAAAAGACATCATGGCACCAAACGCTTACGGTTTGAAGAACCATCCGCAACTCAATGACCATGAATGACATTCATTTTGATGTCATCGGCGTTGATCTTGATGGTACAATGCTCGACAGTTTCGTCGCGGTCATTGCTGCCTATAATTATTGCGATATGCTGCTCCCCGAAATGGGCGACGATGCGGTTATCGATTCGCTGGACGAACTCATTTCCGCCTTGAAAACACTTTAAGGCGGATAACTATCGCTACGGCATAGCGCGAAGCAGCACTTCCGGTTGCAACGCAGCATAGAAAATGCCACGCAGCGGCCTGATTTACGTTTACGGGCGCGTAAAGCCCACCCCAATGAAGCGGAGAAAAAGCTGATGAGCATCGATTTCAAAGATAAGGTAGCAATCGTAACGGGCGCCGGTGGCGGTTTGGGCAAAGAATATGCTCTGGAACTGGCACGTCGCGGTGCAAAGGTTGTTGTGAACGATCTGGGCGGATCGCGCGATGGCACCGGATCTTCGGATGCCGCAGCTGAAGTGGTCGAAGCTATTGAAGCGGCTGGCGGTACGGCCATGGCCAATGGCGGTTCAGTCACCGAATATGAACAGATGCAGGAAATGGTCGCCAAGGCGAAGGAAAAATGGGGCGGCGTACACGTCCTGATCAACAACGCTGGCGTTCTGCGCGACAAGACTTTCGCCAAGATGGAGCCAAAAGACTTTGAATTCGTCGTCAAGGTCCACCTGATCGGTTCCGCCGTCGCAACCAAAGCTTGCTGGGAAACCTTCCGCGATCAAGCATATGGTCGTGTTTTGATGACTGCCAGCTCTACCGGCCTGTTCGGCAATTTTGGCCAAGCCAATTATGGCGCAGCAAAGCTGGGCCTAGCTGGTCTGACCAAGACGCTGCAACTTGAAGGTGCAAAATACAACATCCGCGTAAACTCGCTTTCGCCGGTTGCTGGCACACGCATGACGCAAGACATCTTCCCTGAAGAAGCTTACAAATTGTTCAGCCCACAAAATGTTGTGCCAGCTGCGCTGTTCCTGGTGAGCGAAGATTCGCCCACCAACGCCATCGTTGGTGCCGGTGCGGGTGGTTTCCACTCTGCATGGGTGATGATGAACGATGCGGTCTGGCTGAAAGAAGAAGATCGCAACGTCGAAGGCTTTGCCGCCAATTGGGAAAAAATCAACGCGATGACCAATTTGAAGGCTCCGCAATCAGGTTCTGAACAGAGCGCCGCCATCCTGAAAGCCATGCAAGAAGTGCTTGGCCCGGATGCAGGACCTTCCAGCACCCGCGGATAATCTCCCGCTGCAACAGCATTTGAAGCCCCCGCACTGAAAGGTGTGGGGGTTTTCTTTTGCTGAAACACGGGTCACACAAACCCCGGCGACTGGCCCCTTTACACACCGTATTGACACACTAATACACTAGGCCTAGTTTCCGCTGATCAACAACAGGGAGGTTAGGCTATGTATAGCCAGGAAGACCTAAATTCAGCCGTATCATCAGGCGCAATCAGCGCCGAGGCTGCACATGCGCTGAGAGCTCATGTCGCATCACAGAAGAATGCTGCGACTGCTGATGCAGAGCATTTTCGACTGATAACCGGCTTCAACGACATTTTCGTCAGCATTGGCGTGGTCATCATGCTGGTTGCGATGGGTGCCATCGGCGATGCAATTTACGCCAACCATGACGGCCCTTCACCTGCCAGTGCATTTCTGATTGCTGGCATTTCATGGGTATTGGCCGAGTTCTTCACCCTGAAAAGGCGCATGGCACTGCCCAGTATTTTGCTGTTGCTGGGATTTGTTGGCGGCGTTTTCTTTGGCCTTTTGGGCCTGTCAATCCCGCTTGCCAATGGCCCGGATGCCAACGAAACATTGGCAGCACTGTTGGTGGCCACATCGGGATTGATCGCAGCAGGAGCTGCCTGGCTGCACTGGCGACGCTTTATGGTGCCGATCACAATCGCTGCGGGAACGGCCGCTTTGACAGTGACCTTGGTTGCCTTAATCCTGTCGGCCATCGGCATCGATACGCTTGAAAATCCAGAGCAAGTCATTTTGGCCACAGTCTTCATTGCAGGCTTGGTGATTTTTGGCTTTGCCATGCGCTGGGACATCAGCGACACCGCACGCGAAACACGTCGCAGCGACGTGGCCTTTTGGCTGCACCTGTTGGCTGCTCCGATGATTGCTCACCCGATTTTCACTCTTATCGGCGTGACCGATGGTGACAATATCGGCGCAGGCGCGGCTGTGGCCGTGCTGGCAGTGTACATTGCCTTTGGACTGTTGGCCTTGGCGGTGGACCGCCGGGCGTTGCTAGTCTCAGCCTTGGCCTATGTTTTGATTGCGCTGGCTTGGCTGTTCCAGAACTTTGGCGCGGTGGAGCTGAACTTTGCTCTGACGGCACTGGTCATCGGTTCGGCATTGCTGACACTCAGCGCCATGTGGAGCCCAATCCGCCGGGGCGTGGTGGCTATGCTACCCAGCAATGTGCAGGCCAAACTGCCTGCTGCCAACCCAGCCTAAACCTAAGCCTTACACCATCCAACAAAAAGGCCCGCGCTGCAAAGCGTGGGCCTTTTGATATGCTCAAGTGAGCAATTGCGAACAGATGTTATTCGTCGACAGCCTTAACCAGGCGGCGTTCCATCGGAGCCAGCACGCCGGGCAATTCATGGCCGCGCTTTAACACCTGCCCATGTTCGCCAAACAGCGTCCACATGCCTTGGCGGTTGCGCAAAGAGGGGCGTTTCTCGATCCGGGCCTGAGGACGCTCTGCTGCGCGGCGAAATGCAGAAAAAACGGCAGCATCACGGTTGAAATCCATCGCATAGTCACGCCATTTTCCAGCCGCCACCATCCGGCCATACAGGTCCAGAATGCGCTGCAATTCATCCCGTGCAAAGCCGATTTGGCTGGGAATACGTCCAGGAAAAGCGACAACCGAGCCAGTTTGAGCAGAGCCTTTTGCCGGCGCGCCTTTGGCTGACGCCATTAGTCGCCCGTCCCGCTGCGCTTGGCGGTGTCCTGATCAACCGGGCTATATGCCCGCTTCAGTGCCTCTACCTCTTCACGCAGAGCCGAAAGCTCGTTCTCAAGCTTTTCGACGCAATCATTGCGCACACTTTCGCAAGGGTCATCGCATGGCGTGCCATAGGGGATGAATTCCTTCACCCATTCCTCAGCCGGAATAAGAGTTGATCGCGCCTTTAGGCCAATCATGGTTGCCCCTTCTGCGACGTCTTCTGTCACCACAGCATTGGCGCCAACGCGCGAGCGCTTCCCCAAAGTGATCGGTCCGATGATCTGCGCGCCCGAACCAATAATGGCATTGTCACACACAGTCGGGTGTCGCTTGCCTCCCTGACCATTGGTGGGGTTGGTCCCGCCCAAGGTCACGCATTGATAGATCGTCACATCATCACCGATCTGCGCGGTTTCCCCGATCACTGTGAAGCCATGATCAATGAACAAATTTTTGCCGATTTCAGCGCCTGGATGGATATCAATCGCGGTAAGAAAGCGGGAAATATGATTGATCAAGCGTGCTGGAAAATACAATTTTGCGTTGAACATCCAATGCGCAATTCGGTGGAAGAACATCGCACAAACGCCTGGATACAATAGGATTTCCCACCGCGAACGTGGCGCAGGATCGCGTGCTCTGATCGAGTCCAGATATGTGGTCAGGCCTGAAAACATAGGTTTTTCTCCCACCAATTGGTGTTCAAAGCAAGCGCGCCTGCTCTGGTCCTTGGGTTGCGTCCAATGCAGCACGCCAAATGGACATGGTGGCTGGCACCTTTCGTTCAAGGCTTAATTGGTCAATCTTACCCACCAATTTTTCAATGGCTGCAAAGCTTCTGTCCGCCCTTGGACTGAGGTAATCGGCTGCGCCATCAGCCAAAGACAGGCCACGCTGCCCCGCCATGGTCTCGATCAATTGACCCACCATATCGTCATCTGGAACGCCGATCTCTAATTGCAATGCAGCCCCCAGCCGCGACCCCAAATCGGGAAGGGTGATGTTCCATGGCTGCACATTGGAAATCAGCAGCAATGCAGCGCCACTTTCCTGCGCCGCGTTCCAGCGATGAAACAGCTGTGTCTCGTCCACATCATCGGCGCCATCGATTACGGTGATACCCTGCCCTTGTGCCCATTTTCCCAGCAGCGACTTTCCCGAACGTGTCGGTCCGGTCAAAACGGCCGTTCGGTAAGGCCATGTGGACGGGTCAGACAAGGCATCTTGCACTGTGCGATTGGCATTGCCGATCACAATACTAGCAGGATCAGTCGCGGTTCTGAGGGTGAGCGGCAGGGCAATCTGCGACATGATACGATGCGCCTATCGACTGATCGCGAGGGCATTGCTGCCTTGCTGCACATTGAAACCATTGGCGCGCAAGGCTTGCGCCAATTCATCCAATGTTCCGCCATAGCTGACCCGCATGACCGACGTACCACCAATGGCCAAGCTGCTGGTTACCGCTCCGCGTACACCGGCAACACGACGCACACTTGCCAATGTTCCGTCAATTGTTGCAGCATCAGGGCTGACGAATTGCACGACATAGCTGGATATGGTTGCAGCCTGCACGGCGGGCTGTTGCGGCGCGGCAGCAGCCTGATTGGCCTCGATCGTTCCAGAAGCAATGGCTTCCTCACGAGCTTGGATCGCGCGGCCAATGTCCATCAATCGCTGTAATGCGGGATCAACTTCGGGCGATGCGGCGATATCCAAAGTTGGATCGGGACGCAATTTGCCCTCAGCCAAAGCCCGTTCGTAAATCGTGTTGAATTGCACAACGGCTTGCGACAGCACTGCAGGCAATTGCGCCTCGTTCTCCGCCGTTAGAGTAAAACCGTCCAGATAGCGGCTGTCTGGCCCATAACGCGCGGTAAACTCGGCAGTAATCGGCCCACCTGGCCATTCCCGCTGAATGTTGGCTACAGGCACGATCACGTCGGCAGCGCCAAATTGGTCCAGAATAACCCGCCACCATATTCGGCTGCGACGTCCGGTTTGACCATAGGTTAGCAACAGTGATTCGCCGCCAGCTCCGGCTGGTCGCACATAATCAATTCGGCTATCTCCTGGGTTAAACTCGGCCCAGGCCCGCTGCCAAGGATTGCGCCTTTCATACATTATTGCGACACCACCGCTGATCGTCACCGGCATCAACAGCATCGGAGCAGACCTTAGCCCGCCGCGCGCATTGCCCAGATATTGACCCGCTCGGATGCGATCAAAAGTAATCCCAAGCCGCGCGATATAGCGACGTGGCCCCACGCGTTCCTGTTCGATCACCACCGCTGAAACCAGCGATTCCAGCTGGCTGTCAGAAATGGTCGGGCCGTCAATCTTGGCCCACGCCAGCCGTTGCGCCTGCCGCCAACCTTTCTCTCGCGCTTCGTCAGCATTGGCAGCGGTCACATCCACTTCAATACCGGTAACATCGACATCGCTGCTGCTGACCACCGGAGCAATCCCGCGATCGCCTGCCACTTGCGCCCATACTGCCGCCAGCCCAAATGCAAGCGCGACAAGCAACATCGACCCCATCACCAGACGGGCGAAAGAGCGGCTGAGGAGCCATTGCACAGGGCAAGAGAGGATCGAAGAGCGCATCATCGGGGAAAACACAGGGCCTTTTGCCCAAACGCGAGTGGAATTCCAAGCGCGAAAGGCTAAAGCAACTACATTATGACAACAAAAACTCCGACGACAGGTGGTTACACCTATGAAGACGCTGGTGTCTCGATTGATGCGGGCAACCAATTGGTCAAAGCGATTGGCCCCTTGGTCAAGGCAACAGCGCGCGCCGGAGCCGATGGCGAAATTGGCGGGTTTGGCGGGTTCTTTGATCCCAAAGCAGCCGGATATGTCGATCCGTTGATGGTCGCAGCCAATGATGGTGTCGGCACCAAGCTGAAATTGGCGATTGATCATGACCGCCACAATACTGTCGGTGTCGATCTGGTGGCGATGTGTGTCAATGATCTGATCGTTCAAGGTGCAGAGCCGCTATTCTTCCTCGATTACTTTGCCACCGGCAAGCTTGAGAACGGCATTGCTGAACGGGTGATCGCCGGGATCGCAGACGGGTGCAAGCAAGCGGGCTGCGCGCTGATTGGCGGCGAAACAGCAGAAATGCCCGGCATGTATGCCACAGGCGATTATGATTTGGCGGGCTTTTGCGTTGGTGCAGTAGAGCGCGGCGAGCAATTGACCGGAGAGAAAGTGGCCCCCGGTCATGTCCTGATCGGACTGGCCAGTTCGGGCGTCCATTCCAATGGCTATTCCCTGGTGCGGCGTTTGGCTGCGGACAAAGGCTGGCGACTGGACCGCCCTGCCCTGTTCGACAGCGACCGATTGCTGATCGATGCCTTGATTGAACCGACCCGCATTTATGTCTCCAGCCTCTTGCCGATTATCCGCGAAGGGCTGGTCGATGGATTGGCGCATATCACTGGCGGCGGATTGCTGGAAAACTTGCCCCGAATCTTGCCGCAAGGCGCCCACGCACAGGTAAATGCCGACCTGTGGGACCAACCGCGATTGATGGCTTTCCTACAGGCGCAAGGCAATATCGAACCGGGCGAGATGGCCCGCACCTTCAATTGCGGCGTTGGCATGGTTCTCGCGGTTGCAGCGGACAAGGTAGATCAAGTGACCGAACGGCTAACCGCAGCTGGCGAAATGGTGGTACCGGTGGGCGCCATCGGGGCGGGCGACAAAGGCTGCACCGTGCGCGGTTCACAAGGCACTTGGTCAGCAACCCAAGATTGGGAGGCCAGCCACCTTGCCTGACAGTGGGCCAGAAACCAAAAAATTGGTCCCCAAGACAAAACTGGCCGTCTTCATTTCCGGCAGCGGGACCAATATGGCCGCGCTGCTATACGCCAGCCACAATCCCGATTGCCCCTATGAAATTGTCATTGTCCTAAGCAATGACCCGCAAGCCGAAGGGCTGGCTCTGGCCAATGCCGAGGGCATCGCAACATTTGCCCTGCCGCATAAGGGGATGGAGCGCGCCGCGCATGACGTGGCAATGGAAAACGAGGCGAATGCCGCGGGCGCTGAATATATCGCATTGGCTGGATATATGCGGATATTGTCAGACGAATTTGTGAGCCGCTGGGAAGGCAGGATGCTGAACATCCACCCCTCACTTCTGCCCAAATACAAAGGGCTCCACACGCATAAGCGAGCTCTTGAAGCGGGTGACAGCCATGGCGGCGTGAGCGTGCATCTGGTCACAAGCGAGCTGGATGCCGGCCAAGTTCTGGGCCAGACCAAGGTTGCGATCATGCCGCAAGACACGCCCGATACACTGGCCA
>Ga0209344_10003138_pt1 | contig 16771 bp, 15 predicted proteins | sample Cruoilmetagenom6_FD_187293 | JGI IMG/M metagenome (GOLD analysis project Ga0209344, IMG submission 187293) | Oil polluted marine microbial communities from Coal Oil Point, Santa Barbara, California, USA - Santa Barbara Oil Seep Sample 6 (SPAdes)... | ecosystem: Environmental > Aquatic > Marine... | reverse complement strand
GAGACTGATTCAGCCGTTGTTTACGAACAGGTGCCGAAACCTTTGTCAGCAGAGGCGACCAGGGTGCTTGCCGGGCAGCATACTGTGCTGGTCCCGGTATTTTCACCCCGCAGCAGCGAATTATTATCAGCTGCATTGCGCGGCGTTACCGTCAATGCTCCGCTGAAAATCATTGCAATGAGCGATGCGGTTTCACAGGCATGGGACGGCCCGGAACCTGCCGCAATAATCGTAGTGGCCAAGCCTACGGCAAAGGATATGCTGAAAGAAACATTGCGAAGTCTGTGCTGATGTCCTTGAGAGTGTCGGGCAGCCCCATTACGTTTAGCAAATAAGTGATACGAAGTTTAGTTTGTTGAGATTCGAAAGGTCTGGTTCTTTGGTACGCGCAAAAAAGACCCCCGCAAGATCGAAAAAGCCTGAAACTGGTTCTGATTCCAAGGAACAAGCCGACGAAACGATTACAAAAAACGATGAAAAAGGCGGCCCCCATAAAGAAGCGGTTGTTCTTGAAGACCCGATAATTTCGATATCAGAAACGCCCGACGCCGTGGCAGAGGCGGCAAAAGCCCCGGCTGCAAGCGAAATACCCGCCGTAGTGCCTGAACAGCGTAGCGGGTTATTTCCAATGCTGCTGGGTGGATTTGTTGCTGCGGGGCTAGGGTTTGGCGCTTCCCAGTTTCTTGGAAACGACGCATGGCCGTTTTCGCGCGGACCATCTGCGACAGACGAATTGAAACAGGTTGTCGAACAGCAAAAAGCAAGGATTGCAACGATCCAAGCAAGTGTTGAAGAATTGACAAACACTGTGAATAACCCGGTAGCTGACCCCAGAATTGATGATCTTGTGGTCACAATGGAAGGCACGCAGGAATTTGTGAATAAGGTGTCAGGGCGGCTGGAAGGGCTGGATGCCCGGGTGGGCGATCTGGAAAACCGCCCCATCCCGGATATTGGCGCGACTGTGGATGCAGTAGCGGCATATGAACGCGAACTGGCCGCTATGCGAGCGATGTTTCAGGAAGAACTGGCGCGGATAGAGGCAGCGCAGAACGATGCTGTGCAAATCGAGCAATCAGCGACGATACGTGCTGAAAGTGCCGCAGCGCGCGCCGCATTCGCAAGGGTGAAAGCCGCGGTCGAAACCGGGGCGCCGCTTGTTTCAGCGCTGGATGCTGTTCGCGATGTGGGAAAAGAAATTCCCCTGGCCCTGTCGGAAAATGCTGAATCCGGTGTCCTGACACTGGCACAGCTGCAACAGGAATTTCCAGCCGCAGCGCGTGCCGCGCTGAGCGCGTCAATCAATGCATCAGTGGATACTGGTGCAGCAAACAGGTTTACCGCGTTTCTGCGCACTCAACTTGGAACCCGTTCATTGCAGCCGCGTGAAGGGGATGACCCGGATGCGATACTGTCACGTGCGGAAGGGGCGTTGCGGGGTGGTGAGATCAAAAATGCACTGAACGAACTGGGTGGGCTTGCTGAACCCGGCAAATCAGAGATGGCAGACTGGATCGCTGCCGCCACCACCCAACAACAAGCTGTGGCCGCTGTGTCGGCATTGGCTAAAACTATGAACAATTAGGAACAACCGCTGATGCTTTGGTCACTAATAAAGATTATTCTGTTCATCACCGCAATTGTTGCACTGACCCTGGGTGCAGCCTATCTGACCGAAACTGACGGTGGTATTCGGATTGCGGTTGCCAACACTGAATTTAATCTGGCACCACTGCCTGGCGTGATTGCGTTTCTGCTGCTGGTTGTCGCCATCTGGATCGGGCTGAAATTGTTAAGTTTGCTGGTCGCTGTTGTCCGGTTTCTGAACGGTGACGAAACAGCTATTTCGCGATATTTTGACCGCAACCGTGAACGGCGCGGATTTGAGGCGCTGTCAGATGGATTGATGGCGCTTGCATCAGGGGAAGGCCGGGTTGCGATGGCCAAAGCTGCCAAGGCAGAAAAATACCTTAACCGACCGGAACTGACCAACCTGATCACCGCGCAGGCTGCCGAAATGTCTGGCGACAAGAAGAAAGCAACAGAAGTTTACAAGCGGCTGCTGCAGGATGATCGTACCCGTTTCGTTGGCGTTCGCGGTATTATGAAACAAAAGCTGGATGTGGGTGACGCCAAAACAGCGATGAAACTGGCCGAACGAGCATTCGCGTTAAAACCAAAGCACACAGAAACCGGCGACATTCTGTTACGGCTACAGGCAGAACAGGAAGATTGGCGTGGCGCGCGCAATACGCTGAACGAAAAAATGCGCCATGGATCACTACCGAGAGATGTGCACAAGCGTCGCGATGCAGTACTGGCATTGTCTGAAGCGCGCGATATTTTCCACGAAGGTAGCACTGTGAAAGCGCGTGAAGCGGCAATTGAAGCGAACCGGCTTTCCCCCGACCTTATCCCTGCGGCAGTCATGGCTGCACAAAGTTATATTACCGACGGCAAACCAAAACTTGCGGCAAGGGTTCTGACTAAGACTTGGGGTGTTCACCCGCATCCTGATCTGGCAGCGGCTTATGCAAGTATTGTTCCGGATGAAACCCCTGCAGAGCGTTTCAAACGGTTTCGCGTGCTAACCAAGGCCAATCCAGATCACGCAGAAACCAAGATGCTACTGGCGGAATTATACATTGCCACCGAGGATAATGTGGCCGCGCGCGATGCGATCAATGAAATTGTCGCGGATGATCCAACCGCGCGTTCCCTGGCGATCATGGCTGCGATCGAACGGGGCGAAGGAAGCGAAGACAGTGTTGTGCGTGGTTGGTTGGCCAAGGCGCTGACCGCATCGCGCGGGCCGCAATGGGTGTGTGACAATTGCCAAAATGTTCACGCCAACTGGTCACCGACCTGCACCAGTTGTGGGGGGTTTGACACGCTATCCTGGCGTGTACCGGCTGAGGGTGAAGTTGCAATGCCAGCGTCCACCGAAATGCTGCCACTGATCGTTGGAAAGAAACAAGAAAAAGCTGAAGTTGTGGATGACGTCGTAAAAGACGAAGTTATTGCGGACGCTGAAATTGTTAGCAATGCTGGTTTTGTAAGGCCTGATTAAGGGAGACATTCCAGTTCTGTCTTGTGGATCATGATGCAATCAGTTCAAGGGAAGGCGTGTCGTTTAACAGAAGTTTACTGTAATCATGTGTCGGGTTTGCGAAGAAACTTTCGGCTGCGCTGGATTCAACCAGTTGCCCACGTTTTAGAACGACCACATGATCAGACATCTGCCTGACAACCGCCAGATTGTGGCTGATGAACAGGATCGATAAGCCAAACCTTGCTTGCAGATCTTTCAGCAAGTTCAGGATCTGCGCCTGAATGGATACATCCAGTGCAGACGTGGGTTCGTCGCAGATCAGAAATTCCGGCCGGGCAACAAGGGCGCGGGCCACAGCGATACGTTGCCGCTGGCCACCTGAAAACTGGTGCGGGAATTTCAGCATTGCGCGTTGGGGCATTTCGACAAGTTCAAGAACTGACGCAACAATGCGGCGCCTTTGTGCAGCGCTGTCGGCAAGCCCAAAGAACCGGATTGGTTCGCCAATAATGTCTTCGATCTTGCGTCTGTTGTTTAGCGATGAATAGGGATCCTGAAAGACCATCTGAATTTTGCGCCGCACCGGATGGGCACGGGCGCGATCCCGGCCAAGTGGAAGAGGGGACCCGTTGAACAGAATTTCCCCCGCAGTCGGGCGCAATAGCCCCACAATGGCTTTGGCGAGTGTCGACTTCCCCGATCCGCTTTCACCGATTACACCCAGCACTTGCCCAGGCTGAACATCCAGAGAAATGTTATCAAGCGCGGTAAACCCATTCTTCTTTCCCCAAGAAAATGGGCGGCTTGAATAGAACGTTACATCGAGATTTCGAACAGATAAAACTGGCCCGTCGTGAGCGTCCGGTCGTTCACCACGAAGCAACCAGTCAGATGCAAATTGATCCGACGCACCCTGAACGCGCCAAGCCAGTTCCGGTGTTGAAAGTGTGGGGGCTTCCGACATGATATTTGCAAAGCGTTCCAGTTTTTCATCCAGCCGCGGAACAGCAGCCATCAGTGCCTTTGTATAGTCGTGATCGGGCGCGCCCAGCACTTGCTGTGTTGCACCTTCTTCCATCAGTTTTCCGCCACGCAAAACCGAAACACTATCGGTGATCTCGGCAATGACACCGATGTCGTGGGTGATCAGCACGAATCCGACACCGCGATCACGGGCAAGCTGGCGTATTAGTGCAAGGATCTGTTTTTGGATGGCGACATCCAGTGCTGTGGTGGGTTCGTCAGCGATGATCAGGTCCGGGTTGGTGCAAAGTGCCAGTGCAATCACGACCCGTTGGCGCATGCCACCGGAAAACTGATGCGGGTATTCGTCCATCCGCGCTGCGGCATCCTGAATGCCGGTTTCTTTCAACAGGGAAATGCTTTGTTTGCGTGCTTCGTTGTAGGAAACATCGGAATGTTGGCGGATGGTTTCAACCAGTTGATCCTCTATCGTTAGCAAGGGGTTAAGTGAAGTTTGCGGATCCTGAAAAATCATCGAAATTTTCGCGCCGCGCAACTTGTGATATTCTGCCTGTGTCAGTGCACGCAGATCTTTCCCATGCAGTTCGACGCGACCTTGAGCGATATATCCAGGGGCCTGGATCAGCCCGATTATCGCCGCACCAATGGTGGATTTTCCGGCACCAGATTCACCCACAAGCCCGTGAATTTCACCGGGCTCCAACGACAGGTTGATCCCCTCGATCGCGGTAAATTCACCAAAGCGGGTGGGGAAGCGAACAGTTAGGTCGCTAACATTCAACAAACTGCCCATCAGCGTAACCTCGGATTCAGAACGGTACGGAAAAAATCACCCAGAATATTCACCGAAACGATCATGATTATCAGGGTCATTGACGGAAAAATAACGATCCACCACTCGCCCGAGAAAATATATTCGGTTCCAATCCGGATCAGTGTGCCAAGGGATGGCTGGTTTGGTGGAACTCCGACGCCCAGAAAGCTAAGCGTAGCTTCCAGCAAGATCGCCACCGCCAGGTCAATCGTTCCGATAACCATCAGTGGTCCAAGAATATTGGGAAGGATCGCAACGGCCATTATACGCACAGGGTGAAGACCCATAATTTCTGCCGCTTGTACATATTCCTTATTGCGTTCCACAAAAGTTGAGGCCCGCGCGGTGCGCGCAAAATTCACCCAGAGCGACAACCCAATGGCAACCGTCAGAACAACCAGCAACAGGTCTTCATGCTGTTCACGTGGCAGAATACCCCGGGCGACCCCGTCAACCAGTAAAGCCGTCAGGATTGCAGGCAGACTAAGCTGAACATCCGCAATCCGCATGACTGCGGCATCAAATCGCCCACCAATATAGCCCGCAGCCAACCCAAGGCTGGTGCCCAAAACGGCTGCAAATGCCACGGATGACAAGCCTACCAGCAGGGAAAGCCGGGTGCCATACATGATAGATGAAAGCAGATCACGCCCCTGATCATCGGTTCCTATCAGAAAACGCGGATCGCCCTGATCTACCCATGCCGGGGGTAAGAAGCTATCAAGGATGTCAAAACTGGCCAAATCATACGGGTCAGTTGGTGCAATAATCGGTGCGAAAAGGGCACCAAAGACTGACAATATGGCGATAACAGCCGCCACCTGCGCCACGCGATTGTTCAGGAACAGGTACAGCATTTCGTTTTCGATCTTTATGCGGCGCCAGTATGCCAGCATCAGCCGCCCTCCGGTTTCAGACGGACGCGCGGGTCGATGACGAAATAAAGGATGTCGACGACCAGATTTATAACCACAAAAATTAGCGCGATGATCACCAGATAAACTGACATAACCGGAATATCGACATAACGGATGCTGTCCAGAAACAAGAGCCCCATACCCGGCCACTGAAATACACTTTCGGTAACAATCGAAAAGGCAATAATACCACCAAATTGCAATCCGATTATGGTAACAACGGGAACCATCGAATTGCGCAAAGCGTGACGATAGTGCACGGTTCGGTAGTCTATTCCACGGGCAATCGCGAATTTGATGAAATCAGTATTCATCACATCCTGCATTTCAGACCGAACTAAACGCATCGTCAATGTAAGTTGATAAACGCCAAGCGTCAGCGCCGGAAGGATCAGCGCCCGCAGCCCACCCAGTGTCAGAAAGTTTGTTTTCCACCAGCCGATTTCGACGACGTCGCCGCGCCCGAAAGTGGGCAACCAGCCAAGCTGAACCCCGAAGATATAGATCAGAAAAATGCCAATCACGAAGGTTGGTATCGACACGCCGATCAAAGTTACAATCAAGATACTGTTGGCAAGGACACCGTCGTTTCTTAGGGCGGTGTAAATCCCTGCAGGAATGCCAACAAAAAGCGATATCATCAGAGAAACGAAACCCAATTCCAGTGTGGCAGGCATCCGCTGCAAGATCATTTCGCCAATTGGTTGTCGCGTGCGAAAGGAAAACCCGAACTCGCCGCGCACAAGGTTGGCCACAAATCTGGTATATTGGGTGATAACCGGGTCATTCAGCCCCAGTTGTTCGCGCAGTCGATCCTGATCTTCGATTGAGGTTTCCTGACCGACCATAACGGCAACTGGATCACCCACGAACCGGAATAGCGCAAAAGCCAGCAGACTAACCGCAAGCATCACGAATACGGACTGGATTAACCGTCTGATGATGAAACCGGCCACCAGTACCCCCTCGTTTATCTGCTGCAAGTTTGGCAGGCATGAGAACCAATGACTACCTTTAACCAAGTTGGCATCCAAATGCCTGGGTAACAGTTTTGTTACTGGCGCGGGAATGCAAGAATTAGACTCTGTCAAATGACACGCCTAGGTTGGTCAAGGAAACGCCGCGTGAGGTGGCCGGACACACCGTCACATCTGGGAGACGATAAATGAATTTATTAACAAAAACAACAATTTCAGCGCTGGTACTGGGCCTGACCGCTGGCGTTGTTTCGGCAGAAACTTTTAGGTGGGCTGGATCGACTGATCCACAAACGATGGACCCACATGCCGTTAACTCGGCGCCTGTTCTGGGTTTTCTGAACAATGTGTACGAAGGGCTTGTCCGCCGCGATAAGGGTATGAAAATCGAAGGTGCACTGGCCGAAAGCTGGGAAGCATTAGGCGCGGATGGCTGGCGGTTTCATCTGCGCCACGATGTGACCTATCATGATGGATCGCCGTTTACCGCAGAAGATGTAATGTTTTCGTATGAGCGCGCCAGTTCTGAAGAAGCTGATGTTCGGTCGTGGTTTTCGCCTGTTTCCGAAGTTGTTGTGCAAGATGATTACACAATTGATTTCATGACCAAGGCACCAAATCCGTTGTTTCCGGATTCAATAGCCAATTTCATGATAATGGACAAAGACTGGACAGAAACCAACGACGCTGAGCGCCCTGCAAAAGACGCAGAAAATTTTGCGACGCGGAATGCCAACGGTACGGGCGCGTTTGTGCTGACATCACGTGACCCGGGTGTGCGTACAACACTTGCACCACATACCGGCTGGTGGGACACGCTGGAAAGCAATATTACCGAAGCGGTCTTTACCCCGATTGGCGAAGCGTCAACTGGGATGGCGGCGTTGTTGTCGGGCGAAATAGATTTCATCGCGCCGATCCCGCTGCAGGATGTTCCGCGGTTAAAACAAACCGACGGTTTCAAGGTGCACGAAGGTGTTGAAGCGCGTGTGTTGATGTTTGGGTTCAATCATGATTCTGATGCGCTGAAATATTCTGACGAAACCAGCGACAAGAACCCATTTCTGGATGTCCGCGTTCGGCAGGCAATTTATCAGGCTATTGATGTGAATGCCCTGACAAGCAAAATAATGCGCGGGACAGCCGAACCTGTTTCGCAACTTGTTTCGAAAGAAATGAAAGGATATTCCACATCGCTTGCAGATCGTCTGCCCCTGGATGTTGAAGGGGCAAAAGCATTGTTGGCGGAAGCTGGATATCCGGAAGGGTTTTCGTTTGGGCTGATGTGCCCCAATGATCGCTATATCAACGACGAAGCGATTTGCAGAGCCACCGCGTCAATGCTAGCCAAAATCGGAGTGACTGCGAAACTATCATCAATGCCGGTGCGGACATACTGGCCTGAACTGCGCGAAGATAACTTTGATATGTATCTTTTGGGTTGGTCACCGGGTACATTTGATGCCGAACATCCGCTGCGTTTTCTGGCATCCACACCAAACAAAGAAAAGAAGCTGGGGTCGTGGAACTTCAGTGGATATTCAAATGCGCGCGTAGATGAATTGTTACCGATGATCCAGACCGAAATCGATAACGGCAAACGCCAGGGAATGATCGATGAAGCACACAAGATTTTGCAGGATGATGTAGCTTATGTGCCGATGTATGTGCAGCCGTTGATCTGGGCGACCAAGGACAACATCGCTTTGACGCAACGAACCGATAACTTCTTCATCCTTCGTTGGGTGACTATGAACTAGATCCAAAATCAAAACCGGGCAGCAATCCCTATTTATTATGGATGCTGCCCGTTCTATAGTAACTGCGAAACTCAGATCGAAGTTGCGCGCTGCGTTGAAAAATTTTGCGCGCTGCAAGTTTATGGGCCTAACATTTTCGCCGCTGGCCAATCCAGAATAGGAACGGACAGTGCAAACTAAGGTTGAATGAAACTTCAACCACCCAACACCAATATCAGGGAGGATATTATGGTGACACTTAATCGTCGCACAGCATTGGCAATGATCGGGGGGGCTGCATCTGTTGGTCTTGCATCACCGGCTTTGTCACAAAACCGTAAAATCACCGTCGGTGCACTGCGGTTTACCAGTCATTCCGGCAGTTTTATCGCGTTGGAACGTGGCCATTTTGCCAAGGCCGGGCTGGATGTTGAACTGAAGTTTTTCCAGGCTGCGCAACCTATGGCAGTTGCTATCGCTTCGGGTGATGTCGACTATGCTGTTACCGCGATTTCCGGCGGAATGATATCGCTCGCCGGCAAAGGTGCGATCAAGGTGATTGGTGGCGCACTTTCCGAAGAGGAAGGTATCGACGGGCAAAAAATTCTGGCTTCGGATGCTGCGTTTCAGGGTGGGTTAACTACGCCCGCAATGTTGGATGGAAAAACCTACGGGATGACAACCGCTGGATCGTCGTTCCATTATATGGGGTCCAAAGTTGCTGCGGCCGAAGGTGCTTCAGTCAGCTTCAAACCGTTGCAAAAGGTTGGTGCGATAATCGGGGCTCTGAAATCTGGCCAGATCGATGCTTGGTCGATTGTGCCCCACATCGCCAAGCCTTTGGCCGGATCAGGTGCGGTGCATATTATCGGAAATATATCCGACTATCTGCCGGACTATCAGGTGACGACTGTGTTTACATCCGCCCGGAATGCCGCCGATGAAAAGGATATGACAACCGATTTTCTGGCTGGATTTTCAGACGGCGTTGCTGATTACAATGATGCGATGATTGCGAAATCCGGGGGTGACGACGGCGTGAATGCCATGGTCGATCTGATACACAAATATGTTTACGCGGATCGGCCGCGCGAAAAAGCTGCACCATCAATCATCAACGGAACCATGCGCCTGAACGCTGGTGCCGCGCTGAATGTTGCATCCGTTGCTGATCAGCTGAACTGGTTCATCTCAGAAGGGTTGGTTGACGCAAGTATCAACATGGATACCTTGGTGGATACCAGTTACGTTAAAACAATCGGTTGACCCGAGGCTTTATGAAAACGCCAGGGTGGTTTTCTGCCCTGGCTGCATTTTCTTTCGGAGCGGTTTTATGGATATTCGCCTGTCGGGTGTCGGCCATTTCTACGATGAATTTGAGGTTATGCGTGATATTTCACTGGATATCCCATCCGGTAAAATTGTTTGCATTGTCGGCCCGTCCGGATGTGGAAAATCCACCCTGTTACGTATTATTGGCGGGTTAGAGCGACCGACCAAGGGTGAAGTGCTGCAAATGGGGGATGCGCCAAAAGGTTGCCTGAACCCTCTGACCTATATTTTTCAGGATTTTGCATTGCTACCGTGGCGAACGGTGTCTGGTAATATCAGTCTGGTATTGGAAGACCACGGCATCAAAGGGGCGCAAGCGAAAGACATAATCGGCGATGTCCTTGCGCGCACAAGCCTGAGTGATTTTGCAGAGGCTTTGCCCAGACAACTATCTGGCGGTATGAAACAGCGGGTGGCTATCGCACGTGCTTTGGCGGTTAATCCTGCAGTCATGTTGATGGATGAACCACTTTCCGCGCTGGACAGTCAGACACGTGAACTTTTGATGGATGATCTGGTTTCCCTTTGGAATCGCGCACCTTTTACGGCCGTTTATGTAACGCATAATCTGTCTGAGGCAGTCCGGTTGGGCCATTCAATCGTCGTACTGTCGCGAAGGCCGGGTATTATCCGCGAGATTGTTCATGTTGATAAACCACTGGCCGAGCGCGGGTATAGCGACCCAGATCTTGAGGATCAGCAAAGGCGTCTTTGGAACCTGTTACGTGATGAAGCGCGCGCCGCCGACGCAGAGCTGCTGAATGTCTGAGCTTACCAAATCCGCACCGGATGAACAGACCACACCAACCCCGCGCGTAGTTGCGTTCCGCGGGGGTGGTTTTGCCCCAAAGCCACATCGTTGGATTGGCTTGGCGGTATTCCTCATATTATTAGCTTTGGCTGAAATCGGTACTCAAACCGGGTTTATCACGTCACTCACATTGCCAAAACCATCCGATGTTTTGCAGACGTTCAAAGAACTTTATGCGTCAGGGTTGTTGTGGAAACATTTGGGCCCGTCCCTTAGCCGGCTTGCGGTGGGGGCAGCGCTTGGGGCCAGTTTCGGAATTGGAGTTGGAATACTGATTGGGCTCTTTTCGTTTATCCGAGCAGGATTGGTGCCTCTTGTCGCCGCGATTTTTCCAATACCAAAGATCGCGTTATTGCCGCTGTTTGTAATCTGGTTCGGAATTGACGAAGGGTCAAAATACGCTTTAATCGCCTTCGGCACGTTTACCCCTACGGTAGTGGCCACCTACGGCGCTGTCGACAATGTTGACCGTACGTTGATCAGGATGGGCCAAAGCTTTGGTTTAACCTGGTTCTCGATTGTTCGGAAAATTGTGCTGCCAGGGGCAATGCCGGGTATTCTGTCTGGGCTACGAATAAGTCTGGCAATTGCAATTATTCTGTTGGTTGCAGCTGAAATGCTAGGCGCTGAATATGGGATCGGGGCCTACATTCTGGAAGCAGGTGCACTGTATGATCTGGAACGATTGTTTGTTGGTGTGGTGATCTTGTCTATGCTGGGTGTGATGGTAAGCGCAGTGATCGGATTCCTTGAAAAGAAGCTGTTAAGGTGGCGCAGTTAAGTTGGTACTTCATAGTCTATTAAGGCCTTTTCGTAGATTATTATGCGAAAAAGGCACTATTCATCCGGGGTTGAGTGGATTGCAAACTGATCCAGGCCCGCAGCCTCAGCCTTGATTGCGCGGAAAGATTCACGCACCCCTGCCTCTGTCAGGTCACGCTGAACGGTCAGCAATGTGTTGGCCTCGTGATCTTCGCAAAGTTCGTTCATATGGTTCAGCTCTGCGCGGGCAACATCGCGTGCCGCATCAAGTGAAGGTGCGCCATAAATGTCTACAAAATGATGCGCAATGCGGGTTTCCAAAGTATCAAATTCACCCGGTTCGATGCGGGTGATCGCCACAAAGGTGACGCGCCCAAAAGTTTCGACCCCCAGCCAGCCATTTGCAAACGCCTGACGTGCCTTGCCCGTTAGATCGGCATCTGTCCAGTTGGAAAACTCAAACCCGCCGCTGATTGCCCATTCGCCAGTACGGGCGGGGCTGTGAAAGACGCTCCTATCACTTTCGTCAAAATGAATTGCGCGCGCAAGTTTCATGGGTGTCCCCCTTTTTCAAGACATCTGGACAGTGGGATCACGCGCGTGTCATCGCCGGAACGCAAAAGCATTCCAAAATCTTCATCCACACCTACATATGTGCCTTTGTAGCGTTCGCCAGCCAGATCAAAGCTGATATCTTCACCCTGATCTTGCGCCAAACCGCGCCATTCCGCGTGCAGTGGTTTTACGCCATCATCCGCCCATCTGTTAATCCAGACCAGTGAATGGCGCACCCATGCTTCCAGCAGCGTTTGCGGATTTACATCAACGCATCCTTCTTCGTAAAGGCAAGTTTTGTCGGGTGTATAGCCCAGGGAATTTTCGGATGGTGGTATCAGCGGGATTTCAAGGCCAACAACAAGCCAGTTGGGTTCGGTTCTTGGGTCTGCATGGGATGCGGCAACGCGCAGGCGCCCACATCCGGCACCATTGACCAGAATTTCGCCTTGCCAACCCAGATGCACCGCAACCTCGGGTGGTGCCAGTGCGCCAAGGGCGTTCTGAAAACCCACACCGCAAGTGATCATCACGGCCATTGCCTGTTCAAGTGCTACCTCGGGTGTAAACACGATTGCAGCACGCAATGCATCAGCGTTGATATTATGGATCACCAGACCCGCATCGCAACCCAGTAATGCCTGACTGCATGCCTTGGCAAACGGATCAGCCTGACCCGTTACTTGTTGCCCTGTAAACAGGGGTGGAAAGGTTGGGTTGAATTCTTCGTTCACGCAAACCCCCCACCTATCAAATTGCGTGCGACGATCCGAAATACTTGCGCTTGCGGTGCGTTCGGGCTGGAAACCACAATTGGTGCGCCACCATCAGATGCAAGGCGAATATCCAGTGATAACGGTACTTCAGCCAACAGGGGAACTTTTAGTTTTTCAGCTTCGTCCTTAACGCCGCCGTGGCCAAAGATATGTTCTTCGTGACCGCAGTTTGTACAGATATGGGTAGACATGTTTTCGATCATACCGATGATCGGCGTGTCTAGTTTGTTAAACATATCAATCCCCTTGCGGGCGTCCAAAAGCGCAATATCCTGAGGAGTAGACACTATTATTGCGCCGGTCAGGTCTGCCTTTTGTGCCAGTGTCATCTGAACGTCACCCGTGCCGGGGGGCAGATCAACCAGTAGCACATCAAGCGCACCCCATTGCACCTGATTAAGCATTTGTTGCAACGCACCCATCAGCATCGGGCCACGCCACACAACGGCTTCGTCTTCACGTGTCATCAGCCCAAGCGACATCATGGTGACGCCATGATTGCGCATCGGCAAAATGGTTTTCCCATCTGGTGATGCAGGCCGTCCGGAAACACCCAGCATCCGCGGTTGTGATGGTCCGTAAACATCCGCATCCAGCAAACCAACGCGGCGTCCTTCGGCAGCAAGTGCCACTGCCAGATTGGCAGCAACTGTCGATTTACCGACGCCACCCTTGCCCGAAGCAATTGCAACGATCCGGTCAACACCGGGGATCTTTTGCGGGCCTTGTGGTTTGGCGGTGCCTTTTGTCTTCAGATCGGGGGGCGCGGTTGGGGCGGAATGGGCGGTCATCACCACCGACACAGATTTAACCCCATCCAGTGCCTTAACCATGGTTTCAGCCTTTTCACTGACTGGTTTCATCGCTTCAGCTTGTGCAGGATTGATTTCAAGCACAAAACGCACAGCACCGTCTTCAACGGTTAATGCGCGCACCAAACCGGCAGAAACGATGTCACTGCCGCTTGTCGGATCGGGGATCTGTTTCAGCGTTGCCAGAATATCGTTGCGTGTTAGTGCCATTTAGCTGCGCCCTGCGATTTTTCCGGTAACGACATGTTCCAGCTCGATACCATCAATTGTCAAAACGACTTTGGCATCAAAGGCTTTGCCTTCCGTGTCACCTGCTGTGCGCATCGCATCCTCGATTGCCTGTTGTGATGTTACGCCGACCTGCTTCAGGAATTTGCGCATGGTCATGTTGAAATCTTCGCTCATTAAGGGTCTCCCTGCTTTGAATTACTATGTTGACGTATGGTTTCCCAGCGAATTAGCCTGTCATATATGGCCATCGGGCGGGGATTGAATTGATCAGCTATCGTTTTGTTCTGCTGTTGTTGATTCATCTTGTGATATTCGGATCCGCCAACGATCTTGGCGCCCAGGATCGACAATTCACCCTGATCGTCAGCCCAGAACTGAACGAAAACGGATTTTTGAAATACCTTCTGCCCCGGTTTGCATTGAAAACCGGCACGAGAGCGGTTTTGATTGATAATCCGGGTGCTGATGTGCAGTTGACCAACAGGCCCGGAAATTCGGAAAATTCGAGGGCTGCATTTACGGGGCAGGGGCAAACCTATTTTCTGAGATTGTCCGGGAACAGCGGGCACGGCAAACGATTTTCTGACTGGCTGTTGTCTGATATCGGTCAACGCACGGTTGCGGCGTTCACGGTGGATGGGGTGCAGAAATTCAGTAAAGCGAAACAAGGCGAACGGATCGTTGTTGAAATATTGATGGATGGTAATGCGCAAAGTGGTGCATTGCTGGCACTGGAACATTGTGGGCGCTGTCACGTTATCGGCGAAATAAACCGAATGAAGGGTATTGGGTCGACCCCGTCTTTTGGGCTGTTGCGTACCTTTCCCGACTGGGAATATCGCTTTGGGGCTTTTTATACGCTGAACCCGCACCCGTCGTTCAGCCAGATCGCCGATGTTACCGCACCGTTTGACCGGCAAAGCCCGCCGCCCATCATCCCGTTGCGCCTGACCCTGGATGAGCTGGAAGATATCCTTGCCTATGTCGCCGGTATTGAACCTGCCGATCTGGGGCGCCCGATTGTGCATCAGTGATCCCGGCGCTTGCTTAGGTAATCATCAGTGGTGCGAACCTGTGGGCGGTCGGCGCCGGCAAACGGGTTGTCTTTGTTTTGAAACTGGACCTTGACGCGACAATCATCGCACATTCGTATCAGGCGGGTTGCATCGCTGTCCGCAAACATCGCGTGATTGCCTTCAAGTTTTGCAACGATCCTGTCAATGGTCGATTTAACCCCGAAAAGTTTGCCGCATTCTATGCAGGCGCAAGGTTCTTCTTCGTGAACTACGCGTTGCGAATAGGCGGTGTCCGAAAGATCAAGCTGCGGTACCAGTGAGATCGCATTTTCCGGGCAGACATTGACGCACAGACCGCATTGCAAACAGGCATCTTCCTGAAATCGCAGTTGTGGGGTATCAGGGTTATCACCCAATGCACCGGCAGGGCAAAGCGAAGCGCATGACAGGCATAATGTGCAGGCATCAGTATCAACCAGAACCGCGCCGTATGGTGCATTTTCGGGCAACACAATGGGTTCTACCAGATCGTTGGCATGTATAGATTTCGCCGCCAGCCTTGCAACCTGGCGACGGGTGCCAAGTGGCAGGATCGGATCGTTGATCTGTTCATGGTATTTGGCGCCGTAAAGCAGATCACTCAATGCGTCCGGATCGCCCGGTTCAAGCAGGCGCAGGCAGGCGTTTTCCCCGGCAAGGGCCTGGGATAATGCGAATTCTGTCTGCAGGGCATCACGTTCGGTTTTGGGCGAGATTAATACATCTACGGCAGTGAACCCGCAGGCCAGCGCAGCCAATATTTCAGCGTGACCAAAACCGGAAACGCGATCAAGTTCCAGGGGGATAACATCTGCAGGCAATCCACGTCCGAACCGCGCGGAAAGTGAGATCATTTCGGATCCATATTCGGCGTCGCAAACTAACAGGCGTGGGTGGTTCCCACCCGCCTTTAGATATGTTTCTGCCAGTGTCTGGATACGTTGAAACAGAAATGAAAGGGGCGGATCATCAAAGGTAATCGCCCCGGATGGGCAAAGCGCTGAACATCCGCCACATCCAGCACAGATCATCGGATCAATATCCACGTGATCACCAGCACTTGTGATCGCCCCGGTTGGGCAAATATTCAGGCATTTGTCGCAGCCAGATTGCCCGGCACGGGAATGGGCGCAAATATGTGGATCCAGCGACAGATAAAGTGGCTTTTCGAATGTGCCAACCAAATGCGAGGCTTCCAGTATTGCTGCTGCCAATGCGGATGGATGATCTGGGTCAGCGCGCAAATAGCCATCGCGTTTGTCAGGGGCCGAGAACAAAGGTGTGTCGCCGCGCAAATCCAGAATAATGTCGCACTGGGTCTCAGCACCATCGCGTGGTTCGCTCATCCTAAAAGCGCCACGTCCGCCAGGTTCGATTTGGCAAAGCCTGTCGATATGAATGGAAAATTTGCCAAGCGTACCGGTTGCCAACTTTAATTTTCCGGTAATGACATCATAGTCCCGGTCAAGTGGCAGATCATCGGCCTGATCTAGCAATACGGTTACATTCAGGTGTTGGGAAAGTTGTGACGCTGCAGAAAGCGCGACATCCGCCGTGCCAAGGATCAGGCACAGGCCTTCGGATTCCACATCAAGTGCCTTGGTTGAAGGCGCGACCAACAGCGATTCCGCAACAAGAGCGGCCATCTTAGGCCCACTTGACATTTCGTCATCTGACCAACCGGCGCGATCACGCAAATCCAGAAACTGGGGTGGCGCAACATCAAGATCGGCGGCAATTTCTGCAAACCTTTCACGTTCTTGTGTGCAGGCAATTGTGATACCACCTGCGCCGATTGCATCGCCAGCCAAGCTTGACTGCACCGTGCAAAGTTGTGAATGAACAGAAGAACAGGTTATCCCACATGCAATTTCAAGAAGATCTTTATCTATCGATTGGCTGCCTAAACAATCACATAGAATCAATGATTTACGCATTCTATTCCTCAATTCTC
>Ga0209344_10003137_pt1 | contig 16771 bp, 4 predicted proteins | sample Cruoilmetagenom6_FD_187293 | JGI IMG/M metagenome (GOLD analysis project Ga0209344, IMG submission 187293) | Oil polluted marine microbial communities from Coal Oil Point, Santa Barbara, California, USA - Santa Barbara Oil Seep Sample 6 (SPAdes)... | ecosystem: Environmental > Aquatic > Marine >... | reverse complement strand
TATGCGTATGTCTCTATGGCCCAGGCCATCGAAGATGCTGGGCTGAGCGAAGAACAGGTATCCAACGAACGTACTGGTCTTATTGCCGGCTCAGGCGGCGCTTCAAGCGCTAATCAGGTTGAAGCAGCTGACGTACTACGTGAAAAAGGTCTGCGCCGCGTTGGCCCTTATCGCGTTACCCGAACAATGGGCAGCACCGTTTCCGCGTGCTTGGCAACGCCGTTCAAGATCAAAGGCGTCAATTACTCTATCTCCTCTGCCTGTGCGACTTCAGCACACTGTATTGGCAGCGCGATGGAGCAAATTCAGCTTAACAAGCAGGATGTGGTGTTTGCCGGTGGCGGCGAAGAGGAGCACTGGACGCTCTCCTGCTTGTTTGATGCCATGGGCGCGCTCTCTACCCACTACAACGACACTCCTGAACAGGCTTCGCGTCCTTACGACCAGGCACGCGACGGCTTTGTGATTGCTGGCGGAGGAGGCATGCTGGTGCTGGAAGAGCTCGAGCACGCCAAAGCCCGCGGCGCCAAGATCTATGGCGAACTGGTGGGTTACGGCGCGACCTCTGATGGCCATGATATGGTCGCCCCTTCGGGCGAAGGTGCGATGCGTTGCATGCGCCAAGCGATGGCAACGGTCGATGGTGATATTGATTACATCAATACCCACGGCACTTCGACGCCCGTAGGCGATGTTGCCGAGCTGAAAGCGATACGCGAAGTGTTTGGTAATACAACGCCCGCTATGAGCTCGACCAAATCGCTCACCGGCCACTCCCTGGGGGCTACCGGGGTACAGGAAGCGATCTATTCGCTGCTGATGATGCAACATAACTTTGTTGCCGCTTCAGCAAATATCACCGATTTGGATGAGCAGGCCGACGGCTTTGATATTGTCACCGAACGCCGCGATGACGTGACGATAGAGCGTGCCTTGTCTAACAGCTTCGGCTTTGGCGGCACCAATGCGTGCTTAGTCTTCCAGCGTTTTAACGACTAATGCTACTCATATGGTGAGCATAAAAACGGCGCCCAGTGGGCGCCGTTTTTTATGTATAAGCATAGCGTTAAAACATGGTTATTCGTCATCTAATGTGGATTTAATATTAATCGACCATTTTGAGTCTCACAACTCTGCTCATAACCACTAAGCCAACTAACTGTTGTGGGAGGGCGCTTTAGCGATGGTTCGACACTTCGACGAAGGGTGCGGCACCCCAGGGTTATCGGATTGGAAGCATAAGCAATCGCGAGCTGGAGCTCCCTCCCACAGGTGCCGTTATCAGTTTGGCAGCCTAAACAGTCGCGAGCCAAAGCTACCTCTCACTAATCAACTGGCAGACTGGCAGACTGGCAGACTGGCAGACTGGCAGAAATAATTCCATACTAAATGACTAAGAGCCTAAAACATAAGGCAGTTACCGAGAAGTAGGCCGTGGCACGTCAGAAATTTCCTGTAACTGTGCCTCAATCCACGCCTCAACGTCTGCAAGCACCTCATCGGGCATACGCCCGTCCGTCTCAATCGGCTTGCCAATGCGCACACGCAGCACGCCTGGCCGCTTAACCCAGTGACGCCCTGGCCAGCGCTCGCCAGCGTTGTGGGCCACCGGCAGAACCGGCACCCCCGCACGACACGCCACCACGCTGCCACTTTTGTTATAGCGTTTACGGATGCCTGGATCTACCCGTGTCCCTTCAGGAAAAATCAGCACCGAAAGCCCTGTACCCAAACGCTCGACACCTTGAGTGAGCACTTGCTTCATCGCCCGCGCAGGTTTTGAGCGATCCAAACTGATCGGGCGCAGCAAGCGCAACCCCCAACCAAAGATCGGCAAGCGCAGTAGCTCTCGCTTCAAAACGGTACATACCGGTGGCTTCATGACCTGAAGAAACACGGTTTCCCACTCACACTGATGATTAGCTTGAATCACACACGGGCCACTGGGCAGATTTTCCCGCCCTTGGATGTCGTAGCGCACTCCACAGGCAATACGAAACCACACCATCAAAAAGTAGTTATACAAATTGAGTAAGCGGTAGCGGCCAGACAGCGGAAGAAACGGCGCAATGGGGAGAAACAGGATGCCGATCATCAGCATGGCCAAAAAGTAGCCAGCGTAAAAGACCAAGCTGCGAACCACATTTATCAAGCCGACGCTCCTGTATCGCTGACACGATTATTTTCACGGGTTAAACACCACGCATCCAGCATACGTCCAGCCTCTAAGCGCCACGGCTTCTGATGAACGCCAAACACATCCAGCACACGTCGGCAGTTCAAAACGCGCCGCAGCTTGGCATCATGGTGGTGTTTAAGCGGCTGCACCTCACCCAGAGTAATCTGCTCGCCGCGCCCCTCAAGGTGCGTTAACAGCTGGGTGCGCACCATGGAGGTAAAGGTGAAGGCGCTGACGGGTTCGGTGCCAGCAAGATGGTAGGCCCCCCAAGCCTCAGCGCCGCTGACCTGCTGCTGTAGCATGCCAATCAACGCCATGGCGACGGCGTCCGCGGAGGTCGGACAAAAAATCACATCCTCTGCGGCACGCACCGCCTTCCCGAGTACCAAGTTATCGATGATCTCATTGAGCCACGCATGACTGCCTTCCAGCGCAAACAGCGGACCTAGGCGCACAATCAAATGGCGCTGAAATCCCGCACGGATACGATCACCGGTTTGTACCAGACGGCGCAAGCTGTCATCTCGCGGCGCGGGCACCACATGCTCATCAATGGGGACTTCCAAACCGTCTTCGTAAAGCTGATCAGAGACACACCATATCAACGCCACATCTTGCGATTGGCAGGCATCCAGGCAGCTATCTACCGCATCGGCATGGGCCGTCACATCCGCTGGCGCCATGTTCAGTGGGTGTGCCAATGGTGGAATAATCACGGCGTCAGGGGCGATCGCCTCAAGGCGCGACGGCGTGATGGTCGTCCCTTGCTCTATGACTAACTCTGTATCGGCGCGACGGCTTGCTTCCCGGGCCAGTGCCAAGCTTAAGCAGTGTCCGGCATCCAATATCAAAAGTTTCACAACCATCCTCTGCACAATTTACAAACATCTATGCCAGCAACCAAAGTCAGCAGATGCGCACAAGCTAAGGCGCATTGGCTGCCGCTTAACGGCAGGAGCGGTACACTTTACTGGTTCTCGCCCCCTGTAGGAAGCCTCCACACAGCGCGCCCCAGCTAATTAGCCAACTCCGATCGCAAAAAAACAGCCTGATATGGCTAATTTTAAATAACAATATAGACAACCATTAATATTTAAGTGCTTTTAGGATTGGCAAAATCCATTAGCAAGTACATTAATTATTATTTAAAAATTAGAAAACCATAGTAACCAGGCTGATTAATCAAATCTTCATAGGATGGCAAATAGTATTAAAAAAACAGGCTCAAAAAATTAAAAAAACACTTCCGATTAATTATTTAATTAATCACATTCATTAGATTTTTATAAAACCAACCATAGCCTAAAACATAACTCTCTATTTTTTTTAAAAAAATCTAAAAAAGGTAATACAACAACCTAACAGCACTAGATATTTAATTCTTGTGGGTTGTGCCAAGGCAACTAAGGTAAATAATTGTAACGGAGAGTCGCTTAATGTAGGCATGCATAGCTGATAGGGATCAGATGCTTAGCACTTTCTCTACATCAATAAAACCTAATTATTCAGTCGTTGCTGGCAATTAGCACATTACATCGCAGGGGTTTCCTATGTTCTCTATGACCTGGATCAAGGCAGTAACTGGTGAAGTTCAGCGAGGCTTAAACAGCGCGCAGACAGTTACAGCAGATGAGGTAGAAAACAGTGCTATCCGTATCATACCTATTGTTAATGACTCCCTTGATCCACTGTATCTTACTAACGCAATCGAACTGACCATTATTTATGGTGAGGGAGAACCACTAACATTAACAAGCACTACGCCGCCTTTTATCTTTGAAGATCTCCCCAACTTTACCAATGGCGCTGTCCAGCTGATAATCAACGCACTAGATGAATCAGGTAATTCTATTGCATCTGGTAGTGAGACGTTGGCATTTGAAGTTACCGATGGCATCCCCGTACCCCCCGGTTTCACTCCTATCCGCATTCAGGCGGAAGATACTGATAATACAGATGGTGATGGCAATTATGCTGTTATGACGGGCGGCGTGATCACGTCCGCCGTCGGCGAGCCCAATGCCGTTAATGCTGATGGCAATGCCTATGCCGATTTTGTCGGCCCGAGTGGTGAAACTCTTACCTTCAATGTCGATGTCCCGGAGGCGGGTGAATATGAACTGGCGATAAGCTATGCCTTGAGTCGTAACAATGACGATATCGCCAGCGAACGTAACCGCCCACTGCGCCTGGACGTTAATGATCAGTTGGTTGATCGCATGTTTGACCTACGCAGTACCAGCCCCGAAGGCAATAATAATTCAAGTGACTTCACTACCTTCGCTGAACGCACCATTAATGTGCAGCTTCAAGAGGGGCAAAACAGCGTCAGCTTTACGTCAAATGGCCTCAGCGGCCCCAATGTGGATTATCTCGAGATCCGCAAACCCGCGCTAGGCAGTCAGGTGATCCAAGGCGAAGAGCTGTTTTTGTCGCCAGAACCCGACCTAACCCCAGATGGCGTCGATACCAATCGCCAGGTGACTACCGCCAATATCGAAAGCCTCAACGACACCTTTCGAGTAGGTGCCGAAGAGGCTAGCTACCTGGATTGGGCATTTGGCAATGTAGATGCCTATGGGGAATTTGTTTATCAAGCCCCCGTCGCGGGCACCTACTCCATGACCGTGACCTATGCCAGTTCCACCGACAGGCCACTTGATTTGTCGCTGGTCGAAGGCAGCGACTTAACGAGTATTGGCACCTTTGCGTTTTCAGAAACGACACCCGCTCTTTATATGCCCGATGATCTTGATGATCTGCCCAGTGGCGTAGCTACTAGCACGCCCGCTGCTACTCAATGGGAAGGTTGGACTACCGAAACACTCGAATTCACGCTAGCCGCGGGTGAGAGCTTACTCCGGCTGGGTGGGCGCGCCAACGGCCCCAATATCGATAAAATTGAGATGGCGTTGGTGTCAGCAGAGCCATCAGCGCCCACCGCCCTACTACTGGATAACAACAGCGTGCTGGAAAACCAGGAGGGCGCCGTTATTGGTCAACTTATTGTGGAAGACCAAGACGACGATACCCACAGTTTTACCGTTAGCGACAGACGTTTCGAAGTAGATGCCAACGGCGTATTGCGTCTAAAAAGTGGCAATAGCCTTGATTTTGAAACGGCAACTTCGATCAGCGTTGAGGTCACGGCTACCGACCCGGCGGGTGCGAGTGTCAGCGAAACATTCGTCATTGCCGTTGGTGATGTTGAAGATAGCGTTACTCCCCCCGCCGACCCTATCCGCTTACAGGCTGAAGCGTTCGACGCTGCCACAACCTTTACCATCGAAAACATCGCAGCCGCCGATGGCGGCCAAGCCATTCGCCTGCCCGGCAACAGCGAAGGCACCGCCAGCTACGCTCTGGATGGCAAGGTGGCCGCGGGTACCTATACCGTCATCGTCGGCTATGTCGACGAGAGCGACGGTGAAAGCACTGCACAACTAAGCATTAGCAACGCCGAGGGCGAGAGCTTCAGCAGCAATTGGATCTTCGATGACGATGCCGACAGCGGCAACGGTGTTCAGCCGCAAAACTTTCGCACTGCCACCTTTACCGACGTGACCGTGGGCGATGACGCTACACTGTCGCTCAGCGCCAACTCGACGGCGCTAGAGTACGCGCGCATCGACTATATCGAGTTTGTGCCCACGGGCAGCGGAGATCCGGAGCCGACTATCCTGCTGGGCATCGCCGATGCCGACCCGGTGGTAGAGAGTGGCGATGAAGGCGTCACCACGCTGAGTTTTGCATTGAGCGCCTCAAACGCTTTTAGCGGTGATGTGGAGCTTGCCCTGGAAATTGATGGCGTTGCCGATACCCGCACGGTCACCTTCACTGACGGTGCCGCCACCCTAGTGGTTGATGTCGCCAACGACGACGAAGATAACGGTAGCGAAACCGTCACGGTCGCCCTTATCGGCGCCACCGGTGACAGCTTCGCCATCGACAGCGCCGCCGCGACGGCCAGCGGTAGCGTAAGCGAGGATGATGCCGTTCCAGACACTGTCGCGCCCATCGTTATCCAGGCAGAAGATGCTGCTCTGGTCACCGTCAATGACAGTGGCGTACCCTCCAATGCCGATTTCACTCGGGTGGTAGATCCTAATAACGATGATGCCTTCGGTAATTACCGCGCAGGAGCCGTCGGCGGTGCCTATATGGACTTTGGCACAAACCCTAGCGACGAGATTATCTTCAATGTTGAAACTGAGGTAGCCGGTACTTACACCGCAATAATTCGTTACGCCAATGGTAGCGCAGGGCCCCGCCCACTTGACCTAATGATCAATGGAACGCCTGCTCCCCGAGCGGCTTTCCCTCCAGCAGTAAACGATGGAGTCAACGACCCTTGGGATAGCTGGTTGGAGCTTGAAGTGGAGATGGAGCTTCAAGCTGGCCCCAACAGCGTCTCATTTGCCATACCGGCTGTGGCCGATGGCGGGGTCAACAACGGGCCCAATATCGACCAGATCATCTTCAACTACCAACAAGACGATGGAGGTGAAACACCCACCGAGCCCTTCCTGTTTGAGATTCAGGGTGAAGCGCTCACCATCGACGATGATGAGCCTACCCCTGATACAGTGGTTCGTGACGCTAGCAATCCCGAAACCAACGAAGCGGCTGGCCCGGACGGACTATGGGATGGTTTTACCGGCAGCGGTTATCTGGATATGGGGGGTGAAGCGGGCGACGCGGCCTTCTTTGAGGTGGCAGTTGAGGAAGCGGGCACCTACACCCTGACGGTGCGCTATACCAACGGCGATGGAGGCGGTGCCGACCGGCCCATGAACATCCTGGTCGGCGGTGAAGCACAGGGGGCTCTGGCCTTTCCTACCACAGGCGCAGGTAACGACGGTTGGCTGACCTGGCAAGAGGCTACCATCGAGTTAGAACTGGAGGCAGGCAACAACACCATCCGGCTGGAGAATGTCGGCAATGCCGGCCCCAATATTGATAGCCTGAGCGTCAGCCGAGAGGGTACTCAAGAGCCACCGGTGGTCGAGCCGGGTCAACGTTTTGCCGTCAAGATCAATTTCGAGCCCGATGGTTTCGCTACCCCCGAAGGCTATATCGCCGATAACGGTCTAGCGTTTGGCGAGCAGTCCGTCGAGGTCGATGGCCAAGTCTACCAGTACGGCTGGGTCACCGAGGCTTCCATCGCCGATGGTACCGAAAACGGCACTATACCGATGGCGATCAATACCCTCTCCAGTGTCGCCGTCAATGACCGTACCGATGAGATTGCCGGGCTTGATCCCCGCCAGGGCACCTACGCTCACTTCGACCAACCCACAGAAGGTTATGTGCGTGCCGGCTGGGAAATCGAACTGGACGACGGCTACTACGAGGTCACCATCGCTATCGGCGATACCTCGGGCCCATATGACAGCGTCAACCTGATCAACGCAGAGGGCGAGCAGTTCAATACGCCCTTCTCACCGCTACGGCCGGATGATTTCCCCGCGGACAGCAACCCCAGTAACGACACCGAAGGCTTCCGCTCCGACCTGGTCACCCGGGTGGTGCAAGTTACCGATGGCAGCTTGACCCTGGATTCGATTGGCCTGGGTGATAATACCGAGATCCAGTATATCGAGATCCAGTCGCTTCCCGACCTGACACTGGAGGATGACCGTGAGGCACCGGAAGATTACGCCTTCTTCATCGACCCGCGTGCCATCGCTGGGGTGGGCGAGAACGAGATTCGGGTCGAGTTAGACGCCGAGGACGGCACGCCCCCCACCGGTGTCGATCCCGATTCGGATATTTTCGTGGGTATCTCGGTCGTCGATGGCCGCGGCGGCGCCCTGCTCGAAAGCCTGGGTGATGGGTCGGTGCGGCTATTTGAAACCGTTACTGGCGAAGAGGTAGCTCTCAACGTCAACACTACCGGCGGCTTCGATTCGTTGACTATTTCTCCCAACAGCATGCTCAAAGAGTTCACCAGCTATACCCTGGTGATCGAAGGCTTCCAGGATCGTGGTGCCAATGACGACCCAGACGCACCGACCCGGGAGTTTCAGAAATTCACCAACACTTTTGTCACCGGTGAAGCCTCTGAAATTGTGCCAAGAGAAGTAGCGTTCAACGATGTCATTGAGCTCAACGGCGCTGCTGACAACGCTTACCAGTTCACCTCGCTGGAGCTATCACCTGATGCCAGCAAGATGTACATCTCGAATATGCTGGGCGAGATCAAGCGTTACGACGTTAACCCGCAAACCGGCGCGCTCTCCAATGAGCAAGTGTTGGCGCTCGACTATTTTGCAGGGGATTCGGCAGGGCCGCGGGGCATTATCGGCCTAACCTTCGACCCGACCGACCCTAACGTGCTATGGGTGACCGACAACTACCCCATCCCGCTCTCGGGGCGCGACGACGGGGTGCCTGACTTCAGCGGGCGGATCACCAAGATCACCCTGGACGAAGGAGACGTATTCAGTGCCACTACTGAAACCTACGTCACCGGGCTGCCGCGCTCCAACGGCGACCACGTTACCAATAGCCTCGAATTCCGTGTCAACCCTGAGTACAACGCCGACACCAACCCGGATGTCCCTACTCACCTGCTCTACCTAGTGCAAGGCTCGAACTCTGCGATGGGTGAAGTGGACAGCGCATGGGGCATGCGGCCCGAGCGCCTGCTCAACGCCACGGTGCTGGAAATTGATCCCACCCGTGATGCGCCCGAGGGTGGCTTCGACGTCAGCACAGAGCCGCTGCCCGACAATGGCCTAAACCGCCGCTTTGCCGATAACGACGGAGACCTAAAGAACGGCCCCATTCCTATGGGCAATGACCAGTTCCTGGTCTTTGCCGAAAACGGTACTGCAACGGTACAGGATGCTAGCGGCAACATTATTGAGAACTACTACGATCCGTTTACCGACGATGCTGTCGTCAAAGTGTTCGCTACTGGCGTGCGTAATGCCTACGATCTGGTCTGGCACTCCAACGGCAACCTATACGTGCCCACTAACGGTTCGGCGGCAGGCGGCAATGTGCCAAACGACCCATCCACACCGCAGAACGAGTATCAGGGTAATGTCGAAAAACAGGATGATTACCTGTTTACCGTCAGCGAGGGCGGCTATTACGGTCATCCCAATCCGTTGCATGACCACTTCATTCTCAACGGCGGTAACCCGACATCGGGCAACGATACTAACCAAGTAAGCAACTATCCGGTTGGCCAGCAGCCCGATCCTAGCTACGACTTCGAAGGCGTTTATTCACTGGGCGAAAATCGCTCACCCAACGGCGCGACCGAGTACACCAGCGACGTGTTTGGCGGCAACCTGCAAGGCAGCGTGCTGTTCACCGAATATTCTGGTGGTGACGATATACGCTCCATTACTTTCGACGCCGCAGGCAACATCACTGGGGACGAAGTGCTCCGTGATGTGAATGGTAACGTTATCACCTACATAGACCCGCTGGATATTATCGAAAACCCGGCCACCGGCCAGCTCTACCTACTGACGCTGAACCGCAATAACGGCCAGAGCCAGATCATCCGCCTTGACCCAGCTCCAGGTGGCGTCATTGTCGATCCTGAAGAGCCTGATGAAGACCTGGTGTCGCTATTGACTATCCAGGCGGAAGATAACACTCCCGACGATGGCACCAGCGTATCGGTGGCCGAAGGCGGTGGCGCGGAAATAGAGATCCGTACCACGGATAATCCTGAAGCCAACCAGCCCACCGGCGTGCGCCCTGGAGCCTTCGGCCTGGATGGCAACAACAATGATAACGACGGCGTACTCGGAGGCTATGCCGATTTCGGCAACACCAATAATGACTTCATTACCTTCAGTTTCGAACTCTCGGGCGCCGAGGCGGGTGAATCGGTGCTACGGGTGCGTTACGGCAACGGCGACACCGTAAACCGCCCGCTGGAAGTGTTCGTCAATAATGTCAGCGTGGGTACCTTTAGCTTCAGCCCGCCAACGGGTGTGACCGGCGACGACGCCTGGAACGAGTGGCTGACACTGGATATCCCCGCGGCGCTGGTCTCGGGGCTCAATACGGTACGCTTCCAGGCCGTCAATAACACGGGGCCCAATATCGACCAGTTGGAGATTCTCCAGGCACCCGAAGATACCACGCCCGGCTACACCGAGTACGAGGCGGAAAACGCCCAGCTTGACGGCCCGGTGGTAGTCACCAACAACGATGACGACCGCAATGCCTCGGGCGAAGGGTACGTCGACTTCGATGGCGCCAGCGACCAGAGCATCACCTGGACAGTCGAGGTGAGCGAAGCGGGCACCTATGACGTTGGCTTCCGTTATGCCCTGGCGGCTTCAAAGGCTGACCGGCCGATGGTGGTCACGGTCAACGGTATCGATATTGGCTCACTCAACTTCCCAGGTCAGAGTAACGAAGCTGAGGATAACTGGTTCTTCCAATCAGCCGAGCTAACCTTGGGCGCAGGCAGCAATACGATTACCGTAACGGCACCTGATGCTAATGGCCCCAATGTCGACCTGCTGCGCATCGCGGATACCCCATTGGATACCTACGAGCCCATTTACGCCGACATTGATGGCAGCGGTCGTATCGAACTTGAAAGCGGCGATAGTGCCCGGGCTGTCAATGACCGTACAGCCGACTTCTACTTCACGGTGAATGAGGACGGCGCCTATAAACTTGACCTGGCCGCCAATGCGGGCGCACCGGATGGTGGCGCTTTGACGCTGCTGCTCAACGGGCAGCAGGTGGATGAGATGAGTTTCCCAGGCGTTGGCGAGGCCGGCGAGCAGTCCGCCTATATCGAGCTTCAGGCGGGAGTCACCTACAACCTGCGGGTTGTTTCCACGGCGGATGGCGTCGATGAAATCGACTACCTCGATATCTCGCCCGCCCCCGGCGACCCCGATGCGGATATCGGTATCCAGAGCAATGATGCGGCCTACTACTCCGACCGCCTGCACTTCAGCTACCTGGAGAACGACAGCGCCTCCAACCCTAACCGTGACTATAAAGAGGATGCCACGGTCACTATCAGCAATACCGGCACCAATGAGCTGGTCTTTATCGACGCCGATCTTGATGGCCCCTTCACTCTCGTCGATCCCGATGTCTTCGCTGGCCTGACACTGGCTGCAGGAGAATCGATCGATGTGCAAGTGCTGTTTGACCGCACGGCCTATACGCCACCCACTAACGATGCCGGCGACGGTGTCTTCGAGGGAACGCTGCGCCTGGTCACCAACGACGCTGACACCCCCATCGCCGAGGTGCACCTGGCAGGCTTCTGGCAGGCGCGTGACGAAGGCGGCTGGGAACCCAACGTCAACGAGGTCTGGGAAGTGTTCGGTTTTGGCAACGTCATCGAGGGACTCACCACCGTCGGTGGTGGCGAGAACTCGATTCTCAACGACTTCGACCTCTACCGGCCGGTCAATGATGACGAGGTGATGTCACGTTACTGGAAGATAGCCGATGGCTTCGAGTCGGCCACGATTACCCAGCTGGCGGCCTACCACGGCAACGGGGGAGCAACGCTGGGGATTCATAATCCCGGCAATAAAAACCAGGATATTATCCTTTCCGATCATGCAGGCGACAATAACCAGTCGCTACTGCCTATCAAGGCCAATGGACAATTCGCGACGGCAACGTTTACTCGCGACCAAATCCCCGACGGCTGGATCGGCAACGATATCTTTGGTATCGAGGTTGCCAATCTCTCAACCGACCCGTCGCTCAATCCCACTGGAGGCGGCACGGTGCCGCCAGGGGCGGAAGATATCGAGCGTGGCTATACCGTGCGGGTATTCCAGGCACTGGCTGCCAATGGCAACGTAATCCCTAACACCTACCTGGGCGTGATGGATTACACCGGCATCAACTATGACTACAACGACAACATGTTTGTCATTGAAGGGATCTCACCGGTTTCCGGCGGCGAGATCTCCATCACCAACCTGGATGGGGTACCCTCGGATGATCGCCTGGTGATGAGCCGAATAGAAAACCCGGCCAACGCCAGCCAGGTGTTCCACGACGAATCGACTTTTACCATCACCAACGATGGCTTCGCCGACCTGGAGATCAGCAGCCTGGCCATTTCCGATCCGAGCCTATTTGAGATCGTGGGAGCCACCGAAAACCTGATCATTCCCGCCGGCGGCACACTGGATGTCACCGTTCGCTTTATCGCCGAGGATTTCGATGACGGTACGCTGTATGAGTCCACGCTGCTCATTAACTCAAACGACGGTGATGAGGGAACCAAAACGATCCAGCTGGCGGGGATTGCCCAGGGCCAGTCAGAGAATGGCCAGGAGCCGCTGGTACAGGAGATCATCGACGCCTTCGGCTTCTCGACCAATGTGGCCGAGGGGCAGATGAATCAGGGCGGGCTGGTAGAAGCGAACGGGGATGAGATTCTCTCGCCCTACTTCCAGCGTGCCGACGGTCAATCACCGATCAAGATCACCCAGTTGGCGGCGTATCATACCCAAGGCGATGTGGCGCGACTGTTTATCCACGATGTGGATAGCCGGGATCGTGACGAGATACTGGCCCACGACGAGCAGGATGGGCAGACGCTGCTGCCGCGAGCACTCAATAGTGGCGACTTGCTGACCACCACCACTCTGGATCGGGACGCGCCCTTTGGCTTCTTTGCGGACATTACCGGTCGCCAAGGCTACATCTCCTGGTCTGACCCCGATGCCAACCTCTACGAAGACACCATCGATGCTATCGGCAGCCCCGGCACCAACCTGAATTGGGACGAAAACGACGGCCACCTGATTCGCGTCTACGTAGCAAAAGACGCAGCAGGCAACGTCATTCCCAATACCTATATCGTGATTCAGGACTATGCGGGGGTGAACTACGATTACAACGACAATATCTTCCTGGTCGAAAACGTCCAGCCCTATGACCCCACCGGGGTGGAGGATGCCGATGGCAACGGCCGCGTCGATCTCTATGACGACAGTGACGGCGATGGCATTCCTAACTTCCTGGATGACCAGGCACCTGTAGAGCAAACTGCTTACAACACAGGTGAAACGCCGTGGACACTAGGGGCAGATGGATTGACGCTGGAAGCCAAGCTGTTCGATAACGGTGGCCAGGGCGTAGCCTACAACGACACCACCACCGCCCATCAGGGCGCAGCGTTCCGCTCCGACGAAGCGGTGGATATCTCCAACGGCACCGAAGCCCTGGGTTATATCGCCGATGGCGAGTGGGTCGAGTACACGCTCAGTGTTGAAACGGCAGGCACCTATGCACTGAGCTTCCTCACCTCGGCAACATCAAATGGAAAATCCATCACCGCCGCTTTTGAGCAGGATGGCAACTTCCAGAACAGTGCCTCGATCAACCTGCCCAATACCGGCAGCTTCACCAGCTTCCAGACGGTTGGCCCACTGGAGTTCGATCTTGATGCTGGCGAGCAAGTGTTGCGACTGACGTTCAACGGCGGTCAGCTTGACCTGCAGTCGTTCAGCTTCGAGGCGATCAACCTGGGAGAGGAGGAGCAACAGCCCTTCAACACCAACCAAACGCCATGGCTGGTGGAGGATGAAGGCCTCGTGCTGGATGCCGTCAACTACGATAGCGGCGGCCAGAATGTCGCCTACAACGACAGCAGCGAGAATCAGGAAGGCAGCAACTTCCGGGGCGATGGCGTGGACATCGTCGGTGACGGCTCGGCCATCGGTTGGATCGAAAACAATGAGTGGGTCGAGTACACGCTCAATGTGGCTCAGGCAGGCACTTACGAGCTCTCCTTCCTCTCGGCGCTGGGGTCGACCGGTGGTGCAGCACGCTCCATTACTGCGTCATTTGCCCAAGGGGGTAGCCCTTACACCACCACCTCGCCGGTCAGCGTGGACTACAGCGGCAGTTGGACGACCTTTGTACCCACCGACAGCGTCCAGGTCGAACTGGAAGCCGGTGAACAGGTGCTGCGCTTAACCTTTAACGGCGGCTCCCAAGACCTGGCTTCCTTTAACCTATCGCCCATCGACACCAATACAGCACCGGTGGTGAACACAGGGCTAGATGATCTCACGGCAACGGCCGATGAGCCGTTTACCTTTACGATCCCAACGGATGCCTTCAGCGATGCCGATGGCGATACCTTGAGCTACACCGCCAGCGGCCTTCCGGCAGGGCTCTCCATCTCGGCGGCGGGGGTAATCACTGGTACGCCCTCTGCGGCGGGCAGCTTCGCTATTATCGTGACCGCCTCGGATGGCAGCGCGAGTATTGATACCGGCTTTACGCTGAATGTGGCAACGGCGCCCATTGACGATGAGCAAACACCGTTCAATGACACGGAAACCCCTTGGGCTGTGGGCAATAACTTGACCTTGGATGCTGCGCTCTTCGACGTGGGGGGCGAGGGTATCTCCTGGAGCGATGCCGATGCCGAACAACTGGGTAGTAGCTTCCGTGAAGGCGGTGTGGACATCGTCGGCGACGGCGAAGCGATTGGCTGGGTCGATAACGGCGAGTGGGTGGAATACACCATCAACGTTAACCAGGCGGGTACCTACCGTCTCTCCTTCATGACCTCAACGCCGGAAGATGGGCGCAGCATTACCGCCTCGGCAGAACAGGGTGGATCGGTCTACACCACCTCGTCACCGCTGGCAGTGCCTAATAGCGGCTCGTGGAACAATTTCGTGTCAACCAGTGCCTTGGATCTCGATTTACAGACCGGTGAACAAGTACTGCGCCTGACCTTTAATGGCGGCAGTATGGATATTCAATCGCTGACGCTTGATCGCGAAACGGGGCAGGAAGCCTTCAACGATACCGGGACTCCCTGGGAGGTCGGTGCCGATGGCCTCACGCTCGACGCGGCCCTCTTCGACACCGGTGGTCAAGGTGTTGCCTACAACGATGCCGACGCCGCGCAGTTAGGTAGTAGCTTCCGTGAAGGCGGTGTGGACATTGTCGGCGAGGGTGAAGCGATTGGCTGGGTGGATAACGGCGAGTGGGTTGAATACACCATCAACGTTAATCAGGCAGGCACTTACAATCTGTCCTTCATGACCTCAACACCCGAGGATGGTCGTAGCATTACCGCTTCGGTCGAACAGGGCGGATCGGTCTATTCCACGTCATCACCGTTGGCGGTGCCCAATAGCGGCTCGTGGAACAATTTCGTGGCAACCGACACGCTGGAGTTAGACCTGCAGGCCGGTGAGCAAGTGCTGCGCCTCGCCTTTGAGGGCGGTGGCATGGACATTCAGTCACTGATGCTTGATCGCGAAACGGGGCAGCAAGCCTTCAACGACGAAGGCAATCCCTGGGAGATCGGTGAAGATGGCCTTACGCTGGATGCAGCCCTGTTCGACACTGGCGGTCAGGGGGTTGCTTACAACGATGCCGATGAGTTCCAGATTGGTAGCGATTTCCGTGAAGGGGGCGTGGATATTGTCGGTGACGGTGAGGCCATTGGCTGGATCGACGATGGCGAATGGCTAGAGTACACCGTTGATGTCGCAGAAGCTGGCGAACACACCTTCTCGTTTATCACCGCATCGCCCTCTAATGGCCGCAGCATAACGGTCGCCGCCGAGAAAGATGGTGTTTTCTACGAGCAAGCCTCAGCGGTTAGCGTTCCCAATAGCGGTGACTGGGGTAACTATATTGAAGGGCCGGGGGTGACACTCAACCTGCAGGAGGGGGAACAAGTGGTGCGGTTAACCTTCAATGGTGGCTCAATGGATCTTCAGTCACTCATTATTGAGCAAGCACCAAGCCAACCCTCAGCGCTAAGTCTTAATAGCGGCGAAGATGCCTTGGGTGTGACGGGAGTTCAAGAGCCATCAACGAGTGAACTGTTGTTCTAACTGCTGTTACCAAGCCTGGTACGCAATATAGCCCGCTTTTTAGCGGGCTATATTGTGATCTAGTTAGCCGTTTTAGGAGCTTTGCGTCTTTAGAACGGGATCTCATCGTCGAAGTCGTCGAAGTTACCCGGATCTGGAGCGCCGTAGCTGCTGTTCTGCTGGTTGGGCGGGGGAGCTTGATTGCCCTGCTGCGGTGCTGGCTGCGCGGGCCGTGGCGGCTGCTGTGGACTCTGCCCGCCAGGGTAGTTATTTCCGCCTTGCGGCGCGCCACCCTGAGGGGGATAACCGCCTTGGTTATTAGCGGCAGGGTTATTTTGAGCGGGCGCATTCTGGGGGGCGTTCTGAGGGGCGTTCTGAGGATAATTATTTTGCGGCGCACCGCCACCCTGATAATCACCGCTGCGACCATCAAGCATCTGCATATCGTTAGCGACGATTTCCGTAGAGTAGCGATCCTGACCGTTCTGATCCTGCCACTTACGGGTTTGCAGGCGCCCTTCAATATAAACTTTGGAGCCTTTTTTCAGGTACTGTTGGGCGATTTCAGCGGTTTTATTGAACATCACCACGCGGTGCCATTCGGTGCGCTCTTGGCGCTGACCGCTCTGGCGATCCATCCAGGTATCGGAGGTGGCCAGGTTTAGGTTGGCCACGGCGGTGCCGCTGGGGGTGAAACGCACCTCTGGATCCTGCCCGAGGTTGCCAATCAGAATGACCTTGTTAATGCCGCGAGCCATAAGGCGCTCCTTTAATA
>Ga0209344_10003136_pt1 | contig 16771 bp, 6 predicted proteins | sample Cruoilmetagenom6_FD_187293 | JGI IMG/M metagenome (GOLD analysis project Ga0209344, IMG submission 187293) | Oil polluted marine microbial communities from Coal Oil Point, Santa Barbara, California, USA - Santa Barbara Oil Seep Sample 6 (SPAdes)... | ecosystem: Environmental > Aquatic > Marine >... | reverse complement strand
ACTTTAACCTCCCCACCCATAAAACGTATTTAAGTAATTATTTCAAACAAAACGAATTGGTTTTTGCTTTGCAGCCCAATCATTTTGCCTTATTTTTAAATGCTTTTAACCATCGCTTATGAAAACTAATCTCAAGTTCCTGCCTGTCCTTTTATTGCTATTCGTTTTTTCCTGCAAAGACAAAGACAAGCATTCCGAAACCGACAATCTTTTCAAGTTCAAGGAATACATTTCGTATAACACCTACGGTAACCAATCCATCACCACGGATATTCGTGTTGAACTTGCAAAACCGTTGGAACAATTTGAGCTAACACAGGAACTTGCTGCCGATGAATATTTAAAAATTTCCCCATCCACAAAAGGAAAATTGATTGTCGAAAACGACAAAACCCTAATTTTCCAACCTTCGGAATATTTAAAGCCCGACACAGAATATACTGTTACCGTAAAGCTGGATAAGTTTTACGAAGACATCGCGAAGGAATTCAAAACGTATACCTTCAGCTTTCACACCATTAAGCCCAATTTTAAAGTAGATATTGGAAAACTTCAAAGCTATAGCAAGCAATGGCAATACGTTGAGGCATCCGTTGAGGCGTCGGATTTTATTTCTTTGGAAAAGGCTAAACAATTGGTTTCAGTTTCCCAAGACAGTAAAAAACTGAAATTAAAATGGCCTTCGGAAGCAACTGAAGGACGTTATTTCAATTTTACAATTGACAGCATCAGCCGAAAAATAGACGATTCAGAAATACTAATAAAATGGGCCGGCAAACCAATCGGCGCTGAAAACAAAGGTGAAAATACCTTTGCAATTGCAGGACAAAACAATTTTACAATCGTTGACATTAGCAGCACATTGGCACCCGCGGCGCTTTTAAGCATCAATTTTTCCGATCCATTGCTGGAAAATCAGGATTTCGCTGGTTTGGTTACTATTGAAAATACTCAGGATTTGCGTTATGAAGTCAACGGAAATGTGTTAAACGTATATCCACCAAATCGCGTTGTGGGCAATGTAAAAGTCACTGTTTTCACGGGAATAAAAAATACTGAGGGCTTCGGATTAAAAAAGGAATTTTCAGAATTGGTTTCTTTCGAACAGTTGAAACCAGCCGTTCGGATGATTTCAAAAGGTGTAATTCTCCCGAATTCTGCTTCTACTCCAGTTTATTTTGAAGCTGTAAACCTTTCAAAAGTTGATGTCCGCGTTATTAAAATTTACGAAAACAACGTTTTGCAATTTCTTCAAAGTTATAATTTAAACGATAACAACACCTACGATATTAAACGCGTTGGACGCCGAATTGCCAAAAAAACCATCGAACTAAAAAATACCGATTTGGGCGATAACGGCAGTTGGAAAGCCTACGCCATCAACCTTTCGGAATATTTTAAAGCAGATCCCGGCGCCATTTATCAATTGGAGTTCAGCTTTAAAAAAGATTATATTACTTATGATTGTAGCGAAACCACTTCCGAAGAAATTTTAGATGAAAACGCTGAGGAAGGAGATGAATATTACGATGATTACTACGAAGAAGATCCCTATTACGCCAACGATTCATCCGAAGATGAAGAAATTCGTGAAGAACGCTATTGGGATAACGAAATTTACCGTTGGCGGAATTACACCTATAATTGGGAAGAGCAAGACAATCCCTGCCATCCCGCATATTATAACGAAGAGCGCGTAGTTACCGCAAATATTCTGGGTTCAGATTTGGGCTTGATTGTAAAAAAAGGAAACAACCGTTCGTACCACTTTATTGCCACAAATTTGATAACCGCAAAGCCGGAAGGTGGCGTAAAAGTGAAACTTTTCAACTATCAGCAGCAGCTTATTGAAACCGTAACCACGGAAGGTGATGGAATGACTCTATATGATGGGACCAAAAATGCGGCTTTCGCCGTCGCTCAAAAAGGAGATAATTTCGCCTACGTAAAGTTGGAAGACGGAAATGCCCTTTCAATGAGTAATTTCGACATTTCTGGGAAGGAACTTCAAAAAGGTCTGAAAGGTTACACCTATACCGAACGCGGCGTTTACCGTCCTGGCGACAGTATTCACCTTACTTTTGTTCTGAACGATAACGCAAATAAACTGCCAAAAAAACATCCCGTTACGCTTTCGGTGACCGATGCACGCGGAAAACTTGTTCATCGCGATGTTCAGCAGACAAATTCTTCAAAAGATGGATTTTATTATTTCCCAATCTCTACGGACGCCTCGGCACCAACAGGAAATTGGAACGCAACCGTAACCGTTGGTGGCGCGCAATTTTCGCATACATTAAAGGTAGCGACCATAAAACCAAATCGCTTAAAAATAAAACTCGATTTTGAAGATGAAATCCTCGATGCAACCAAACCCGTAAAAGGAACGGCAAGCGCCATGTGGCTTCACGGCTCGCCTGCGCGGAATTTAAAGATTGATATGACAGCCACGCTTCGAGCGAGCAATTCCGCTTTTCCGAAGTTTCCAAAATACAATTTCATCGACCCAATCCGAAAATTTGATGAGGTGGAAATCCCGGTTTTGGATAACCAACTTTCTTCGGAAGGCAGCACTACTTTCAGCAAAAATCTAGAAGTTGGAAAAAATGCACCCGGAATGTTGAAAGCAACATTTTTGACAAAAGTGTACGAAGGCGGAGGCGATTTTTCAATGGATATTTTTTCAAAGGATTTGGCGCCTTTTTCACATTTTGTCGGTTTGAAATCTCCCGAAGCTGGGCGTTACGGTTCCTATTTTACGGATGAAAACACAACTTTTGATGTAGTTTCCGTGGATGCGCAGGGCAAACCCGCAGCGAATCGGGAACTGGAAGTAAAAGTTTTTCAGATTGAATGGCGCTGGTGGTGGAATCGTGGTTCGGACAATCTTTCAACCTATGAAAATTCAACCGTGCACCGTCCCGTAAAAGATTTCACCGTAAAAACCGATGGCAGCGGAAAGGGAAAATTCACCGTAAATATTCCCGAAGAGGAAGGCGGACGCTATTTAATTCGGGTAATCGATAAAGAATCCGGACACGCAACGGGACGAATCACTTATTTCTACAGAAATTGGTGGCAACGCCCAAGTGAGGGCGATGCGGAGAGTGCACGGATGTTGCTCTTTTCAGCAGATAAGGAAAAATACAATGTGGGCGAGGAAGCGTTTATCACTTTTCCTTCGGGAAGCGATGGCCACGCGTTGATAAGCGTTGAAAACGGCACCGAGGTTTTGGCAACGCACTGGATTGAAACCAAAAAAGGCGAAACCAAAGCTGCGATAAAAATCACCAAGGAAATGGCGCCGAATATTTATGTGAATATTTCGTTACTACAACCCCATAGCCAGACCAAAAACGATTTGCCGATACGGCTTTACGGCGTTATTCCGCTTTCGGTGGAAGATCCTTCAACGGTGCTTCATCCAAAAATTTCGATGCCGGAAGTTTTAAAACCGGAGAAACAATTCACCGTAAAAGTTTCCGAGGAAAAAGGCAAACCAATGACTTATACTTTGGCGGTTGTTGACGAAGGTTTGCTGGATTTAACGCGTTTTGCCACGCCAAATATTCACGAAGCGTTTTACAGCCGGGAAGCTTTGGGCGTAAAGACTTTTGATATGTATGATTACGTGATTGGCGCTTATTCCGGCAGCGTGGACAATATTTACGCAATCGGTGGTGGCGATGCGGCTTTGGGTGCAAAAAACCGAAAAGCCGACCGATTTAAACCCGTTGTGAAATACCTCGGGCCATTTGAACTCGCCGCCGGAAAAACCGCAAGTCATAATATTATGATGCCAAATTACATCGGCTCCGTTCGAACGATGGTTATTGCGGGCGATAAAACCAAAAGCGCGTACGGCAGTGTCGACAAAACCACGCCCGTCCGAACACCTTTAATGGTGCTGGCTTCGCTTCCGCGGAAATTATCTCCGGGCGAAACCGTTACACTTCCAGTAACCGTTTTTGCGATGGAGAATAAAGTGAAAACTGCCACAATTACTGTAAAAACAGGCGATGCTTTGAAACCAAAAAACGGTGCTTCCAAAACGGTTACTTTCAGCGGACCGGGCGAGCAGATTGTGAATTTCGAATTCGAAGTTTTGCCGACGAAGGAATTCCAAACCATTGAAGTAACCGCTTCCGGAAACGGCGAAAAAGCGAGCTACAAAGTTGAAATTGACGTGGAAAATCCGAATCCGGTTTCTCAGAAATCCACAAATTACACTGTGGATGGAAATGCTTCGCAGACCATCAATTTTGAAACTTTTGGCGTTCCCGGAAGCAATGCCGCGATGCTTGAATTTTCAACTTTACCACCGATGGATTTTGGAAAACGAATGGAATATTTGATACATTATCCGTACGGATGCATTGAACAGACTACTTCTTCGGCGTTTCCGCAATTGTATTTGGCGGATGTTTTCGACATTACTTTCGACAAAAAACAGAAAATTGAGAAAAACATAAAAGCTGCAATTGAGCGACTTGGAAGATTCCAAACTGCAAACGGCGGGCTTGCATACTGGCCCGGAGAGCGCGAAGCCGACGAATGGGCAACCAATTATGCCGGGCATTTTATGCTGGAAGCGAAACAAAAAGGATATGCGTTGCCCATCAGTTTTATGAGCAATTGGTTGCTATACCAGCAAAACACGGCGCGCCAATGGCGAAACAGTTATAAGGTTTATAATTCAAGTTTGACGCAGGCTTACAGACTTTATACCTTGGCATTGGCCGGAAAACCGGAACTCGCCGCAATGAACCGCCTGCGCGAAAGCAAGGAATTGAGCAATGATGCAAAATGGCGACTGGCCGCGGCATACGCTTTGGCGGGTAAAAAGGAAGTCGCACAACAGATTGCGCAAACGGCCAATATCAATTTCGTTCCGCAGAAATATGATTATTACACCTACGGCTCGCCTTTCAGAAATAGGGCGATGGCTCTGGAAACCTTGGTTTTATTGGGCGATTCGAAGCAACGGGAATTGGCAATTTCAGTAGCGAAAGATTTATCATCCGGAAATTGGTACAGCACGCAGGAAACCTCGTATGCATTGATGGCAATGGCGAAAATGGTTGCCAAAAACGGCGGAAAGGCGATGGAGCTTACCTTTACAAATGCCGGAAAAACAGTTGAAGTGAAAACTGACCGCGCCATTGCGCAGCGCGACCTTTCTTTTGTGATGGGAGGCAATTCCGTTTCGGTGACCAATAAAAAAGGAAATGTGGTTTACGTTAAGCTTTCGCAACGCGGGAAACTGCCACTCGGAAAAGAACTTGCCGAAAAACGTAACTTATCAATAAAATCTGAATATTTGGGAGGCGATGGAAAACCGATAGATGTAACAAAATTGCGACAGGGAACTGAAATCATTGCAAAAGTAAGTGTTACAAACACTTCAAATAATTGGATTAACAACGTGGCCTTAGCAAAAATCTTCCCAAGCGGTTGGGAAGTTGTAAACACAAGTTTTTCTGAATTGGGCGGTGGCGCAAGTGGAAATGCTCGTTACACAGATATTCGTGATGACCGTGTAAATTTCTTCTTCGATTTAAAAGCAGGAGAAACAAGAACTTTTAGCGTAAAACTGAATGCTTCCTATTTGGGAACTTATTATTTGCCGGGAACACAGGTTGAAGCGATGTATGATAATTCGTATTATGCTAGGAATAAAGGGATGTGGGTAACTATTGAGCAGTAAAAGGCCTCCCTCCTGTCCCTCCAAAGGAGGGAAGATTTACTTTAGAGAAAAAATGAAAATTGAAACTCTTTAAAAAATTTATAAAAAAACTCCTTCCCTTTGGGAAGGTTGGAATGGGCCTTTTATTTTTGGTTTGGCTTTTCTGTCTTCCTTCACCATTATTCAACGTTCCAACCGCAACAGTTGCGGAAAGTAGCAGTGGAGAAATGCTCGGCGCGAGGATTGCAGATGATGGACAATGGAGGTTTCCGAAAATGGATTCCGTGCCGGAACGGTTTGAAAAATGCATCCTTTATTTTGAGGATGAGCATTTTTATTGGCATCCCGGCTTTAATCCGGTTTCCATTTCAAAAGCACTTTGGAACAATCTAACCAGCGATTCCCGTCGCGGCGGGAGTACAATTACCCAACAAGTAATCCGCCTTTCCCGACAAAATAAAGGAAGAACTTATTTTGAAAAATTAATTGAAATTTTTCAAGCTACGCGTTTGGAAGCAGGTTTTAAAAAGAAATCGATTTTGAATTTATATGCTTCGTATGCGCCTTTTGGCGGAAATGTGGTTGGATTGGAAACTGCGTCCTGGCGCTATTTTGGGATTCCCGCAAGCGAATTGAGTTGGGGGCAATCTGCTGCTTTGGCAGTGCTTCCGAATGCGCCCTCACTTATTTTTCCCGGGAAAAACGAAGAAATTCTAAAGAAGAAAAGAGATGCTTTATTATTGAAACTTTTCAAAAATCAAGTCATTGATGAAACCACCTATCAATTGGCTTTGGATGAAAACCTACCCGGAAAACCATTGCCTTTACCCGAATATGCACCTCATTTAACTGAAAAAATTCGAAAAAAGCACCGCGGAAAACGCATTGAAACTACCATTGATTTCTCGCTTCAACAGAAAGTGAACAACATCGTAAAAGAGCATAATTATATATTGTCCCAAAACCAAATCCACAATCTTGCAGTCTTGGTTTTGGACGTTAACACGCGAGAGGTTTTGGCGTATGTGGGCAATTCTCCAACAACTCGGGAACACAATAATTTTGTGGATATCATTGAAAAGCCCCGGAGCACGGGGAGTATTTTGAAACCATTTTTATTCACTTCATTACTGGATGCTGGCGAAATTCTTCCGAATACGTTGGTGGCGGATATTCCAACGACCGTAAATGGTTACACGCCTGAGAATTTCGATAAAAAATTCAACGGCGCAGTTCCGGCAAGTGTTGCGCTTTCGCGTTCGCTGAACATACCCGCGGTGCGGATGTTGCGGGATTTTGGGTTTCAGCGGTTTTATAATATTTTGAAAAAAACCAATCAAAATGCCATAGACAAACCTGCGGATTATTACGGCTTATCGTTAATTCTCGGTGGCGCGGAGAGCAGTTTGTGGGATATTACAAAAGCTTATGCCGGAATGGCTTCCACCTTAAATTTTTTCAACAACTCTTCAAGTGAATACCGAAAAAATGAATTTGTGGAACCTGTTTATGTGAAAGATTACGAAGAAATATCCTTCGGGGAAATTCAGCAAAAACCTTCCGTTTGGAATGCTGGAGCTATTTACGAAACCTTTGAAGCGATGGAAAAAGTAAATCGTCCCAGCGGTGAGGAAAACTGGGAATTTTTCACGAGCAGTCAACCGTTAGCTTGGAAAACGGGAACGAGTTATGGTTTTAAAGATGCGTGGGCCGTTGGCGTTACGCCAAAATACGCAATCGGTGTATGGGTTGGAAACGCTGATGGTGAAGGTCGTCCGGGCTTAACAGGAATTCAAGCTGCGGCGCCGGTTCTGTTCGATGTTTTAAATGTTTTGCCGCAAAGTGGGTGGTTTAAAATTCCGTATGATGAATTGGTTGAGGTTGAAATCTGTACCAAAAGCGGCCATCTTGCTGGACTTTTTTGCGAGAAAACAAAAATGGAATGGATTCCAAAAAACGGAACACGAACCGAAGCTTGTCCGTACCATCAAACTGTATTTCTATCCCGAGGCGTCGGGACGGAAAATTTTCGAGTTAATTCTTCGTGTTATCCACTTTCAGAAATGGTTCAAAAGAACTGGTTTGTGCTGCCACCTGTGATGGAATATTATTACGCGCAACTTCACCCGGAATACAAAATTCTGCCGCCCTTTGCGTCCAATTGCTTGAAAGAAGGCGAAAAGTTGATGGCATTTATATACCCGAAGAAAAATGAAACCGTTCTTCTTCCAAAGAATTTTGATGAAAATGTAAACGAAGTCATTTTCAAGTTGGCCCATCGTTCGCCCGAAACCACTGTTTTTTGGTATTTGGATTCAAAATATATCGGCAAGACCGAAACCTTTCACGAATTGGCTGTTTCGCCAAAACCGGGAATATATTTATTGACCACGGTAGATCAGGACGGCAATGAACTTCGTGAACAGATTGAAATAAAATCTGCTTCAGAAAATCCTTAAAAATTATTTAACAAAACATTAATACTGATTGGTTCGGAATATTACGAACCAAGCGTACTTTTGCATCTTCATTTTAAATCATAAGTATATTTTGACTAAAAAAGAAAGCTTAATTGAGAAATTGGGAGTTCACATTGAGAGCAAAGATCAACTTGCTCCTTTGGCAGCACGAATTCTTGCAACCTTGATTTTAAGTGGAAAAAAAGGAAGCACTTTTGAATCTTTGGTATGTGAACTCAGCGCCAGTAAAAGTACAATTTCAACACATTTAACCACTTTGCAGGCCGCAAACCGAATTACCTATCACACAAAATGCGGCGATAGAAAAAAGTACTTCACACTTGTTCCAGATGTGATGATAAATTCCATGAATGAAATGCTCAAAAACTGGAAAAGCGAACGCGATCTGCATCTTGAAATCATGGAATATAAAAAAGAAATAAATGCAGAACTTCCTGAGGATTGTTCAGAAATCTTCGACTTGGAGTTTCATAAAGATTATTTGGAATTCCTTGCACAAGCAAGTGCTTCCATGGAAAAAATTCAAAAAAAGCTTACTGAAAAACATAAAAACGACTAATTAAATCAACAATGAAAAAGAAAAATTTTATTCATTCACTTCCCATAGCTTTAGGCATTCTGCTATTGTTTTCTTCTTGTGGTGACGACAAAAGTCCACAACAGGCCCAAATGGCACAACAAGCCCCAACTTTACCGGTTGTATCAATTCCAACGAAAACTGTTACAGCATTTACAACCTATCCCGCAAGTATTGAAGGGATTGTGAACAGTCAGGTAAATGCAAAAATTTCAGGATATATTACTGATGTTTTGGTTGATGAAGGTCAAAAAGTAAGAAAGGGACAAACGTTATTTAGACTGGAGACCCAGACTTTGAGCCAAGATGCCGCTGCCGCTCGCGCCAATGTAAATGCTGCACAGGTTGAGGTTGATAAACTGAAGCCTTTGGTTGAAAAAAATATTATCAGCAATGTGCAACTTGAAACTGCCAAAGCAAAACTCCAACAAGCAAAAAGTGGCTATAACAGCATTGCGGCAAATATAGATTACGGAAACATAAAAAGCCCAGTTGATGGTTATGTGGGTTCCATAAATCTTCGGAAAGGTGCTTTGGTGAGTCCATCGTCACAAGTCCCTATGACGACTGTTTCAGACATTAGCAAAGTGTATGCTTATTTCTCAATGAATGAAAAGGAATATTTGGATTTTATTCAAAATGCGGAAGGAAAAGATATTGAGGAAAAAATAAAAAAACTTCCGAAAGTGCAATTGTTATTGGCAAACGGAAGCCTTTATGAAGAAGAGGGAACCATTGAAACCATTAATTCACAAGTAAATGCGAATACGGGTTCTATTTCTTTCAGAGCTGTTTTTGATAATCCTTCAAGAATTTTAACAAACGGTAACAGCGGAAAAATAAAAATTCCGAAAGTTTATACCGATGCTGTAGTTGTTCCGCAGGAAGCTACTTATGAGCAACAAGGCAGTATTTATGTGTATAAAGTTGGTGAAGATGGTATGGCCACTTCAACCAAAATTGAAACAACGGCAGAAGTTGGAAACCTTTACGTGGTAGCTTCCGGCTTGCAGAAAGGCGATAAAATTGTTGCAAAAGGTGCAAACAAACTACGTGGAAATTCCAAAATAAATCCACAGGAAATGCCTTTTGACAGCATTGCCAAACCTATTGAAAAAGTTTTCAGATAACCGTTTAAGAAAAACCAATCATGTTAAAAACATTTATAGACAGACCCGTACTCTCTACGGTTATCTCAATAATTATTGTGATTTTGGGAATTTTGGGACTTTCCAATTTGCCCATTACCCAATACCCCGATATTGCCCCGCCGACCATTCAGGTGAATGCAACGTATCCAGGAGCGAACGCCGAAACAATTCTTGAAAGCGTTATTATTCCGCTTGAAGAGCAAATAAACGGAGTGGAAGGAATGACCTATTTAACTTCCACCGCCACCAACAACGGAACGGCTTCCATCAGCGTGTTTTTTGATCAGGATGTAGATCCCGACATTGCCGCTGTAAACGTTCAAAACCGTGTGGCACGTGCAAATTCATTGTTGCCACAAGCTGTAATTCAAACTGGGGTTACAACTTCAAAACAACAAACCAGTGCGTTGATGTTTCTTTCCTTTTACAGTACCAACAAAGATTATGACGATACGTTTCTTCAGAATTATTTAAAGATAAACGTAATTCCTGAATTACAAAGGGTAAACGGGGTTGGTGACGTGAGTGTATTCGGAGGAAAAGATTACTCCATGCGCATTTGGTTAAATCCACAAAAACTTGCTGCTTATAGCTTGATGCCTTCAGACGTTGTTGCAGCTTTGAAGGAACAAAGTTTGGAAGCCGCGGCGGGTTCTTTGGGTGAAAATAACGGTGAAGCCTTTTCATATACCATTAAATATCCCGGACGTTACAAAACAGAACAACAATACAGTGATATTGTGATTAAGGCTTTGGGCAACGGCGAATTTTTAAGATTGAGCGATGTCGCAAAAATAGAACTTGGCGCACAATCCTATTCTGGCGGCTCGGTAACCAACGGATATCCTGCGGTAAATATGGGTATTTTTCAAACAAAAGGTTCCAATGCACAGGAAATTATTGATGCTATAAAGGTAGAATTGAAAGGTGTTGAGCGCGATTTGCCTGAAGGAATTACATATTATATTCCATACGATACAAACAATTTCCTAAATGCTTCCATTGAAAAAGTGGTAAGCACTTTGGTGGAGGCCTTTCTGTTGGTTTTCCTTGTTGTATTTATATTTTTACAGGATTTCCGATCAACCTTAATTCCTGCAATTGCAGTTCCCGTTTCTATCATTGGAACGTTTTTCTTTCTGAATTTATTCGGATATTCCATAAACCTATTGACGCTTTTCGCGCTGGTACTAGCTATTGGTATCGTGGTGGATGATGCAATTGTGGTCGTCGAGGCAGTCCATTCAAAGATTGACGAAGGAGAGAAAAGCCCGAAAAAGGCATCGCTTAAAGCCATGCACGAAATCTCTGGAGCTATTGTTTCCATTACTTTGGTGATGTCTGCAGTGTTTATTCCCGTAACTTTTATAAAAGGGCCTACGGGAGTATTTTACGAACAATTTGGGGTTACGCTTATTGTTGCAATTATTATTTCTGCAATTAACGCTTTGACTTTAACTCCTGCGCTGAGTGCACTTTTCTTAAAAGGTCATGATGAAAAACAGAACAGCAAAAAACCAGGTTTTATTCAGAAATTTTTTAATGGTTTCAACAGAGGTTTTAAAGCTACAGTAAACCGTTATGGAAGATCGGTTCATTTCCTATACAGACATAAATGGATTACGGGAATTATTCTGCTTTTGGCAGTTTTGGGAATTTGGTGGTCATCCGCAACATTGAAAACAGGCTTTGTTCCCGATGAAGACCGTGGAATTATCTTTATGAACGTGGAACTTCCAGCAGGTTCGTCCATTGATAGAACACACGAGGTAAACCAAATTCTTTATTCAAAAATTAAAAATCTTCCCGGCGTCCAGGGGGCATCGGTAATTGACGGTCGAAGTTTGATCAGTGGTGCGGGAAGCAACTACGGACTTGGATTTATTAGGCTTGACGACTGGAAAGACAGAAAAGATGAATCGCTTTCCGTACAAGCAATAACGGGGCAACTTTTCGGAATTGCTGCACAAATTCCAGATGCGCAAATTATATTTTTCTCGCCGCCAAGTATTCCCGGTTTCGGAAACTCGGCTGGAGCCGAAGTGAATCTTTTGGATCGCTCCGGTGGAAGCTTTACAGATTTGGATCAAACCAATCAGGAGTTTATTGCAAAATTGAGTCAGCGACCTGAAATTCAGTATGCGCAATCATCCTTCAACACGCGTTATCCGCAATATGAAATGACGCTAAATGTGCCTTTAGCAAAAGAAGTAGGGGTTTCGGTTCAAACTATTTTCAATACCCTTCAAGGTTATATAGGAAGTATTTTCGCGGCAGATTTTTCCCGCTTCGGAAAACAATATCGCGTGTATGTTCAAGCATTGCCGGAAGACAGGGCAAGTGAAAGCGATTTGAACAATATTTATGTGCGCACTGCCAGTGGTGAAATGACACCAATTACCCAATTCGTTACGCTGAAACGGGTTTATGGGCCACAATCGGTTACGCGTTTCAATTTGTTCAATTCCACAAAAGTTACTGCTGCGCCAGCACCGGGCTATAGCTCGGGTGATGTTATTGCCGCTGTTGAAGACGTGAGCAAAACTTTGCCGAGCAATTTTGATATCGCTTACTCAGGTTTAACCTTGGAAGAAAAAAGCGCAGGCAACCAAACAACAATGATTTTCATTTTGTCATTGGTATTCGTTTACTTTTTGCTCGCAGCTCAATATGAAAGCTATTTATTGCCGTTTTCGGTTCTGTTTTCATTGCCAGTTGGGGTTTTTGGAGCCTATATTTCAACACAGTTTATGGGCTTGCAAAACAATATCTACTTTCAGATTGCGCTCATAATGCTTATAGGGTTGCTCGCGAAAAACGCAATTCTTATAGTTGAATTTGCCCTTCAGCGAAGAAGACACGGCGAATCTATTTTGGATGCTGCCATTGACGGTGCCGAAGCGCGATTGCGACCCATTTTGATGACTTCCTTTGCCTTTATATTTGGATTGATGCCGTTGGTGCTTTCAAACGGGGTTGGTGCCGCAGGTAACCGTTCCATCGGTACGGGAGCCGTTGGTGGTTTATTGATAGGAACAATTTTAGGGGTTTTTGTAATTCCAATTTTGTTCATCTTTTTCCAATGGTTACAGGAAAAAATTACGGGTGCACCGACTGAAAAATTAGAAACTATTGAAGAAAACACTTCTCATGAAAAAGAATAGCATATATAAAATATTGATATTGGCAAGCTTGCCATTTCTGCTGATTTCCTGCTTCGCCGCAAAAGATTATGAACGGCCACAAGTTGTAAATGAAGCAAATTACCGAACTGAAAATCTTCCTCAGGATACATTGAGCATTGCAACCCTTTCGTGGAAGGAATTATTTACAGACCCAACACTACAAGGTTATATTGAAGAAGGCTTGAAAAACAATATGGATATTCGGGTGGCGCTTCAGCAAATACGCATAGCCGAAGCGTATGTAAAACAGGGCAAGGCGGGGTATTTTCCTTCCTTGAGTGGAAATGCAAAATACACTCATCAGGAATTGCCGGCCCAAAACCAGTTTGGCGATATTTCTTCCATCAGTCAATACGAGTTGAGCGCGAGTCTTTCGTGGGAAGCAGATATTTGGGGAAAAATTCGTAGCAATGAAAGGGCTTTTCAAGCTTCATACCTTCAAACCGTCGCGGCTCACCAAGCCGTAAAAAGCAGGTTGATTGCCAATATTGCTTCGGTTTATTACCAATTGTTGGCGTTGGATGAACAAATTCGTGTTACGGAGGAAACCATCGAGACGCGTTCCAAAGGTTTGGAAACTACCCAAGCTTTAAAAGAAGCCGGAAACGTTACAGAAGTAGGCGTAAAGCAAACGGAAGCGCAGCTTTATACCGCTCAAGGAATTTTAATCGATTTAAAAAACCAAGCCCGCCTGTTGGAAAATACAATGTCTATTTTATTGGGAAGCGCTCCGCACGAAATAACCCGTGGAAGCTTGGAAAATCAAGATATTGAAATACCGTTGAAAACAGGAATTCCATCTCAATTGCTCAGAAATAGACCCGATGTTATGGCCGCAGAATACAGTTTGATGAATGCTTTTGAACTTACAAATGCAGCGCGCGCAAGTTTCTATCCTTCATTGACGCTTTCGGCAACGGGAGGTTTTCAGAATATCGAGATTGATAAACTTTTCAATGCCAATTCGCTATTTGCAACTATTATTGGAGGGTTGACGCAGCCTATTTTCAACAAACGTCAAATCCGCACGCAGTATGAAGTTTCACAAGCACAGCAGGAACAGGCCTATTTGGATTTTAGATTGGCTGTTATCACTGCCAGTAAAGAAGTTTCGGATGCGCTTTATAATTATCAGTCTGCAACCGAGAAAATTGAGGTAAACCAAAAGGAATTTGAGGCTTATAATTTGGCGACGGGCTATTCCGAAGAACTTTTGGACAACGGTTTTGCAAACTATTTGGAAGTTTTGAACGCACAGGAAAATGCGCTTAATTCAAGCTTAAACCTTATAAACACAAAGAATAACCAGCTTCAGGCCATCGTGGATTTATACGAAGCCTTGGGCGGCGGTTGGCGATAGTTTTTTCATAATTTTTATTGTTGATTGTAAATCTGTCTTGAATTTTTTCAAGGCAGATTTTTTTATATCCTATTTCGAAAACAGCTATTTTAGTGCAATGGGAAAATTTCACTTCGTCATTTTTTTACTTGCTTTCGCCTTTATTTCCTGTGAAGAAGCGCCTAATGAATACATTTCATTGAACGGGGATTGGCAATTTTCCGAAGATGGAAAAAGTGAATGGAAATCTGCCGAAGTTCCCGGAACCGTACAAGCAGATTTGCTGCGATTGGGTGAAATTCCCGATCCATTTCTTAAAAATAACGAGGATTCCATTCAGTGGATTTCGGAAAGAAATTGGCAGTATAAAAAGCAATTTTCGGTTTCCGAAGAAATCTTAAAAAGAACGAAACATTTTTTGAATTTTGAAGGTTTGGATACCTATGCCGAAGTTTTTCTCAATGACAGTTTAATTCTTTCCGCGAAAAACGCTTTCCGGAGTTGGGAAGTGGATGTAAGTGATGCTCTAAAATCAGAAAACGAACTTTTAGTAATTCTTAAAAGCCCCGATTCCATTGAAACTGAAAAAGCTGAAAAATTGGGCTACAAACTTCCCGAAGGCAATAGGATTTTTACGAGAAAACCACAGTTCCAGTACGGTTGGGACTGGGCGCCAAAAATTAAAACCATCGGAATTTGGAAAAATATTTCATTAATAAATTACAATGTTGCGCGACTAAAAAATGTTTTTCTTGAAACAAAATCCATTTCAGATTCACTTGCTGAAATCGTTGCAAAATTTGAATTGGAAACCGTAAAAGAGGAAGAAATCACACTGAAAATCACAAATAAAAATACTTCGGAAACCTTTTCTTCAACTTTTAAAACTAAAGCGGGTGAAAGTGAATATCAAATACCTTTCAACATCAAAACCCCAAAACTTTGGTGGACGTATAATTTGGGCGAACCATTTATGTATGACATTCAAGTTGAATTGATTCACAACAAAAATGTTTTGGAAACCTATTCAAAAAAACTTGGCATTCGTTCTATTGAATTGATCACCGAAAAAGATTCCAACGGCGAAAGTTTTTATTTCAAACTGAATGGAAAACCCGTTTATTTGAAAGGCGCCAACTACGTTCCCCAACAAATGTTGGAAGCGAAAATAGATCAAGAAAAATACGCAAGATTGATTGATGATGTGGTTTCAGCAAATATGAATATGCTCCGCGTTTGGGGCGGTGGAATTTATGAGGACAACTATTTTTACCAGCTTTGCGACGCAAAAGGAATTCTTGTTTGGCAGGATTTTATGTTTGCCTGCGCTATGTATCCGGGCGATGCCGAATTTTTGGAAAACGTAAAACAAGAAGCTATTGAAAATATAAAACGTTTGCGCGGCCATCCAAGTTTGGCGCTTTGGTGCGGCAATAACGAAAACAGCGAAGGTTGGCAACGGTGGGGCTGGCAGGACGGTAAAACCGAAGCGCAAAAGCAGGAAATCTGGAAAAATTATTACGCTGTTTTCAACCATATTTTACCGCGAGCGGTGGACAGTTTAAATCCGAATATCAATTATTGGGAAAGCTCTCCAAAATATGGCCGAGGCGACAAACGCTACCAATTTGAGGGCGATGCGCACGATTGGTGGGTGTGGCACGACGGCTATCCTTTTGAGCATTTTGAAAAGGAAGTTCCACGATTTATGAGCGAGTTTGGATTTCAGTCTTTTCCGAGCGTTGAAACTATTAATTATGCCACAAAAAAAGATTCTGTTCTATTGAATGATCCGATTTTTGCAAACCATCAAAAGCATTCAAGAGGCTTTAAAATTATTGATGATTATATGGCGCGAGATTTTCCCGTTCCTCAAAACGCTGACGATTACGTTTATATGAGCCAACTTCTGCAAGCCTATGGAATTTCCAAAGGAATTCATGCCCAGCGCCGCGCAAAACCGTACAATATGGGAACGCTTTATTGGCAGTTGAACGATTGCTGGCCAGCGGTTTCGTGGTCAAGTATTGATTATTTGGGCAATTGGAAAGCATTGCATTATAGCGCAAAAAAAGCTTTTGATAACATTTTGATTTCCGTGGAAGAAAAAAACGACACGCTAAATATTTTTGTTGTTAATGATAGTTTTAAAAACATTAAGGATTCCCTTTCTGTGAAATTGATGGATTTCGATGGAAAAGTTATTTATGAGAACAAACTTTTGGCTGAAAGCCTTGAAAATAGTAGTGAAGAGCTTTTTTCGCTTCCACTGCAAACCTTGAAATTTAAAAGGACGGTTTGTGTATTAAAAGTGAATTTTGGAAAAAATGAATACTTCCATTATTTCGTAAAA
>Ga0209344_10003135_pt1 | contig 16773 bp, 13 predicted proteins | sample Cruoilmetagenom6_FD_187293 | JGI IMG/M metagenome (GOLD analysis project Ga0209344, IMG submission 187293) | Oil polluted marine microbial communities from Coal Oil Point, Santa Barbara, California, USA - Santa Barbara Oil Seep Sample 6 (SPAdes)... | ecosystem: Environmental > Aquatic > Marine... | reverse complement strand
CGCTGCTGCTGCCGGTCCGTTGACCGACAAGCCGATCGTGCTGATCGGCGGTCATTCTCATACGCGCCTGAACGCCGAGGGCATCAATCCCGACAACATGATCGACGGCGTGCTTCTCACCCAGGCCGAAGCCAACGGTCATTACCTGGGCGAGATCGCCATGTCGATCGCCGCCAATACCGGCCGGGAAGCCTGGTTCTCGTCGGTCAGCCTGCACCCGGTGAAAACACGTGATGACCGGGTCGCCGCCGATGATCCGAAATATCCGAACCTGGAGCATGACGGCGATTATGACGCGGCTTTCGAGGCGGAGCACATCGCGCCGCTGCTCGCCGCGCTTGACGAAAAGCTCACGGAAGTGATCGGAACCGTAAAAGACGGCGAACTGGTGTCGACCGAACGCACCATTGCCGATCGCTATATCCGAGAATGCGCGATTGCCAATTTCATGAATGACGCGCTTGTCGAACGGTCGGAGACCTTCGCCAACGGCAAGATTGATCTGGCAATCTTCAACGCGACCGGGCTGTCGTCCGGGATCAACGAAGGACCGCTGACATTCAAGCAGTGGTTTGACGTCATGCCCTATGCGGACAACGTGCATATCGCGACCATGTCCGGCGCCGAAATCCAGCAAATGCTGGACAACAACGCCAAGCGCATTGTCCGTCCGGAGGAACTGGACAACGCCGACATCAAGCTCGAAAGCTTCGTGTCGCGCGGGTTTCTGCACTTCTCAAAGGGTATCCGCTACCGCATCGAGTACGGCAATTCCGCAGCTGACGCCCGCGCGGTCGATGTGGAGGTAAACGGCAAGCCGCTGGCAGAGCAGATGGACAAGAATTTCACCATCGCGTTCGCCACCTATATTGCGCTGGGCGGGTTTGGCGAATCCTGGAACGGCAAGCCGATCGGCGGCGGTGTCGCAGGTGACATTCCGAGCATGGATCTGCGCAAGCTCAGCTACCTGCACACCGGACTGGTCTACCGCAACGAGATCATCGCCTTCATCCGCGATGCGGGCGTTGTTTCTCCAGAAACCGGCGTGGTGCTTGACGGCCGGCTGCAAACAGCCAGCGCCTGACGCAAGCTGTCGCGGGCTGGTCCTTCATCCGGACCAGCCCGCGGTAACCCTTGTTAGAGGATCCGGACGGCGCCCTTGGCCGCACTGCTGGTCATCGAGGCATAGGCCTTCAAGGCCGTGGAGACAGCGCGCTTGCGTGGTTTTTCCGGCTGCCAGCCTTCGGCCTCGCGTTTCGCGCGGCGTGTCGCAAGCGTTGCCTCATCGACCGCGAGATGGATGCTGCGGTTGGGAATATCGATCTCGATCAGGTCGCCGGTCTCGACCAGGCCGATGGTGCCGCCTTCAGCGGCTTCGGGCGAGACATGGCCGATCGACAGGCCCGAGGAACCACCGGAAAAACGGCCATCGGTGACAAGAGCACAGGCTTTGCCCAGGCCCTTGGACTTAAGATAGCTGGTCGGGTAGAGCATTTCCTGCATGCCGGGGCCGCCACGCGGGCCCTCGTAACGGATCAGCACCACTTCGCCGGGCTGAACCTTGCCGGTCAGAATGTCGGAGACGGCATCGTCCTGACTTTCAAAGATCTTGGCCGGGCCGGAGAACTTGAGGATCGATTCGTCGACGCCCGCAGTTTTGACGATGCAGCCATCCTCGGCCAGATTGCCGAACAGCACGGCGAGACCGCCATCCTTCGAGAAGGCGTGGTCGGCGTTGCGGATGACGCCGGTTTCGCGGTCGGTGTCGACGTTGGTGTAGCGGCGGGACTGGGAAAAGGCGGTCTGGGTGGGCACGCCGCCGGGGGCAGCACGATAGAAGTCATGCACGGCTTCGTCGGATGACTGGACCACATCCCACTTTTTCAGGGCGTCCTTCATGGTCTTTTCGTGGATGGTGCCGACCGAGGTGTCAAGCAGTCCAGCCCGGTCGAGTTCGCCCAGGATCGCCATGATGCCGCCAGCGCGATGGACGTCTTCCATGTGCACATCGGCTTTGGCAGGCGCAACCTTGCACAGTACCGGAACGCCGCGCGACAAACGGTCAATGTCGGCCATGGTGAAATCGATCTCGCCCTCATGGGCGATGGCGAGCAAATGCAGCACGGTGTTGGTGGAGCCGCCCATGGCGATATCGAGCGTCATGGCATTCTCAAACGCCTTGAACGTGGCGATCGAGCGCGGCAGCACGCTGGCATCGTCGCCTTCGTAGTGCTGCCTGGCCAATCCGACGATGGTGCTTCCGGCCTGACGGAACAGCCGCTCACGATCGGAATGGGTGGCGAGGGTCGAGCCGTTGCCCGGCAGTGCCAGACCCATGGCTTCCGCGAGGCAGTTCATCGAGTTGGCGGTGAACATACCTGAACAGGAGCCGCAGGTGGGGCAAGCAGAGCGTTCGATGGACGCCACATCCGCATCGGAAATATTGTCGTCGGCGGCGGCAACCATGGCATCGACCAGGTCCAGCGCCTTTTCCGTGCCGTCTTCAAGAATGACCTTGCCGGCTTCCATCGGACCGCCGGAGACGAAAATCACCGGAATGTTGAGGCGCATGGCGGCCATCAGCATGCCAGGTGTGATCTTGTCGCAATTGGAAATGCAGACCATGGCGTCAGCGCAATGGGCGTTGACCATGTATTCGACGGAATCGGCGATCAACTCTCGTGACGGCAGCGAATAGAGCATGCCGTCATGGCCCATGGCGATGCCGTCATCAACGGCGATGGTGTTGAATTCCTTGGCGACACCGCCGGCCTTTTCGATTTCGCCGGCAACCAGCTGACCGAGATCCTTGAGGTGCACGTGCCCGGGCACGAACTGGGTGAAGGAATTGACCACCGCGATGATCGGCTTGCCGAAGTCGCCGTCCTTCATACCTGTGGCGCGCCACAGGCCGCGGGCGCCTGCCATGTTGCGGCCGTGGGTGGATGTTCTCGAACGATAGGGCGGCATGGTGTCTCCTTACTCAAATCCCGGGCCAGGCACGATCAGGCGCACTCGCCGGAAGCAAAAACAGGTTGCTGAAGCTAGTAATCGGAAATTACCGGCATTTCCAGAGCGATCAGACCAGAACGGGTGTGCAAACCGCACGCGATGAATCGCGGATGAGAGGAAAGACCGGCGCTGCGCCCGGCTGCCACTGCAGCCCGTTCAGCGCTTGGGGCGGACGCGGATCACCACATCGACATGGGTGATTTCCATGCCTTCGGGCGCCTCGGGCAGATCGCTGACCGAAATGTTGCCGACCGGGATGTCGAGGACATTGTTGGAGCCCTCGACCACAAAGTGATGATGGTCGGAGACATTGGTATCGAAATAGGTCTTGGCGGTTTCCAGCGAAAGAACCCGCAGCAGCCCCGCCTCGGTAAACTGGTGCAGCGTGTTGTAGACTGTGGCCAGGGAACAGGGCACGCCGACGCCGACGGCCTCTTCGTGCAATTCTTCGGCGGTCAGATGGCGATCGCCCTTGGCAAACAGCAGATCTGCCAGCGCCACGCGCTGACGCGTGGGCCGAAGCCCTGCTCCGCGCAAGCGAAAGGCCGAATCACGGTCTGCTGATCTTGATCTGTGCGCGGCTGTCATGGTCGACGGCGTCCGGTCGATGGATTTCATATGTTTCATATAACTTTTGTGGGCATTGCTTTCAATAGAGCTGTCAAATCGACTTTCCGGCCTCTCGCCCCTTTCACTTGCAAGGTTCATCCGGTATTCGGGGGTGCCGTGTCTGGTGGCTTCGCCAAGGCGCGGGCCTGTGCTAGTTTGCACATCGCTAATGAATGCCGTGCGGAAAGACGGCGAACGAGGAGACGCTTTTTACATGGTCGACAGGCAATCCAGCTACAGCTACGAAGACATTCTGAAATGTGCGGAAGGTGAGCTCTTCGGACCCGGAAACGCCCAACTGCCGCTGCCTCCCATGTTGATGGTGCATCGGATTACCGATATTTCGGAAACCGGCGGCGAATTCGACAAGGGTTATCTGCGTGCCGAATTCGACATCACCCCCGATCTCTGGTTCTTCCCCTGCCACTTCAAGGGCAACCCGGTGATGCCCGGCTGCCTTGGCCTTGACGGCATGTGGCAGCTGACAGGCTTCTATCTCGGCTGGCTCGGCGAGCAAGGCCGCGGCATGGCGCTGTCGACCGGTGAAGTGAAATTCAAGGGCATGGTGACGCCCGAAGTCAAGAAGCTCGAATACGGAATCGATTTCAAGCGGGTGATGCGTGGCCGGCTGGTGCTCGGCATTGCCGATGGCTGGCTCAAGGCCGATGGCGAAACGATCTACAATGCTTCGGATTTGAAGGTCGGCCTTGCTAAGGACAAAACTGCCTGACACTCGGCAAGCAGCGCGCATAACAGCGCGCCGGGTGAATTCAGGACCCTCTACATGAAAGGGCAGGACATGAGACGAGTCGTCGTCACAGGCATGGGGATCGTATCCTCAATCGGCAACAATGCGGACGAGGTGACCCAATCCCTCCGTGATGCCAGATCGGGCATCAGTTTCAGCGAGGACTTCGCAGAGCATGGCTTCCGCAGCCAGGTCTGGGGTGCTCCGACGCTGGACCCGACCGATCTGGTCGACCGCCGCGCCATGCGGTTCCTGTCGCGCGGTGGCGCCTGGAACCATGTCGCCATGAAGCAGGCAATCGAGGATGCCGGGCTGACCGAGGCCGAGATCAGCCATGAGCGCACCGGTATCGTGATGGGCTCTGGCGGTCCGTCAACCCGCACGCTGATCGACGCTGCCGACACGACCCGCAAGAACGGCAGCCCGAAGCGTATCGGCCCCTTCGCGGTACCCAAGGCGATGTCCTCGACCGCTTCGGCGACGCTTGCGACCTGGTTCAAGATCCACGGCGTCAATTACTCGATCTCCTCGGCCTGCTCGACTTCGGCGCATTGCATCGGCAATGCGGCGGAACTGATCCAGTGGGGCAAGCAGGATATGATGTTTGCCGGCGGTCACGAGGACCTCGACTGGACCATGTCGAACCTGTTCGACGCAATGGGCGCAATGAGCTCGAAATACAACGAGACCTCGCCTTCGACAGCGAGCCGCGCCTATGACGTGACGCGCGACGGGTTCGTGATTGCCGGCGGCGCAGGCGTGCTGGTGCTCGAAGAGCTCGAGCACGCGAAAGCACGCGGCGCCAAGATCTATGCCGAGCTGACCGGCTATGGCGCGACCTCGGACGGTTACGACATGGTGGCCCCGTCCGGTGAAGGCGCGATCCGCTGCATGCGCCAGGCGCTGCAGAACGTTGAAGGCCGGGTCGATTACATCAACACCCACGGCACCTCGACGCCGGTCGGTGATTCCAAGGAAATCGGCGCGATCCGCGAAGTCTTCGGCAATGACATGCCGCATGTGCAGTCGACCAAGTCGCTGACCGGGCATTCGCTCGGCGCGACCGGCGTGCAGGAGGCGATCTACTCGCTGTTGATGATGAAAGAGAAGTTCATCGGCGAAAGCGCGCACATCACCGAGCTTGATCCGGAATTTGATGGCGTGCCGATCGTGCGCTCGCGCATTGATGATGCCAAGATCGACACGGTGCTGTCGAACTCGTTTGGCTTTGGCGGCACCAACGCGACGCTCGTCTTCCAGCGTCACAACGGGTAATGGGCATGGACGGAATTATGAAGGGCAAGCGCGGCCTGATCATGGGCGTGCTGAACAATCACTCGATTGCCTGGGGCATTGCCCAGCAGCTGGCCGAGGCCGGCGCAGAACTGGCCTTCACCTACCAGGCAGACGCCTTCGAGAAGCGGGTCAGGCCGCTTGCCGAAAGTGTCGGCTCGAAACTGCTTTTGCGGTGTGATGTCGAGGATGTGTCGACCGTGGATGCGGTTTTCGACACACTCAAGGCTGAATGGGGCACGATCGATTTTGTCGTCCATGCCATCGGATTCTCGGACAAGAGCGAACTCAAGGGCCGTTACGCCGATGTGACCACACGGGCCAACTTCTCCCGCACCATGGTTATCTCGGCCTATTCCTTCACCGAAGTGGCGCAGCGCGCGGCCCCGCTGATGAGCGACGGCGGCACGATGCTGACGCTGACCTATGGTGGCTCGATGCGGGTGATGCCGAACTACAACGTGATGGGAATCGCCAAAGCGGCGCTGGAAGCCAGCGTGCGTTACCTGGCGGCCGATTACGGCCAGGACGGGATCCGCGTCAACGCCATCTCCGCAGGTCCGGTGCGCACCCTTGCCGGTGCAGGCATCGGCGACGCGCGCGCGATGTTCAACTACCAGAAGAAGAATGCGCCGCTCAGACGCACCGTCGATATCGGCGATGTCGGCAAATCGGCGCTCTATCTGCTCTCGGACCTGTCCTCCGGTGTCACAGGCGAAATCCACTACGTGGATTCGGGCTTCAACATCACTTCGATGCCGATTGTCGAGGAATTGAAGCGGACCGACACAGAGTAGAATCACCGCCGCAGAGCTGCAGAGATGCAAAAGCCCCGGATCGAAACACCCGGGGCTTTTTTGGTGCTACGAGGCCTGGATACTGCAGGCTGTTTTGGTCAGGACCTTGAGCGCACCTGACACGCAACCGGAACGGGCTTGCCAATTGCCGATCGAGCGACGGATAATCCAGACTGGCCGTGCATTCCGCCGTGCCCTGCAGCATTTTACCCACAACAGGGGATCCATCTCATGCCAGAATTCAACACCCCCGTCCGACTGGCATTGTCCGCGGGACTACTTCTCGCAAGCACCCTTGCCGTTCTGCCCGCCCGCGCTGATGATGGACACGACCACGCGCCGATTGGCGAGGCGGTGAAGGAGCTGCCGCTGTTCGATGCGCATATCCACTACAAGGAACCGGCCTGGGAACAATATCCAGTCGATAGCATCATCGAACTGATGGATCGCAACGGAGTGGCGATGGGCCTGGTGTCGTCGACGCCGGATGAAGGCACAATCATGCTGTGGGAATACGCACCCAACCGCATCGTGCCGGAGCTCAGGCCCTACCATGGCGACGCCGGCTCGTCGAACTGGACCAAGGCCGAGGGCATGGAGGCCTATCTGGAAGAGCGGCTTGCCAAGTACCCGCACGAGGGCATCGGCGAGTTCCACATCCACCGGCTGGATGTGTCGGACGCGCCACTGTTTGAGAAGGTGATCGCCATGGCCAAAGCGCGGGACGTGCCGCTGCACGTGCATTCAGGCGCAGAGCCGGTGCGCTGGCTCTACAGCCTCGCCCCGGACGTGAAGGTCATCTGGGCGCATGCAGGACTTGGTGAACCTGCGGAGACGGTGCACGCACTGATGGCCGAGTTCCCGACGCTACTTGCCGACACATCCTTGCGCGAATCCGCCATCCTGAGTGCCGATGTCGGACTTCACCCGGTATGGGAGAAGATCATCTATGACTTCCAGGACCGGTTGATGGTCGGCAGCGACACCTGGGTCAATGGCCAGTGGGACCGCTATGACGACATCATGGCCTCGAACCGGCAATGGCTGTCCTATCTGCCGCGCGACGTCGCCGAAAAGATTGCCTACAAGAACGCCGAGCGGATTTTCGGCCGCAGCATCTCGATGGACCAGATCGGCACGCGGTAAGGCCGGCTGCCGGTCCCTATTCCTCGAAGGTCAACCCATCCGGGTCGGCGCCCATGTCCTTGAGCGCAGCGTTGATGTCGTCGACCATATCGTCGGGGCCGCAGACATAGAACTGCTCGTCGGTGCTGCCTACCAGGCGCTGGAGCATGTCCTTGTCGATACGGCCGTATTCGAAACCGTCCTTCTTTTCATCGCTGAGCACATAGACCACCTCAAGCCCCGGCATGGCGTCGAATTCGCCACGCAGGATGATGTCGGCCTCGCGTTTGTTGGCGAAGATCAACCGATGTCCTGAAAGCTCGCCACGGTCGCGCAGCATGCGAAGGATCGCGATGAACGGGGTGACGCCCGCGCCGCCAGCGATGAAGGTGCCTCGGCCCTTGTATTCGATTGTGCCCCAGGGATCGCCGATGATGAAGCTGTCACCCACCTCGAGCTGGCCGATCTGCTCGGTCAGCCCGTCATGCGAGGGGTAGATCTTGATGGTGAATTGAAGCTGGTCCCACTCGGGCAGTGCCGTGAAGGTGAAGGGATTGTCCGCATCGCGCCAGCCCTCCTTGTCGATCCCCACCTCTGCCGCCTGCCCCGGCGTGAACTCGAAACCGCCCGGTTTTGCGAAGGTGAGCTGGCGTACATTGTGGGTGATATTCTCGATTTTGCTGATGGCAAGCGTGTGGGCCATGGAGTTTGCTCCTTGCTGGTGTTGCAAGGGCAATGCATGGATGCAAGGAATGGTTCCGGGGGAATGGATCGGCTCAGGGCATGATTGTCCGGCACACTCCAGCCGTCCGAACGCCAGGCGATCAACCACAAAGCCGCGTACGAGTTTGCGCACCCCTGGCTGCCGCCGGTTCTGATCACGAAGTCTCCTTCGAAAGACAGGTCATGTTTGCGGTGCAAGGCTGAACATCGAGAGAAAATCTTCGGCCATGGCAACATCGCCAGTCACACTGACAATGTCTTTCGCGACCAGCGCCGAAACCGGCTGCGCGCCATAGACAGCCATGGCCAGTGTGTTGCCATTTCCAGCCAGAACGAAGGGAGCTTCGGGTGTGGTAACCGCGGTCGTATGCAGGCGTCCCTCGGTCAGGCGCATTTCGAAAGCCTCGGATCCGAAATCGAACCCGGCCCGCATCTCACGCCCGGCTGCACGCTCGGGGAACAGGTTAACCCCCATGGAGATCATCAGTGCAGAGGGGCTGATGAAGCGCGAGGGATCGTGTCCGGGGACGGTCAGGGCCCAGCGACAGAGTGCTTCGAGAACCGGCAGCAAACCGCGTCCCATTTCTGTCAGGCTATAAATGCCGAGCCGTTGATCATGGCCAATTACCCCGGCCTGCTCCAGCTGCGTCAGGCGGGCCGTCAGGACGCTGGCCGTGACCCCGGGCAGGCCGGCCCGGACCATTTGAAACCGCTTCGGTGCGAAAACAAGCTCGCGTACAACCAACAGCGCCCAGCGATCCCCAACCACATTAAGAGCATGGGCTGCAAGGCAGCCCTCGTTATAGCGAATGCGGGAGGCTTTCGGGCGCTCAGTCATTTTTTGATACTTTCAGTTGTTTTTTACTACTACATTTGACATGCTGATTTTGCAAGTGTGGTTCGTCGCATGGAAAACGCATGAAGGGAGATATGAAATGTCCTATTTCACAGGATTCGTCGCGGCCGTGCCTACGGCCAACAAGGACAAGTATACCCACCATGTCGCTGCTGTCTGGCCATTGGTCAAAAGCTATGGCGCGACAAGAATGGTCGAGACCTGGGGCGTGGATGTGCCCAAGGGAAAGGTCACCGATTTCTTTGGCGCCGTGCAGGCTGTCGAAGGCGAGACCATTGTCTTTTCCTGGATCGAATGGCCTGACAGAGCAACAGCGGACGCCTCCATGCCAAGGATCCAGGAGGATCCGGCGATGAAGGAATTGCCGGAGATGCCTTTTGACGCCCACCGCGTGATCTATGGCGGGTTTGCACCGGTCTTCGAGGCAGGCACATGCGACGGCGCCGGGTATTATCAGGGTTTCCTCCTGGCAGTGCCGGGACAGAACAAGGCTGCTTATCTGGACATGGCACTGGAGGGCTGGAAGCTGTTCAAAAAGGGCAGCGCCCTCGGCATGATCGAAAACTGGGGGCAGGACGTGCCCCACGGCGAGGTTACCGATTTCTATCGCGCAACCAAGGCCGAAACGGGAGAGGTACCGGTGTTCAGCTGGAGTGCCTGGCCCGACCGAGCAACCTGCGATGCAGCCGCCAGGGCAATGGAAGCCGAAATGGAGGGCATGGACATGCCGCAGATGCCGTTCGACGGGATCCGGATGATGTGGGCAGGGTTCGAGCCCTTGTTCGATTCAGCCGAAACCGTCTGACCGCCGCGCAACAGACCCAAGCATGAGGAGGACAGAGAAATGGCAATCGCGAAGAACACGGTTTGTCTGTGGTACGACACCGAGGCCGAGGCAGCCGCCCGCTTCTATGCCGAAACCTTTCCCGACAGCGAGGTGACCGGCGTCAACCACGCGCCCGCCGACTTTCCCTCGGGCAAGGAAGGCGATGTTCTGACAGTCAGCTTCACCGTACTAGGGATCCCCTGCCTGGGGCTGAATGGCGGGACAGCATTCCGGCACAGCGAGGCATTTTCGTTTCAGATCTCGACCGAAGATCAGGAAGAGACCGACCGCTACTGGGACGCCCTTGTTGCAAACGGCGGCGAAGAAAGCGCCTGCGGCTGGTGCCGGGATAGATGGGGGATCTCCTGGCAGATCACGCCACGGGTGCTGATGGAGGCGCTTGCCACAGGCGGCGACGAAGCCAAGCGTGCTTTCGAGGCAATGATGCAGATGAAGAAAATCGACGTCGCCACCATCGAGCGCGCCCGGCGGGATAACGCCATCATTGGCAAGACCGGAAATCTCCAATGGTCCAGGGAAGATAACACATGAACAAGATATCACATCCACAGTGCCGCTGCGGCGCGGTGGAGATGGAAGTCAAAGGCGGGCCCATCATGAGCACCGAATGCCTTTGCACATCCTGCAGAAAGGCCGCAGATCTGTTTGAGTCCCTTCCGGACGCGCCACGCTTGCGGGCGGCGACAGGCGGCACTCGCACGGAAATGTATCGCAAAGACCGCGTCCGCTGCCTCAAAGGGGCAGCCAACTTGCGAGAGCATCGCCTGAACGACAAGACCAAGACCCGCCGAGTGGTTGCGACCTGCTGCAACACGCCGATATTCCTCGACTTTACCGATGGACACTGGATCGATCTATACGGTTTGCTGTGGCCCGAGGACAGCTTGCCGCCGCTCGAGATGCGCACCATGGCGGGAGATCTGGAAACCCCGGTAGCGGCGCTGCCGGATGATGTGCCCAACTACAAGACCCATTCGGCCGGCTTCTTCCTGCGACTGCTCCGGGCCTGGGTCGCGATGGGATTTCGCCGCCCGAAGATCGACTATGTCAACGGGGCTTTGGATGTCCGCTATTGAAAAGGGAGTCGAGACGAGGAATTATGTGCCCGATAGGACTTTGCGGCCGAACCACGACGACACGGTCGTGCGCGCTGCCATATTGTCAGGATGGCCCGGCGCTGGGCCGTGTGTATGGCTAAAGCCAGAATCGCCAAACCCTCGAACCTCACTGACCCAACCCCATCATGTTGCGAGGCCTACTCGTTCAGCCCGACATGTGAGGCGTAGACGCTGGCGAAACACTGCCATTCGTCTCCCGGCAGCGTCGTGAAGCAGACCAGTGGAGGGCAGGATTGGTCCCGACGCGGACTCCTCACTGCCGGATCAGAAGGCCATCTTGAATCTGGCGGCAACCCCATGGCTCCGGGTTCTGCTACCCAGTTCGCCGCGGTAATCGAGGTTGAAGGTCGCACCGCTGTCGAAGTCCAGCTTGAGGCCCGCTTGTATCAACGCCGTGTCGCGGTCAATCGCGGTGCCGGCAATCCGGAAGGCATCGCCTGAGGCAAAGCGCATATTGGTGCTGGTCGCGACATCGCCGATGGCGTGACGCCAGCCGAGCGAGCCGGTCAACAATGCTGTAAAACTGCCTGTGGTGGCCAAATAGGTTTCGGTACGCAGACCCAGCGTTGTGAGCCCGAGCGTCTGCGATGCCGAAGCAACACTCAACGCCGACGCGCCGCCGGTTTCGCTGAAGCCGTTGCTGTGCTGGTAGACCAGGGCCGCGCCTGCGAAAGGTTCGAACCGGGCAAGGCCGGTGTCCAGCGTGTAGCTCAGTTCACCGAAGACTTGCGTTGTCGCCGCTGAATATTCTGCGCTCAGTGCATCGCGGAACGAGCCGAGTTTCACATTTCGCGCGGCCGCCACATCATGCCAGGCAACGGAACTGCCAAGCCGCACACCAAGATTTCCAAACCTGCCGCCGGCATAGCTGCCCAGTTCGTAGCTGTTGACTGTGCCCGAGGACACGCGGGCGCCGCTGGCGAAACTGCTGGCGCCGTGGCCGGCGAAGACACCCGCGACCCAGTCACCGGGCAGCAGGCCATCCGCGCCGAAATGGAAACCGCCAGCGCTGTGAGTCAGCCGCGCGGCATTGCCGTCGCTGTCAGTGTGGCCCCAGGTGCCATAGGCATGGCCCCAGACTGCCCCACGCCCGTAGGGCTGGGCTTCGTCGCCTTCGGCAACACCGTCAAAGGTGCTACGCATCCGCGCGACAACGGCATCGCGGCCAAAATGGCTGTCTTGCATCAGCAGGCCGTTTGCCGACGCGTAGACTTCGCCCGACAGGCTGTCGAAGGCAGAACGGGCCTTTGCCGCGCTCAGCACGCTGACGGCGTCATAGACCGTGTTGCCCGAGCCAAGCGTGTCCATCGCAGCGGCTGTCGCGCGCTGGTTGGCCGTGGCCGCCGAGGAGGCGAAGCTGAAATCATTGCGGAACAGTTTCAGATAGACGGAATTGGCGTCATAGCTGAGCGAGGCATCGAGAAAAGCGAAATTGTCGCTGACCGAGCCGAAGGTGCCGGTGACACCCGCGCCTGCCGTCACGATCGTATAGGTGGTCGCTACGGCATAGGTGGAGCCGGTGCCGGAGCCGTTTTCGGCCGAGACGGTGACCTTGGCGCCATTGTCGATGGCCACTGTGCCGGTGGCGGCGATCTTGTCTGCATTGCCATCCTTGTCGACCTCGACGGCGTAGGTGGAACCGTTGGCCAAGCTGGTATTGCCGGCAACATTGAGTGTGCCGATCGAGTTGCCCGGCGCGATGGTACTGCCGGAATTCGCGTTCACAGTACCGACCGTGCCGGAACCTCCCAAAGCGCCACCGTTCAGGGTTATCGCACCGGTGCTTCCGTTGACCACAAGCTTGCCGCCCGAAATCGTGGTGCCACCGGTGTAGGTGTTGGTGCCGGTGAGCGTCAGGCTACCACTGCCCTGTTTGGAGAATGCCCCAGTGCCGGAGATGGCACCTGAAAACGTGCTGCTGCTGGCGGTGCCGGCAGTCAGATTGCCTGTGCCCAGAACGATGGACCCGGCACCGGCAAGATCGCCAATGCGTTCATTGAAATTGTTGAGATTGAAGGTTGCACCAGCATTGACGGTAACGCTGCCGGAATCGGCAAGACGTTCAGCTGCGCCGAGAGAGATGGTGCCTGCAGAGATCGTCGTGCCGCCGGAAAAGCTGTTTGCGCCGGAGAGCGTCAGTGTCCCCGCGCCGGACTTGGTAAGCGACCCGGTGCCCGAGATCACACCGCCGTAGCTCAGGGCATCGGAGCGATAGAAAATCAGGGCGCTGTTGTTGGTGATATTGCCATTCAGGCTACCGCTTGTGCCGCCATTGCCAACCTGCAGCGTGCCAGCGGAAATCTTTGTCGTCCCTGCAAAGGCCGAGTTGTTGCCTGTCAGAACCAGTGTCCCTGTACCAGCCTTGATCAGATCATCCGCATCAAGGGTTCCACCCATTGTCAGCTTGCTGTTGCCCGCAGTTGTGATGCCCATTATCCCGCCGGCGGCAAGCTCGAAATCACCAGAGAGGGTCCAAGTGGTTCCGTTCGTCGCGAGAATTGTCTGCGCTTCCTTGAAATTCGAATCTTCGGTGCCGGTTCCATCCAGCTTCAGTGTCCCCGCGCTGGAGCCCAGGACCACGTCGCCAATCACCGACGAGCCGGTCTTCAGCGTGAGCGTGTTACCGGAATTGACCAGGTTGATGGCTTTGGCGCGTGTCGCGCCGTCACCGCCGAGACCGCCCGAAATTGTTCCGGAATTGATGATTTCGAAGCCTGCGGCAGCGGCATTGGTGTTGGATATGCCGACCCCGCCGGTGCCGTCCGCACCATCGTTACCGCCGCCGGTGCCTGCGCCGCCCTCGCCACCGGCACCGCCGGTGATTGTGCTGGTATTTGTCAAGGTTTGCAGGTTTGTGCCGGTATAGGAAATCCCCACCGCGCCATCGCCAGCGTCGCCGCCGTCAGTGGCAGCCAGATTATAGAGCGTCTTTCCACCTTTGCCGCCTGCACCACCGGCAATCGTGCTTGAGATTGAGAGCGTCAGCCCTGCACCCTGCGTCTGGCCAATGCCGCCGTCGGCACCATCCCCGCCCGGCGTGGTCATTACCGGCAGCGTTCCTGGAAGTGTTCCGAACCCGAAAGCTGTCAGCGGCGTGCCACCGCTATTGTATGCTACCACCTGCGTATTCACGTTCTCCGGCGAAATCGTGATTGTGTCGTTGATGCCGGCATTCGTGACCGAAGCGGTGACACCGGATATAGCCGATATTGCGTTCGCGAAATCGACCAGCGTATCCCCCGTATTAATGACGACCGTAGTCACTGTGCCGTTGACGTTGAAGTCCACACTGTCGCCATTGGCGATGCCGGCAATAGCGGTGAGATCGGTCAGCCCCCCGTCTATGCCCACGGTCGTGCTCACGGATGACGGGACATCATCATTGGTGATGGAGGTTCCGTCCGTGCCGGCCGTGCCGACGACCTGTGCCTGGAGGCTGGTTCCGGAAGTCAACAAAACAAAGGCGGCTGCCATAACGAGTGTGCGCCCCGGAAAGAGTGCATGGCCCGGCATTGGAGAAAAAAGGAAATTTTTACGTGATGAAATATTCCACTCAATACAGACGCCAGAAATTACATTTACAATCCTGCAACACCTTGCAATGCAACGCGCACAATACTTCATTCTACACCCATCATTCCGGCAATCGATTTACCTAAAACTGCGCTTGGAGGCCGTAGCTCTGGTGGTGAACCGGCAACCCAACACGCCTGTAGATCAAAAGTACCGGGCATCGGCTGGCGCGGCTATCCGATTTCCGAAGATCGGCGGAAAACCGGATTTTTGGACAACAAACCAACCGCAAAATGTCAGGGGTCCAAGACGTCAGGAGCCGAGTGTCTCCGAGGGAGTTTCGCCGAACAGGCGCTTGTAGTCACCTGAAAACCGGCCGAGATGCAGGAATCCGAAGCGCATCGCAACCTGGGTGACCGTGATTTGCCGGGGATCCTCGGCTGCAAGGGTGGTGCGCACGCAGTTCAGGCGGCGCATGCGAAGATAGGCAGTCGGCGACATTCCGACATATTCGCGGAAGGAGTATTGCAACGTCCGCTCGGACACGCCGAGTGCCGCGCAGATGTCGACCACTGTCGGCAGGGCGTCTTCATCCAGACACGCGTCGACAAAAGCGCGGGCTTTACCGCCGATGTAGAGCGCACGCAGCCGCTCGCGGTAGGAGGGCATTACGTCGTCTTGTGGCACCGTCACGACATGCAGGGCGAACTGCAGGATATTGTTGCGCAGCACAGCCTGATCCAGCCTCTCGCCGCGCACTACCAGTTCACGTGCGCTCTCGAGCCAGAGATCGACCGCCTCCTTGAAGTCACTTCGACGATGCGTTGCCAGCTGTACCACCCCTTGCGGCGGACGGTCCCAGACTGCCGGATTGAGCACACGCGCTCCGCGCATGAATTCCTCCTGGCTGAAGCCGATGTAAGCGGTCTCACAGCCCGCCGGAACATGGATGTCGAACTCGGCATTGCCGGGCATGAAAAACACCGTATCGCCCCGTTCACCAGAGTGCCCGGAGAAACGGATCGCCGGTTTGTAGGAGCCGATGGAAAGTGCGCAGAAATCGGCAGGCGCGCAACCAAGCTTCTGGACCGACGCCTCCTGACGCTCGCGCACGATCAGCTGGCTGCCAAGGTGCAGGGAGTCCATCTGCGCAACCTTCTTGCCGTTGCTGAGCTGGACGCATTCCATCTCGACCCACGGCTGCTGTGCGGCCTGGTTGGCAGGGTCATTGATCGCCTCGGAGCGCAACCCCACGTCCTTTTCTGATGCAACGGCAACAATAGCCATTTCTTCGGTACCATATTCCCAGACCGGCAAGCCACTGCATTGATTACGTCACCAGGCTCTCGCAACTCAAGATCAGACTGCGCCTGACGGTTCGATCAGAATGCGTGTATCGTTATCGCCGAGATGGCAGGCAAACTCAAATCCTGCCCATCAAGGCAAGGCTGAACGGCTGGAACCCGGGCGATATCTGCTGGAACACTCCGCCGCGATCGGGTGACGCGCTGTCATCGCGAACGAAGAAGCCCCCGGACCAGCATGATCCGGGGGCTTTGTTCATTCCACAGCCATCAGGCGGTCACCCGCCCCTGGCCTTTACCATCAAGGCTTACTCGGCGTCGCCGGTGATTTCCTTGCCGGTTTCCTGATCGACGACCTTCATCGACAGGCGGACCTTGCCGCGTTCGTCGAAGCCGAGCAGCTTGACCCAGACCTTCTGGCCTTCCTTGACCACGTCGGCGGTCTTGGCGACACGCTCTGCAGCGAGCTGCGAGATGTGGACCAGGCCGTCCTTGGGACCGAAGAAGTTCACGAAAGCGCCGAAATCAGCAACCTTGACGACAGTGCCTTCATAGATGACGCCGACTTCAGGCTCGGCGACGATCGAGTGGATCCACTTCTTGGCGGCCTCGATTTCCTTGCCCGAAGACGAGGCGATCTTGATGGTGCCGTCGTCGTCGATGTTGATCTTGGCGCCCGTCTTCTCGACGATTTCGCGGATAATCTTGCCGCCGGTGCCGATGACGTCACGGATCTTGTCGACCGGGATGTTCATGACTTCGATGCGCGGTGCGAATTCGCCGAGCTGGCCACGGCTCTCGGTCAGCGCGTTGCCCATTTCCTGAAGA
>Ga0209344_10003134_pt1 | contig 16773 bp, 17 predicted proteins | sample Cruoilmetagenom6_FD_187293 | JGI IMG/M metagenome (GOLD analysis project Ga0209344, IMG submission 187293) | Oil polluted marine microbial communities from Coal Oil Point, Santa Barbara, California, USA - Santa Barbara Oil Seep Sample 6 (SPAdes)... | ecosystem: Environmental > Aquatic > Marine... | reverse complement strand
CGGCGAAGTGGCAAGCTGCCATAGTGCCGCTGTCACCAATTGCCCTCAGTTGCGGTCGTTCAGCCCTGCAACGGTCTTGTGCCATTGAACAACGCGGCGCAAAGGGACAACCCGGTGGTGGATTTACCGGATCAGGCAATTCGCCCGGTTGGCGGGGTTTGTCAAACGACCCACCTTCCAACTTTGGAATCGCGTCCAACAACAGGCGTGTATAGGGGTGTTTAGGCGTGTCGAAAATTGTCTCAGCCGTGGCAAGCTCCATCACCTGTCCCAGATACATGACCGCCACGCGGGTACCGAAATGTTGTACCACGCTCAGGTCGTGCGTGATGAATAAATAGGTCAGGCCGCGTTCGGCCTGCAGTTCGGTCAGAAGGTTTAGGATCTGCGCCTGTATCGATACATCAAGGGCCGAGATCGGCTCGTCCGCGACGATGAACGCAGGGTTCGTGACAAGCGCGCGGGCGATAGCAATACGTTGCCTTTGCCCGCCCGAAAACTCATGTGGCAATTTCCTTTGCCAACTTGGGTCGCACCCCGTGGCTGCGAGTACGTCTTCGACTTGCGCACGCACTGCGGCTTCGGATTTTTCCGGCATCAGATGGCGAATAGGCTCGGCCAGTGTTTCAAACACGTTGCGGCGTGGGTTTAGGGACGCATATGGGTTCTGGAACACCATTTGCATGTCGCGTCGCACGGGTTTGCGGGTGGCCTCGTCCATTTCGTCGATGCGGTCACCCTGAAAGAAAATCTGACCTTCTGTTGGTGTTTGAAGACCCATTATCGCGCGACCCAACGTGGTTTTGCCACACCCGGATTCACCAACAACACAAAAGGATTCACCTGCTTTAATAGAAACATCGACGCCCGAAAGCGCATGAAGAACTGGCTTTGATTTGCTCAGAAAATGCGTCGGCAAAGGGAATCGCACCTGAAGCCCGCGTGTTTCAACGATCACTTCGCTCATGATGCGGCCTCGTGCGTGTTCAAGGGGTTAAAACAGGCGACGCCATGTTCCAGAGAGGGCGTATCAACCCGGCACCGATCAGACGCGTGATCGCAGCGTGGATTATAAGCACAACCAGTTGGCAGGCCTGTGATAGGCGGCATGGAGCCGGGAATTTGGTAAAGCTTTGTGCCGCGTCCGGCATGTTGAGGCAATGCTTTTAGCAAGCCCGACGCATAAGGGTGCGAAGGTGCATCGATCAGGGCCCGGGTGTTTCCGGTTTCCACACATTTGCCCGCGTACATGATCATAAGCCGTTCAGTGACCTCAGCGACAACGCCAAGGTCATGGGTGATCAGGATCAACGCCACATCGTTTTCGCGGCACAGCGTGAGGATCAAAGACATGATTTCGGCCTGAATGGTGACATCCAGTGCCGTGGTAGGTTCGTCGGCGATAATAATTTCGGGATCCGTCAGCAAGGCGATGGCGATGACCACACGCTGACGCAAACCGCCGGATAACTCGTGAGGGTACGCGTCCATGCGGCTTTCAGCCGATGGGATGGCCACCAGTTTGAGCTTGTCGACACACAACGCATGGGCCTCGCGTTTAGAGATTTTCCGGTGCGCCTGAAGTGTTTCGATCATTTGTACTCCGATGCTCAGCACCGGGTTCAGGGTTACCATCGGATCCTGAAAGATCATGGATATCCGATTGCCGCGAATGCCGCGAATTTCGTTCTCGGACAGGTCCAGAAGGTTCTGACCGTTGAATTTGATTGTGCCGTTTGACACGCGCCCCGGCGCGGCGATCAGGTTGAGAATGGCAAAGGCGAGCATGGATTTACCCGCACCGGATTCGCCGACAACGCCAAGTCGTTCACCTTTTTCAAGCGTCAGGTCGACGCCGCGCAGGGCCTCGACTTCGTCTTTTTTACCACGAGGGAAAGCGACATGAAGGTCTTTTACTTCGAGCATAGCCATCAATCTTCTCCCCGGCGTAGTTTCGGGTTCATCACGTCGCGGAGCCAGTCACCTAGCAGGTTCAGCGCAAGGATCAGCGCGATAAGCACCATCGCCGGGTAGAAGGTGATCCACCAACTTCCTGAGAAGATCAATTCATACCCTGACCGGATAAGTGAGCCCAGCGAGGGCCGGTTAACCGGCATTCCTAGGCCAAGGAAAGACAATGCCGCCTCGGTCATGATCGCCTCGGCCACCTGAATGGTGGAAATCACAAGCACCGGTGTCATCGTGTTGGGCAGGATATGCCCCCACATCACCTTGCGGGCAGGCAATCCAATAACACGGGCGGCATCGACGTATTCTTTGTTCTTTTCGCCCAGAACAGATGACCGAACGGTTCGTGCAAATTTCGGCCATTCGGCGATCCCAATTATGAGGATCAGCATAAATATCGCGTAGTCGGCGTAAATGTTGGCATCAAAGGCAGCTTGGAACAGCGCCAGAACGATGATCGCAATCATCAACGTGGATAGCGACATTTGAATGTCAGCGAGGCGCATCAGGAAGGCATCAATCCAGCCACCTTTGTATCCGGCGATCAGGCCGAGTGTGATGCCAAGGATGCCTTGAACGATCACAGCGCCAATGCCGATGATCAGGGAAATTCCAGTGCCATACATGATTGTGGACAGAATTCCGCGCCCCTGTTCGTCTGTGCCCAGAAGGAACCGGTCATCGCCGCCGTCGCTCCACGCGGGGGGCATTTCGCTGTCCATTATATCAAGCTGGATCAGGTCATAGGGGTTTTGCGGGGCAAGGACAGGCGCGAGCACGGCCATCAAAACCAAAAACAACAATACAATACCGGACAGCAAAGCGACCGGATCAGTTAGGAATTTCTTAAAAAGAGAGCGCCAGGTAATCATGATTTGGCCCCCGGTAATTTCACCATCGGATTGATCAGCGTGTAGATGAAATCGACCAATGTGTTGACCACAACAAAGATCAAACCAACCATGATAATGTAAGCAATGATCAAAGGCGTATCGACGCGGTTGATGGCCTCAAGGAACATGAACCCCATGCCGGGCCATTGGAACACAGTTTCGGTCAGAATGGTGTAGGCGATGAGCGTACCAATCATCAGGCCACCCACGGTCACAACCGGCAAAAGGGTGTTGCGGAACGCATGCACATACCGGACGCGCCGGGTGCGTAGGCCCTTAGCGCGGGCAAAACGCACATAATCGGTTCCCATCGTTTCCATCATTTCCGCCCGGATGAGGCGAATGAAGAGGGGGAGCATGATGGATGACAGGGTAATGGACGGCAACACCAATCGGGACCACCCGTCAAGGGTAAGCAACCCGGTTTCCCATCCCCACGGAAGGGTTACGGTGTCGCCACGCCCCGATGATGGTAACCAGCCAAGTTCGACCGCAAATATCCATTGCAGGAAAATGGCGGTCAGGAAGACGGGGACAGAGATCCCGACGATCGAGCCGGTCATGATTGTGCGGGCGATCCAGCTGGTCCGGTTGATTGCGCAATAGATACCGGCCGGGATGGATACCGCGAGGAAAATGAATGTCGCCCCTAGTACGAGTTCAAACGTGGCAGGGAATTTATCCATGATCACGTCGACGGCGGGGCGTTTGAAAAAATACGAGGTGCCAAGATCGCCTTGAACCGCGTTTCCAAGGAAACGCGCGTATTGTGTGAAGAAGGGATCGTTCAGACCCAACTCGTCTCGCAACAGTTGCCGTTCGGCTTCGGACACGGATTGGCCGACCAATTCGCGCAGGGGGTCGCCAAGATTTCCTTGGATCGAGAAACCAATCAGCGAGATGACAAACATCACGATGACGGCCTGAATGGCGCGGCGAATGAGGAAGGCGAAAATATGCATCTGGGTTGATTTTCTTCTGGCGGCTGCTGAAGGGGGTTACCCGTTTCGGATCTGATCCGGGGCCTCCCGGATTGATGCGAGGTCCCGGATCAGGTCCGGGGCGGGTAGTACGAAATTGGCGGGCCGAAATTCATCGGCCCGCCTAAGATCAATTATTCTGAGATGACCAGATCACCCAAGTAGGGGAAGTTCATCACGTTCAGAACAGGCTCTGCGTCCACACCTGTGCCCGCTGCCCAAGCAAGGTCTTGCCAGTGAAGGGGCACATAGGCCGCTTCATCGTGCAGGATCTTTTCCGCTTTTTGCAGCATTTCAGCCCGCTTCGCATCGTCTGTTTCTGTCAGCGATGCGACAGTCAGTTCGTCAACCATAGCGTTGGAGTAGTTGCCCGAGTTGTACTGACCACGGCCGGTGTCGGCATTTGGTGTCATTGTCAGGAACTCGTTGAAGTTGGCGCTGTCCTCGGTGTCCGAATGCCAGCCGATCATCATGATGTCAGCAGCACGTTCGTCGAACTTGGGCCAGTATTGCGCTTTGGGCATCGTGGTCAGATCAATATCGATTTTGATCTTGGCCAACATCGCGGCCGCCGCTTCGCAGATTTTGAAGTCGTTTACGTAGCGGTTGTTCGGGCACATCATCGTGGCCGAGAAACCATCAGCATAACCAGCTTCGGCCATCAGGGCCTGTGCCTTGGCAACGTCATAACGAGGAACCAATGCTTCGTTGTGGCCAAGGTAGCCTTTGGGTGATTGTTGCGCCGCGGCAGTGCCGAAGCCTTTCATGATCTTGTCAACGATGCCTTCATTGTTGATGGCATGGACAATCGCCAGACGCACGTTTGCGTTGGCCAGTGCTTCGTGGCGTTCCTGGTTCATTTGAAGTGTGATGATCCGAGTGCCGGACATTGTCACCAGATTGGTGCCTTCGTTGCTATCAATCCGATCCAGATCGGTGGGCGGAACAGGTGCGATAAAGTCTACATCACCAGCCAAAAGGGCAGCCACACGTGTTGGTGCTTCTTTAATTGGTGTCAGGACCGCGGTCTGAACGTTGCCGGGGCTGTTTGTGTCCCAGTAATCAGCGTTACGTGAAAAGACGACTTTGACGCCTTGTTCACGCTCAGTGATGGTGAACGGACCTGTGCCAGAAATGGTTTTCGATGCAAAGCTGTCACCGTGCTTGACGATATCAGCGCCGCCTGCTTCGTAGAACGCACTGTCCATTGGGAAGACGTATGTCGCTGTGTGCAGAACCAGCGGGCTTGGCCCGTCGGTTTTGATTTCAACGGTCATGTCGTCGACGGCGGTGGCCGAAGTCCATCCGGCAAAGATGCCTTTGAAGTCAGGTGATGATTTCAGGCGATCAATGGTCCATACCACATCTGCGGCGGTCATTGCATTGCCCGAGTGGAATTTCACACCTTCGCGCAGAGTAAAGCGCACGGTTGTGTCGTCAACACGGTCCCAGCTGGACGCGAGGCGCCCATCAAAGCCCAAATCACTGTTCCAGCGTACCAGCGGGTCAAAGACCATATGGCTGAGCTGAAGCGTGCCACCCGACAATTGCTCATGCGGGTCCAGCGAGACCGGATCAGCGTCATACGCGAAGTTCAGCGTTTGCGCCGGTGCCATTGTGGCGAGGCCAATGACCATTGCCGTGGCGGTTGCAAGATTTCGGATTGTCTTCATGAGGTTTCTCCCTTTTTGTCGGGCGCTTTCGCAGAATGGATAACGCAATGGCCCGATCATATGCGCAAGGTTGTCTCGATTCTGGAAAGGAGTAAAGGCTTGTCGCTGTCGAAAAGCCTTAGGCAAATTGTTAAAGATGCCCGTTTCCTCCCCAGTCAGCGCGCAAGTTCATTTCATTTTTGGTATCTCACTACCAAGATTTATAGTAATGGTAATGAAATAGCAGTCAACCGGAAAAGCCATCTGTTATTGGTCGTTTGAATTCGGGTCTGTGATGACGAAAATCGGGGGGACGCAATGTCCATGAAAATCGAAGACATAATTCGTAGCAGTGATGTCAGTTTTACCAAGTTGGAACAACGTGTTGCGACATATCTTATGGGTCGCCCCGAAGCTTTGGCGTTAGAAACCAGTGCCGAAATTGCGCTGAAACTGGATGTCAGCCCGATGACCGTCAGTCGCTTTTTCAAGAAGATGGGATTTGAGCGGGCATCAGAATTGCGTAACAAGGCGCGGCTCGAACTATCAGGCCCCCGATCCGCAAGAATCGGCGACAGATACCAGAGTTTCGTGCGCTCGAAGGCAACACAGGGTGCTGGAATGGAGCGGCAAATCGCTGATGCGGGGATAAATGCGGCGCTTGATCTGCGTGCCTCGCCGAAATGGCAAGCTGGGGTACGGTGCCTTGCGCAGGCGGACTTCGTCGCCATTGTCGGGTTCCAGCTTTATCATTATCTGGCCACAGGTCTTGCGATGCGGTTGAATTATGTTCGCCCCGGCGTTTCGGCAGTTTCGGGGTTGGATGGTGTTTTTACCGAGGTTTTCACTCAGGGTAGCGGCCGCAAATGTTTGCTGATTATCGATATGTTCCGCTATGCATCGCAGGGACCGGATTTGGCGCGTCACGCAAAGGACAACGGCTACGAAGTGATCCTGATGTGTGACGAATTCTGCGACTGGGGGAACCAGTTTGCGGATTACGTCTTTACGTTCCCGAACGAAGGGCAGTTTTTCCTGCCTTTACCAGTGGGGCTGCATTTTGGGTTGAACCTGCTTTATCAGGACGTGGTCTATGAGCTGGGTGCGGATGCGACGGATCAGGTTGAGAAAATGTCTCAGTATCAAGAGGTCTTTGGCGCGTTTCTTTAGGGGAATTCGAATGCGCATCTCTTTTTCGCACGATTTTTGTCGGGTTTCACTGGCCACCCGGTAGGATTTGTGGCAGCGATGGCGCTTGAAACCAGCAAAGAGTCCCGCTGATGACCGAACGCCTGTTGTATCGACTCGCCTGGGTCGTTGTCATATTATGCGTCGCACCGATTGTTGCGGCTGCTTTGGCGGCGTTTTCCGGCGACCTTCAGACGTGGCGAGACATCCTGTCTTCTGTTTTGCCGAGATATACATTGACCACATTGGCGTTGGTTGTGATTGTCGGCGGCTCGACGGCGGTAATCGGAACCGTGACGGCGTGGCTGGTGACGGTTTACCGGTTTCCAGGTTCGAAATGGTTGGAAATTGCCTTGGCGCTTCCGCTGGCTTTCCCGGCCTACGTTTTGGCCTATGCTTACACGTCACTTCTTGATCACCCGGGGCCAGTGCAAACGCTATTGCGTGAGGTAACGGGGTGGGGCCCTCGGGATTATTGGTTCCCGGAAATTCGATCGCTGGGTGGCGCTGCGGCGATGCTGACCATTGTGCTGTACCCGTATGTATATTTGCTGGCGCGGGCGTCGTTTCGCCAACAAAGTTCGAATGCGTTTCTGGTCGCACGAACGTTGGGACGATCACCGGTCAAGGCGTTCCTGCGCGTGGCTTTACCCATGGCGCGCCCGGCAATCGTTGGGGGTGCTTTGTTGGCCGTAATGGAAACGATTGCGGATTTTGGCACAGTGGCATTTTTTAACGTCCAAACCTTCGCGACTGGCATTTACCAAGCCTGGTTTTCGCTCGGGGATCGTGCAGCGGCGGCACAGTTGTCGTTGTGTTTGCTCAGCTTTGCCATACTTCTTGCCGGTTTGGAGCGCGCACAACGCGGTAAGGCGCGCACAGCGGGCCGGGGCGCGCGATTTGATACTTTGGAGCGCCCGCGCCTCAGCGGGGCAAGTGGCGTTTTGGCGTCTTTTATTTGCATCGCTCCGGTGTTTATAGGGTTTGTAATCCCGGTGGTGATGCTTGGGAAAATGGCCGTTGGATCAGGTCAAAGTCTTTTTGATGGCCGTTACGTTAATTTGATGTTCAATTCGGTCACATTGGCATCCATCGCATCGGTACTGACCGTTATTGGGGCCATTTTGATCGGGTTTCGTGCCCGGATGCGACCGGGGCGAACGTCACGTGGTTTGGTGATTGGTGCCGGACTAGGGTACGCGGTGCCGGGCGGTGTAATCGCCGTTGGGCTAATGGTGCCGTTTGCCGGGTTTGACAATGCCATTGACGGCTTTATGGAGGCGCGGTTCGGGATAAACACCGGATTACTCATTACAGGGTCTATCTGGCTTATGATTTTGGCCTATTTGGCGCGTTTTATGGCCGCGGCCCTGAATGCCTATGACAGTGGGATGGCAACTGTTCCCGGACATTTCGATGCAATTTCCCGATCGTTGGGGCAGGACGGGCCACGCATGTTATGGCGTGTTCATCTGCCTGTGGCCCGCACAAGCGTTTTGACGGCTTTGTTGATTGTTTTTGTGGACGTCATGAAAGAACTGCCAGCCACGTTGATCCTCCACCCTTTCAATTTTCAGACGCTGGCTGTGCAGGCGCATCGCCTTGCTGCAGACGAGCGACTGGCCGAGGCTGCAGTGCCGTCGCTTACTCTGGTGGCTTTCGGGTTGGTCCCGGTTATTCTTCTTTGCCGTTCAATAGGGCGTGAAAATATCGGGCAGCGCATGCCGCGGTTGACGCCGGTTGCGTAGGTGAACGTGCCAAATGCAGGGCACCGGTGTGCATTCACATACGGTCCGGTTAACATTAAAAATGTCCACCCGCTCTTGCAGCCCCTTGGGCGCAATACTAAGACTCCCTTAGGACCTGATCAGTAAGGATCAGACACATTCAGCAGGCAGGCCGATATGAAAGACCCAATTGACACCTACATGAACACCCTCGTGCCGATGGTGGTTGAACAAACCAGCCGTGGTGAGCGGGCCTATGACATCTTCTCGCGTTTGTTGAAGGAACGGATCATTTTCCTTAGTGGACCGGTTCACGACGGGATGTCTTCGCTGATCGTGGCGCAGCTTTTGCATCTTGAGGCGGAAAACCCGTCGAAAGAAATCAGCATGTACATCAACAGCCCCGGTGGCGTTGTGACCAGCGGTTTGTCGATCTACGACACAATGCAATACATTCGCCCGGCAGTGTCCACCCTTGTGATCGGGCAGGCGGCAAGCATGGGGTCGCTTTTGTTGACGGCCGGCCAATCCGGGATGCGGTTTTCGTTACCAAACTCTCGTATCATGGTTCACCAGCCATCAGGCGGGTATCAGGGGCAGGCAACGGATATTATGATTCACGCCGAAGAAACCCTGAAGCTGAAGCGTCGCTTGAATGAGATATATGTCAAGCACACTGGCCAGACTTTGAAAAAAGTCGAGGATGCACTGGAACGCGATAATTTCATGACCGCTGAGGATGCAAAATCCTGGGGTTTGATTGATGAGATCGTTGAGAACCGGTCCAAGACAGAGGATGACGCCTGATCACTTAGTGATCGGGAAAACGCTGAAGGTACATTTTCGGATTGTGGCGGTCCTTAGCCTGCCATAAGCTGATTTTTGAACGACACAAATCCCCGGTTAACCCGGGGTCTCGAAAGGATCGTCATGTCGAATAGTTCAGGCGGCGACAGCAAAAATACCCTCTATTGCAGCTTTTGCGGCAAAAGCCAGCATGAGGTGCGCAAGCTGATCGCGGGACCGACCGTTTTCATTTGCGATGAATGTGTCGAATTGTGCATGGATATTATCCGCGAGGAAACACGCAGCGCTGGGTTGAAATCTGGTGATGGCGTCCCCGCACCGCGCGATATTTGCGAAGTTCTGGACGACTATGTAATTGGGCAGGCAACGGCCAAGCGCGTGTTGTCGGTTGCGGTTCATAACCACTACAAGCGCCTGAATCACTCCGGAAAATCCGGCGACATAGAATTGCAAAAATCCAATATTATGCTTATTGGGCCGACGGGTTGCGGCAAAACATTGCTCGCGCAAACCCTTGCCCGCATTTTGGACGTGCCGTTTACAATGGCGGATGCGACCACATTGACCGAAGCCGGTTATGTGGGTGAAGACGTGGAAAACATTATCCTCAAGTTGCTGCAATCGTCGGAATACAATGTCGAACGCGCGCAACGTGGCATCGTTTACATCGACGAGGTCGACAAGATCACGCGAAAATCTGAAAACCCGTCGATTACACGTGACGTGTCCGGAGAAGGTGTACAACAAGCACTTTTGAAGTTGATGGAAGGCACCGTTGCCGCGGTTCCCCCACAGGGTGGGCGCAAGCATCCGCAGCAGGAATTTCTTCAGGTCGATACGACGAACATCCTGTTTATTTGTGGTGGGGCGTTTGCGGGTCTCGACAAGATCATCGCACAGCGCGGCAAAGGGTCCGCTATGGGATTTGGCGCAGATGTGCGTGATCAGGATGATCGCGGCGTTGGCGAAGTGTTCAAGGAACTGGAACCAGAGGATCTGTTGAAATTCGGTTTGATCCCGGAATTTGTCGGTCGTTTGCCGGTGATTGCAACACTGGAAGATCTGGATGAAGACGCGCTTGTCACCATCCTGACACAACCTAAAAATGCTTTGGTCAAGCAATATCAACGCCTTTTCGAACTCGAAGATGCACAGCTTAGCTTTACCGATGATGCCCTCAGCGCCATCGCCAAACGTGCCATCCAGCGTAAAACCGGCGCGCGCGGCTTGCGTTCGATTCTTGAAGATATCCTGCTGGACACAATGTTCGAACTGCCCAGTATGGAAAATGTTTCCGAAGTGGTCGTAAACGAAGAAGCCGTTAATTCTGACGCGGCACCGCTGATGATTTACACCGAGGCCAAAAAGGAAGAGGCGTCGGCGGGCTGACGCCGAAAACAAATGAAAACTGTTCCAGGGCGGGCCATCGGCCCGCCTTTTGCGTCTTGTATGGTACTGGACCTTTGGCCTTCAATGCGCCATATCTGAATCAACGATTGTCGGAGGACCGGATGGGCATTCTCAACTCACTTTTGCGCTCTGTGACGTGGTGGAACGGGCAAACCCTGAACACGCAGCTTTATACTTGGCGCAAAGGCGTCAGGGTGGGCGAGGATGAGCAGGGTAATATCTTTTATCGCACGCGCGATGACAAACGCCGCTGGGTGATATTCAACGGTGAATGCGAAGCCACCCGTGTTAGCCCGGATTGGCATGGCTGGTTGCACCATACTTTTAAAGAACCGCCCACCGACAAGCCGCTGGAACACAAACCGTGGGAAAAGCCGCATCAGGAAAACCACACGGGTACGGCCATGGCGTATGCACCTGCGGGATCGATCCGTCGCGCGGATCCTGCAGATCGTCGTGATTACGAGGCCTGGAGCCCAGAATAGGCAATTCAAAATGTCAGAAAACACGACTGAAATCATCGTTGGCGGTGTTGTCCTTGCGGTTGCCATTGGGTTTCTCGCTTATGCCGGAAAAGTCACTGGCTTTTCCGGCGGACAAGAAGAATATCAACTCAGTGCCAGTTTCCGGTCGGCAGACGGCATAGATGTCGGCACCGACGTGCGCCTTGCAGGCGTGAAAGTTGGTCGGGTGACGGAAATGGAACTGGATCCCGCGACGTACCGGGCGGACACGACGTTTACCGTGCGTAGCGGTATCGAAGTGCCGGATGACAGCGCCATCGCAATTTCGTCCGAAGGCCTGCTTGGCGGCAATTACGTCGAAATCCTTCCTGGCGGCTCACCTTTCTATGTTGAGCCGGGCGATCAGATTGAATTCACTCAAGGTTCGGTAAGTCTTGTGTCGTTGTTGATGAAGTTTGTCGCGGGTGATGACGAGAAAGCAACAGAATGAGGTTACTGATCTGGGCTGTTTGTTTACTGTTCCCTGTTGCAACAATCGCGCAGGAACAGGTGACGGTCGGCACAGGTGCCGTTTTACGCGCCCTTGAAAAGGTTTCCGGCAATATTCAGGATTTTCCGCTAAATAATGGCGAACAGGCGTCCTTTGGTCGTTTGACAATAGAACTGTCTCAATGTCGCTACCCTGAAGGGGACTTGGCGGCGGATGCTTTTGCATTTCTGACTATTCGCGAAACCGGAAAAGACGATCCTGCCTTTTCGGGCTGGATGGTTGCATCGGCACCTGCGTTAAACGCGCTTGATCATCCGCGTTATGATGTTTGGGTTATGCGCTGCAAAACCGAATGAGGGTCCTGATCGACGGGTTTTGAACACATGTCGGCAGATCGACCCAAAGCGTCGCTCAATTTGAGACGATAGGCAGCACGGCTGATTTCATTGGCACCGAGGGAGGCCAAGTGTGTGGTTATGAACTGTGTGTCAAACAGGACAAAACCGCACCGTTTCAGATGGTCCACCAAATGTGCCAGAGCAAGCTTTGAGCCATCAGTTTGGCGTGAAAACATGCTTTCTCCGAAAAAGGCAGCCCCTAGCGTGACGCCGTAAACCCCACCGGTCAGAACGTTTTCGTGCCAAATTTCAAAGGAATGAGCATGTCCAAGGCGATGCAGAGCCAAGTATTGTGACCGGATTTCTGCGTTGATCCAAGTGTCCGGCCGATCGGCGCAAGCATCAACTACGCCCTCAAAGTCACCGTCCATTGTAATCCGGTATTCATCCCGTCGCATACGTTTCGCCAGGCTTCGAGAAACGTGAAAACCGTCCAATGGCAGGACACCGCGCCGCTTAGGGTCGACCCAGAAAACCTCTGGGTCGTCGCGGTGTTCAGACATCGGAAAAATGCCAACGGAATAGGCACGCAACAGCAATTCGGGCGTTAGGGCAAAATCAGAGTCGGCCATGTTGTGCCCGTCGCCAATGCATCAGCGCAGATTGGTCTCCAACCACTTTTCCAGCCAGTGAATATTGTACTCGCCAGAATGAATATCGGGTTCCTGCAACAAGGCATGGAACAAAGGCACAGTGGTATCAACGCCATCCACGATCAACTCGCCAAGTGCCCTGTTCAGACGTGCCAAAGCGGATTCTCGGTCCCGGCCATGAACGATAAGTTTGCCAATCAAACTGTCGTAGTAGGGGGGAATAGTATAGCCGTCGTAAAGGGCGGAATCCATTCTTACACCCAAGCCACCGGGCGCATGGAATTGGGTGATTTTACCGGGGCGTGGTGCAAATTCCGGTAGTTTCTCGGCGTTGATGCGAACTTCGATGGCATGGCCATTTATCTGCAGATCGTCCTGCGTGAACGACATCGGCAACCCTTCAGCCACGCGGATTTGTTCGCGCACGAGATCGACCCCGAAAATAGCCTCGGTGACAGGGTGTTCTACCTGCAATCGGGTGTTCATTTCGATGAAATAAAATTCGCCGTTTTCATAGAGGAATTCGATTGTTCCGGCGCCGATATAATTAATGCGCGCAATCGCATCGGCGCAGGTTTTGCCAATACGGGCGCGTTCTTCGGGGCTGATTGTGGGGCCGGGGGCCTCTTCAAAAACCTTTTGGTGGCGACGTTGTAGCGAACAATCCCGTTCGCCCAGATGAATCGCTTTGCCTTTACCGTCCCCGAAAACCTGAATTTCGATGTGGCGTGGGGTCGTCAGGTATTTTTCGATGTAGACTTCGTCGTTGCCGAAATTTGACTTACCTTCGGCGCGTGCAGTTTGAAATGCGCGTTCCATTTCGTCGGCACTTTGGGCAACTTTCATACCCTTACCACCGCCGCCTGCGGTCGCTTTGATAATCACCGGATACCCGATTTCTTCGCCAATCCTTTTGGCTTCAGCCAAATTCGGAACGCCACCGTCTGAACCGGGTACACAAGGCACGCCGAGATCCTTCATGGTGTCCTTGGCGGTGATCTTGTCACCCATAATGCGGATGTGTTCAGCGGTTGGCCCGATGAAAGTGAGGCCGTGATCTTCGACAATCTGCACGAAATTCGCGTTTTCCGACAGGAACCCATAGCCGGGATGAATTCCCTGCGCGCCGGTGACTTCGCAGGCTGCAATGATTGCAGGGATCGAGAGATAGCTTTCGGCGCCGGCAGGCGGCCCAATACAAACAGATTCGTCTGCCATGCGAACATGCATGGCATCTGCATCAGCCGTTGAATGCACGGCTACGGATTGGATACCCATCTCGCGGGCGGCTCGGATCACACGGAGGGCGATTTCACCCCGGTTCGCCACAAGGATCTTGTCGAACATCTATGTCGCCTTATTCGATAATCATCAGGGGTGAGCCGTATTCAACAGCGGCGCCGTCGTCGACCAAAACTCGTTTGACCGTACCAGACCGGGGCGCCGGGATGTGGTTCATTGTTTTCATCGCTTCGATGATCAACAACGTATCACCTTCCTTAACCTGGTCTCCAACGCTGGCAAACGAAGGCGCGCCTGGTTCGGCTTGCATGTAGACGGTTCCGACCATTGGCGAAGTTACAGCGCCCGGGTGGCTGGCTGGATCCTCGGCGGCTGCTGCGTCCGTGGATGCGGCACTGGGGGCAGCATGTGCTGGCCCCGCTGCTGCGACCGGTGCTTGCATTGGCGCCTGCGCGACAATTTGCGGGACGACTTCCTTTTTGCGGCTGACACGGACATTTAAGCTGTCGTCTGCGCCATACTCTCGTTTGACCTGCAATTCGGTCAATTCGTTTTCATTCAGAAGTTCGGCTAGTGCCTTGATAAATGCGACGTCGTCTTGGTGTGTTTTTTTAGGCATCAGATTCCTCGACCTCTTGCGGTGGTCCGTTGCACCGCGTGCTGTTGCGCTTATTTTTGCTGCTTATAAGCCAAGCTGTCGGCTGATAAAAGCAAGTGTATTTCCTTGAAAATGGTGCAATTCGCGACGGATTGCGAGGGGGTGCGTGAAAAAACATGCACAAGTTTCGGTTTCAAAGGGGCATCCCGGACAATTTGGCGACCAATTCTGCCAATTTTCTGGCCTGAAACTTCTCTAACAGACGTGCGCGGTAGACTTCAATCGTTCGATAACTCAACTTCAATTCCAGACCGATCTCTTTTGACGTCATCCCGCGGCAGGTTAAAATTGCAACTTCGCGTTCTCTTTGAGTTAACTCCACCATCGGACGTTCGTCGGACAAATCTGCAAACGACCAGACACCACAGCGAAACGGATCATCCGAGGTCACTGATTGGCCGCGAACCCGGCACCAGAACAACTCACCATCGCGCCGCTTCATAATACGCTCATCTGCGTAGCGGCCAGTCTTTTTCATGGCGGCAAGCCCGCGCTCTCCGATTCTGCGGTAATCTTCGACCGAGGGATAGTAATTGGCGAGTGGTACAGCACCGTAATCTGCCGGCGTGTCGCCAAAAATTGTGGCGAATTGCAAATTGCAGTGCCGGATGATCCGGTTCTCAAGAACCGCCAATCCTATGGGTGCGTGATCAAAGGCCAAGTTGCTTATTTGCATGGGTCCACTATGCCCCGCATAAGTGCCGGTTCCAAGCTGTGTCTTTACAACAACCAGAGTTGTTAAAGGGAAAACAACGTTGTTTTACTAACAATACGGAACAGGCCGGATTTGCGTATGTACCCCAAACCGACACATGATTGCCCGGCTTGCCAAATGCACGGTTGATCTCTAAATGGGTCAATCGCGGTCGCAGCCTACCCGCTCAAAACAAGGACTAGAAGTGATGAAGACGATTGTCATCTGCTCGGGCGGATTAGACTCGGTGTCGTTGGCCCATAAGGTCGCCGCCGAGCATGACCTCGTGGCATTGTTGTCCTTTGATTATGGACAACGCCACGCCAAAGAAGTGGACTTTGCCGCCGTTTGCGCGCGCCGTTTGGGCGTGCCGCATCATATTATCGACATTCGCTCTATCGGGCAGGGTTTGACAGGGTCGGCGTTGACCGATGACATTGACGTGCCAGATGGCCATTACGCCGAAGACACGATGAAAGTCACAGTTGTCCCAAACCGGAATGCAATTATGTTAACGATTGCCTTTGGTATGGCGGCTGCCCAAAAGGTTGACGCGGTCGCCGCTGCCGTGCATGGCGGCGATCATTTCATCTATCCGGATTGTCGTCCGGGTTTTATTGACGCGTTTCAAGTGATGCAAAACCACGCGCTTGAAGGGTATGCTGACGTCACGCTTTATACGCCATATGTGCATGGGTCGAAGGCGGATATCGTCACCGATGGTGCCGTACATGAAACGCCCTTTGGCGAAACATGGTCCTGTTATAAAGGCGGTGAAAAACACTGTGGCCGATGCGGCACTTGTGTCGAACGCCGCGAGGCATTTCATCTGGCCAGTGTTGATGATCCAACGGAATACGCGGACCCGGATTTTTGGCGCTCTGCTACTGGAACGGAAGGTTAACAAATGTACCGGATCACCAAGGAATTCCATTTTTCCGCATCGCATCAATTGTTCGGCCTGCCCGAAACCCATCAATGCGCGCGCCTTCACGGGCACAACTATATCGTGATGGTCGAATTGATTTCAGAATCGTTGAACGCCAATGGGTTTGTGCGGGACTACCTGGAACTGGCTGAATTGAAGGCCTACATTGACGATACGTTCGATCACCGGCACCTGAACGACGTTCTGGGCGATGACATGGTCACAGCGGAACGTATGGCTAAACATTTTTATGACTGGTGCGTGTCACGCTGGCCTGAAACGGCAGCAATCCGCGTTAGCGAAACACCAAAAACATGGGCCGAGTATCGCCCGTGAGCACATCGGGCAAAATCCGTGTTGCCGAGGTTTTCGGGCCAACGATCCAAGGCGAGGGCGCATTGATTGGGGTGCCTACGGTGTTCGTGCGCACAGGAGGGTGTGACTACAGATGTGAGTGGTGTGACAGCCTGCATGCGGTGGACGCAGAGTATCGTCATACGTGGAAACCGATGACGTCGCAGGCCATCCTGGATGAAATCGAAGGCCTGTCCGGTGGCCGCCCTTTGATGGTGTCGCTTTCCGGTGGGAACCCAGCCATCCAACCTTTGGGTGGGTTGATCGAGATGGGTCATGCCAAAGGATATATTTTTGGCTTGGAGACCCAAGGGTCCAAGGCGCAAG
>Ga0209344_10003132_pt1 | contig 16776 bp, 15 predicted proteins | sample Cruoilmetagenom6_FD_187293 | JGI IMG/M metagenome (GOLD analysis project Ga0209344, IMG submission 187293) | Oil polluted marine microbial communities from Coal Oil Point, Santa Barbara, California, USA - Santa Barbara Oil Seep Sample 6 (SPAdes)... | ecosystem: Environmental > Aquatic > Marine... | reverse complement strand
ATCTCCGCCAACCATCGCGCGCACGGCACCATCCGCAGACATAACCACAATTGCGGCTTGTGCCTTGGAACCTTCTTTGACTTTGTTTTCGAAAATGTAGGCCATCGCATCTTCGGCGGCGGTTTGAATACGTTGATCCAATGTTGTGCGGATGATCACATCTTCGGTGGTGTCGCGCGTAAAGAATTCCGGCCCCGACGCCATAATCCAATCCGCAAAATAACCGCCGGCCTGAGCATTTGCCGCTTCGGATAAAACAGCCGGGCTTGCAGACGCAACGGCAAGTTCTTTTCTGGTCAAATACCCCTGTTCGTTCATCAGACGCAAAATCGTCGCTGCCCTGTCTTGCGACCTTTGAAGGTTGGTTGTGGGGGCAAGTCGGGTGGGCGCAGTCAAAAGGCCGGCCAGCATGGCCGATTGTTGTGGCGTCAATTGCGCCGCGTGTTTACCAAAATACCGCTGTGATGCCGCTTCGACACCGTATGCCCCACCGCCCATGTACGCACGGTTCATATAAATCGAGAGAATTTCGTCCTTGGTGTATTTCGCCTCCATCGCGAGGGCATAAACCGCTTCTTTGGCTTTGCGCCACATTGTCGATTTGCGGCAATCGGACACATACGCCGCTTCGCTTTCCCAATCGTCCGCATTGTAGGCGACCCCAAGACACAAAAGCTTGGCTGTTTGTTGCGTCAACGACGACCCACCGTGACCAGACAAAGGCCCCCGACCTTCGCTCAGGTTGATGCGCACGGCACTTGCGATGCCAATCGGGTCAATACCGGGATGAAGGTAAAACCGCTTGTCTTCCGTCGCCACAACCGCATTTTTCAGGTGTCGCGACACCGTTTCGGCCCTTACGACGCCACCGAACTGATCCCCCCGCCAGGCGAATACATCACCTTCGCGGTCCAGCAACGTCACAGACCCACGCGCGCGGCCATCCAATAGTTTGGCAACATCCGGTAATGTGGAATACACAAACAATGTGGACAAGCCGATGATGATCCCGACCAACAGACTTATCCGCCACGTAAAGCCCCAGACGATCCGCCATATCCAGCGGAACAATCGACGAAATGCCCGTGAAATCGGATTTCCGGCCTTTTTGACGGATTTACGGCGCGTCTTTTTCCCCGCAGGCTTGTGCGCCTTGGGTTTTGTCCTGGTCTTTTTTTTGGGTTTGCGTTTATCAGCCACCAACCGGCGACCTCCGCGACCTGTATTGCTCATATCAGCCCTGCCCGGACCTCGTTGTTTTTTAGACGTTATAACCTGCCCGCGCACAAATGTAGAGCTGCGTATTGCCCCTAAGTTTCTAAATGTGCATTTTGGACAACTTTTTTAGGTATCCAAGCCATTTTGACCAAATTTGCGGGAACCACTTTTTCGAGTAGTGTGAATTGCGTCGCGCCTGATCGACATCGGGAAGTCCAGAAAAACGGAAATATCCCCGTGCGCCCCCAAGAAAACCCAGATCAAAAATTCGGCAGAATTGGAGGCAGGTGGCTATCTGGATCGTCTTAGGTACAGGCCCGCACAAAGCACTTTGGCTGGACCAAAACCCATCGCCGGGGGTCAGACCTTGGGATCATAAGAACCCAAAGGGTCGGTCGTAAAATTTCCACTAAGCGCGAAAGGGGGGAATTCGCTACAGTGCTGCAGATGCCCACATTTTATAGCCACGGTCCGAGGTTTTTTGACCTATTTTTCACGAGTTATCATTTGCGTAACCGGTCATGAGCGTAGTCAGTTGGTCCATGTTGTTTCAGATGGTCCAATCGCTTTTGGGCGTCGAAAAAACTTGGTTGGCTGTCACTCTCGACTTGCCAGATCACCAACTGCGGACCATCCACGTTTTTGAACCATTCTTGGGAACGGTTTAGGTACATACTATGCGCACCCTCATAGGTGTATTGGCGGAGGCCACCAATTGATTGCCAGACGGAAACTGTTGCTGAGGTCTTGTCGTCGTACCCCAGATCAGCCAATTCAGCCGCCAACTGATCCGCGCCAATCCGCCAAACAAATCCGGGCGCGTCTTCAGCAAGCTGGTACACCGCGTCCAACTGATCTGCGAATTCCTTCATTCTGGGGTCAGACAGCGGATAACGCATTTGCCCCCAGTTCATTTGAGCAATAGCCACCAAGTTTTCTCCTTGTTTTAAAATATCCGGGCATCATCGCTCTAGAATAGCCAAATGGAGTTTGTCATAAATGACAATATGTCCACTTTTTCTGCCATCTCACGCACAAACCAATCTTGCCAACGATTGGTCGTGTTTGTGGTTTTTCCCGGGATCACTTTGTTGGATCTTTCTGGTCCTCTTCAGGTGTTCAATCATGAAAAAAACAAACTGGGTGACGACGCACCTTATAAGGTTAAATTTGTTTCCGTTGATGGAGGAATGGTTGAAACTGACGCCTCAATCCACATCGATACTGATCCGGCGTCTCAGTGGGACGGTCGGCAAATTCATACACTCATAACTGTAGGGGCCAGCACAGTTTTTGAGGCCATTCAGAACAAACCATTGATAGAATGCGTGGCCAAGCTCGCAAAACAATCAGATCGGATTTGCTCGGTCTGCTCGGGGGCATTTGTCTTGGCAGCGACCGGTTTACTTGATGGGCGTAGCGCGGTGACACATTGGGAAGATTGTCACACTCTCTCGTCGAACTATCCAAAAATCAGAGTTGACGCAGATTCCATATTCCTGAAGGACGGCAATATTTGGACATCTGCAGGATGTAGCGCAGGCATTGATCTTGCTCTGGCCTTGGTGTCAGAAGACCTGGGACATGATCGCGCGCTGGAAATTGCCCGATCTCTGGTGGCCTATATGGTTCGCCCGGGTGGTCAGTTACAATTCAGCGAAGCCCTTCGCCGGCAAGCCGAATCCAGATCAAATCGATTTGACGAACTTGATGCGTGGGTTGCTGAAAATCTGCATCGCGATTTGCGCGTGGAACTTTTGGCTGAGCGGGTGAACATGAGCCCACGGAATTTCGCAAGAGTGTATGCGCAGACCACAGGACAAACCCCGTCAAAAGCTGTGGAGGCGCTTCGCGTAGAGGCGGCGCGCGAGTTTCTTCAATCTACAGCGCACACCGTTACGGACATTGCTACGCGGTGTGGCTTTGACGATATCGAACGTATGCGCCGTGCCTTTTTGCGCCACTTGAAGGTATCGCCAAGTGACTACAGAAGCCGGTTTAAAGATCGTTTGAATGAAAATTTTTGTTCGACCAAACGGTGATTTTGGGAGAACATCCCGTCGCCGTTGCGACCTGTCGCGTCTCTGAGGTTTTCGACATGCGCATTGGGCACAACTTGCGCATTCCAGTGGCCGAATCGCGCGCAGGCATGCTAGGTTTTGTGGCATGGTTCAAACACACCCCCATATAAGCGAAAATCAGCCGGTAATCCGTCAACTTGACGATTCCGCGATCAATCGCATTGCTGCGGGTGAAGTGGTTGAACGCCCGGCATCCGCGGTCAAGGAATTGGTGGAAAACGCGATTGATGCGGGCGCACGTCGGATTGACGTGGCGTTTGCGGATGGTGGAAAGACGTTGATCCGGGTCACGGATGACGGGTGCGGCATTGCGCCAGGTGATCTGACCCTTGCATTGTCCCGCCATGCGACGTCAAAGATTGACGGTTCCGACCTTTTGAACATCCATACATTTGGATTTCGAGGCGAAGCATTGCCGTCACTTGGGGCGGTTGGCCGGCTTACGTTGGTGTCGCGTGCGCCAGGCCACGACGCGGCAGAAGTCACTGTGGCCGGCGGTGTCGCAAGCCCGGTCAAACCTGCGCCCCTGAACAGCGGTACGGTCGTCACATTGCGCGATCTGTTCTATGCCACGCCTGCGCGTTTGAAATTCATGCGTACCGACCGTGCCGAAGCATTGGCCATCACCGATATCATCAAACGCCTCGCGATGGCGGAGCCTTTCATCGGCTTTACGCTGCGCGATGTGTCCGGCGGGGGTGAAGGGCGTGTGACGTTTCGTGCCGATCCGGAAAGCGGCGACCTCTTTGATGCGTTACATGGCCGCCTTGCCCGCATTCTGGGCGCTGAGTTTGCCGAAAATTCCCTGCGGATTGACGCCGAACGCGACGGATTGCACATGACCGGCTACGCCGCTTTGCCGACCTATTCGCGAGGCACATCAGTGGCGCAGTACCTGTTCGTGAATGGCCGGCCGGTTCGCGACAAAATGCTGACCGGCGCGTTGCGCGGTGCGTACAATGATTTTCTCAGCCGTGACCGCCATCCGGCCGCGGCCCTGTTCATTGAATGTGATCCAACGCTTGTCGATGTGAATGTGCATCCGGCCAAATCGGAGGTCCGGTTTCGTGATCCCGGCATTGCGCGTGGGTTGATTGTTTCGGGGTTGCGCCATGCGTTGGCGGACGCAGGTCATCGCGCATCCACCACTGTTGCGGGAGCAACTTTGGGTGCATTCAGGCCAGAACCAACCGGCGCGCGCATTTATCAAATGGACCGCCCATCGCCAGCTGCACGCGCGGTAGCATATCAAGCACAGGCACCTGGTTTTGCGGAAGTACAGGACAGTTTCAGTGCCCGGGTTGAGATCGTCGATGACGACACGCATGGGGTGGAAGACGCCCCAGCGGATTTGCCGCTTGGCGCGGCGCGTGCGCAGGTTCACGAGAATTACATCATCGCGCAAACAGCCGACGGTATGGTCATCGTTGATCAACACGCGGCGCATGAACGGTTGGTTTATGAGCGGCTCAAGACACAGATGGCGGAAAACGGTGTTGCGGCGCAAGCCTTGTTGATCCCCGAAATTGTCGATCTGTCAGATGCCGAATGCGCCCAGATGATGCAGGTCGCTGAAGAACTGGCGTCCGTCGGACTTGTGGTTGAGCCTTTTGGTGGCACCGCGATTGCCGTGCGCGAAACACCCGCGATCCTAGGGGTGGTGAACGCCCGTGCACTTATCCTTGATATTCTGGACGAGTTGGCAGATCAGGGTGACAGTCATTCCATACGCACCCGTATTGATGCGATCCTCAGCCGCGTGGCGTGCCACGGGTCCATCCGGTCGGGGCGTCGCATGCAAGCGGATGAGATGAACGCGTTGCTGCGCGAAATGGAAGCCACCCCCCATTCAGGTCAATGCAACCACGGCCGCCCCACATATGTGGAGCTTAAACTGGCCGATATAGAACGGTTATTTGGACGCACATGATTCAGATCGGCGACACCTCTTTCACATTGGATGATCCAATGGTCATCGCGGGCTTGATTGGCTTTGGCGTGCTAATCCTCATTTTGATCCTTCTGGTTATGGCGGTTCGGGCCGCGGGGTTATCCGCCCGTGTTGCGGCGCCTTTGTCGCAGCAGATTTCGCAAATGGAGCAACGTGTTCAGGGGCTTAGTGATGGGCAACATCAGTTGGCGGGTGGCCTTAACCATGTGTCCGAAGCACAGGCAGCCGCGCAAGCCAATATGTTACAACTGATGGAACAACGTCTGGGTCAAGTTTCGGAACGGATGAACGAAAACCTGCAAGGATCGGCACGACGCACCGCCCAATCGCTTGGTGATCTGCAACAACGTCTGATGACCATCGACAAGGCACAGGCCAATATCACCAAGCTATCGGGCGATGTTCTGACACTGCAGGACATCCTCAGCAACAAACAGACCCGGGGTGCATTTGGCGAAATTCAATTGAATGACATTGTGTCCAAGGCGTTGCCGAAAGACAGCTATGAGCTACAATATACGCTATCGAATGGTAAACGCGCCGATTGCCTGATCCATCTGCCCAACCCACCGGGCCCGATCTGTATTGATAGTAAATTCCCGCTGGAAGCCTATGAAGCGCTGCGCAATGCGACCACGGATTGGGAGTTGAACGAGGCCGCGAAATTCCTGCGAACTTCTGTCAAAAAGCACATTAAGGATATTTCCGACAAGTACATCCTGGATGGTGAGACGGCAGATGGCGCGTTGATGTTTCTGCCCTCCGAGGCGGTTTATGCGGAATTGCACGCCAATTTCCCGGAACTTGTTCGGGACGGGTTTGCAGCCCGTGTTTGGATTGTGTCGCCCACGACGTGCATGGCAACCCTTAATACGATGCGCGCCATCCTCAAGGACGCACGCATGCGTGAACAGGCGGGTGCGATCAGGCGCGAATTAGGGCTGCTGTTTTCGGATGTTGAACGGCTTGGCACGCGCGTTGAAAACCTGGACCGGCATTTTGGTCAGGCTGCGAAAGACATTTCGGATATCAAGATTTCCGCTGACAAGGCCGGGCGTCGTGCGAGACGGTTGGATAATTTCGACTTTGAGGAACTGGCACCGGATACGGATTCCACGGTTGTTGCACTTAAGGACAAAACCCCGTGAGTAATACCGAGTTCCTTTCTCTGAATGACAAGGAATTGGCTGACCTCGGCTTAACCACAGTTGAAATTGCGGATTGCATCGAGGACGTATTGATAAAAAACGCCACAGGCGAGGTCTGGGCACCACCGAAAGTCGCAATTCAACCGGGTGACGGAAGATACATGATGGCCACCTTGTCTGCCTCGGACAACCCGGACTTCATTGTTACCAAAACGGTGACGTTGAACCCCGAGAATTACAAACAGGGATTGGAAACGATCAACGGCGCAATCATGATTTTTGACAGCGCCACGGGGCTGTTGCGCTGTGTCATGGGGGCGAATTGGGTCACGGCGGTACGCACCGCAGGCCTCAGCGCCGTTGCCGCGCGCAAAATGGCCAATCCGCAAAGCTCTGTCATGGCATTCGTTGGATGCGGTGTGCAGGCCCACAGCCATCTGGATGCATTTGGCGACCTCTTTCCCCTAACCGGTATTAAGATTTTTGGTCGAGGCCAAGCCAACATCGACAAACTTTGCAAGGCCGCCGCGGCAAAGGGCCTGACAGCGGAAGTTTGCGAAACGGCGCAAAGCGCGGTGTCAGAGGCCGATCTTGTTGTGACATCGATTACGGTTACCTTCAGCGGGGCCCCTTTTCTGGATGCACGATGGCTTAAACCCGGGGCATTTGCCACGATCACCGATCTGGGAAAACCCTGGATGCCCGAGGGAATGGGCGCGTTTTCATCTATCGTGATCGACGATCATGCACAGGAAAGTGCGGCACCGGTAAAAATGGTGGTACCTGACCTCGTTTCCGCAGACCTTGCTCAGCTTGTCACAGGTTCTGATACGCATGGTTTTGATCCGGATTCACCATCTGCCTTCATTTTCCGTGGCATGGCTGCGGGGGATTTTGCGGTGGCGGCGTTGGCCTATCAAAGGGCCAGCAGTTAACAGAATTTTTAAAATATCCTGCGCTGTTTTCTTTTAACGAAAATGGTGGTGGTCGCTTACATCGTTTCCAAACAATGGCGGCGGAACGCGCGCTTTAGCATGTCCAACTCTTCGCGCAGCAATGTCATTTCGGTGCGAATATCATAGCTTAGGGCATCCCCAGACATCAGTGAAAAGCTATTTAATGCGTCACCTGTGCGTTTGTTCGTGATCAAAAACGTCTGGACGCCATCGGCGATCACATCGGCGGGAATGGGAACACGGATAACCCATTGATCTGCCTCAGCGCTTTCCGAGATCGTGACGTTTTCGAGTGGTTTTTGCAAATGGGTGACCTCGACGTCAGGCTGAGTGGCACCTTCGTCTTCGCGCATTAAAACGCCTTCCCACACACCTTCGAAAAGCCGGGTTTTTGTCAGGACAAATTCACTCATCACCAATCTCCGTCAAAATTCCGCGCGTGGGCGTCGGCTGAAGGTCAGATCGCGCAACACGACCTGACTCATTTGTGGGTTCTCGAAAATTAGGTCGACCCAAGCACGTTCGATACGTTTTTCGTTGAGGTTTGAATATGCCAGATCGAATTCCAAGAGAACATCGTCATCGTTCAAAGGCAATTCCCGCACGATTTGTTCTGTATTGGGTCCATGTTTGACGTTCAGTCGCGCAAAAATTTCGAGCGGCTTTTCCATTTCAATGATGGTGTTCATCCGGATCAGGTGGTTTTTCTTCATACCGTCCACGACGCCATGCGGCATATCCAGAACCAATGAAAGAAAAGACCCGTCGAAATTAAAAACATCCATCCGCAGCCCAAATGGCGCGAGATCGGCCTCACGCATGTTGCGTAACTGTCGCAATGTCAGCTCGGAATGTGCACAATCATGAAACAATGTAAGTTCTTTGCCGAGCTTTGATTTGCTTTCGACTGACGACATCCCAGGAACAGGAAGTGCCTGACACCAGAGCCCTGGCCGCCAGGCCCAGTCGGTTCCATGCGGTTTGGAAAATGCCGTGGACCCGATCATTGGCAATGCCAACCGATTGTCGGCTACCGCAACAACTTCGTTTAGCGAAAACATTAGCTTACGCGCATCTGCGCGTACATTTCTAAGCTCTTTAAGCTTCATATCCGGGGCACGACGGGCAAATTTCGTCCACCGGCGAACGCCGCTGAGGTTAGCCATCCAATCTCCGATGGAACTGCGAAATTGCATATATTTGGATCCCTGTTACGACGGGTCCATTTTATCCTGCATTGGCCGACCCTTCCAGATCATTAAACAGGATTTGGAAACAATCCAGTCAATATAGCTTTTATGCCCTTCGGTTTTGACCGGGAGGGCGTCGTAGCGGGCGCAGGTGTCGTCGTAACGTCAGGGGAAGTAACCAGTTTTAGCTTTGGGCTTTGCTTGCGCAGATTTTTCGCCATATCCAAGAGGAACTTCCGCCCCTTGGGGCCTGCCAAGGTGCCGTCTTTTTCAGCATAAGCGGCCAATCCGACCAGATGGCCGTTGATTACCAAACCTGCGCGCCAATATCGTGGGTCTCCGCCGGGGACAACTGTGTCACCACCTTGCGCCATATGCACCAGCGACACACTATCATCATTGATTTCTTTCAACGCTTTTGCCGGGGACATCGTTTTCGCGATGTCGCGTGCTGTCGGGTGTTGGACATCCGCATTAAAGCGAAGGACAGAAACGGTGATCACCATCGGGTCAACGTATTGGGAGGGGCCACTTGTCAACTTTGCACAACTCGCCAGCAAAGCAAAACTGCTTGCCGTTCGTCGTTTGACGCTTTTGGCATCGATGCAGTACCCGTCAGGTCCGGCGACGACGACATTTCCGTCGTAAAAAGATACACGGCTGAGAGCCGACGAACGATCTTGGGAAACCGCGTCAAAACCAGTATCCAAACACGCAGATACCGGAAGGAAAAGTCCGAGCAGAACGGCCGGAATACGGAAAATCCCGACCGCCTTGCCCAATTTAAATGTCCATATAGACATGGCGCTCGGCTTGGCCACCGGGGTGGGTGACCGCGCCCTTGTATACTTCACCAACCAATTGGGCGTACTTCCAAAGTGCGCCGCTGGCATAAATTGTTTCACGCGGGCCAGCCCAGTTTTCTTTGCGTTCGGCCAGCTCATCATCCGTGAGGTCCACACTGATGTCGCCTGTCAGCGCATTGATTGTGATGGTATCGCCGTTTTTGAGCAATGCGATAGGACCACCATGCGCAGCTTCAGGTCCAACATGGCCAACACAAAAACCGCGGGTCGCACCCGAGAAGCGGCCATCTGTAATCAACGCTACCTTTTTACCCATGCCCTGCCCGCTTAATGCGGCGGTTGTCGACAACATTTCGCGCATACCGGGGCCACCTGCGGGGCCTTCGTTGCGGATGACGATCACTTCGCCCTCTTTGTAGTCACGTTCCTGAACGGCGGCAAATGCATCTTCTTCGCATTCAAATACGCGGGCCGGGCCGGTAAAGACCTGATGCTGACTTGGGATACCTGCCACTTTTACGATTGCACCTTCCGGGGCAAGATTACCCTTGAGGCCAACAACACCGCCGGTTTTGGTCAGCGGCGCGTCGATGGAATAGATCACTTTGCCGTCGGCTTCGCGTTCGACCATGTCCAGTTCTTCACCCATTGAACGGCCTGACGCGGTGATGCAATCCTCGTGGATCAGCCCCGCCTTGCGCAGCTCTTTCATCACAACCGGGATACCGCCCACATCAAAAAGATCCTTGGCGACGTATTGACCACCCGGTTTGAGATCGACGAAGTACGGCGTGTCACGGAAAATTTCGCACACGTCATCAAGATAGAATTCAATGCCTGCTTCATGGGCAATTGCAGGCAGGTGCAAACCCGCATTGGTGGAGCCGCCGGTACAGGCCACCACGCGTGCGGCGTTCTCAAGGCTTTTCAGGGTAACGACATCGCGGGCGCGGATGTTTTTCTCAATAAGGTTCATGACCGCCCGACCTGATGCTTCGCCGTAAGCATCACGGCTTTCGTATGGGGCCGGCATACCGGACGAGTTAAGCAGTGCCAGACCGATCGCCTCGGACACACAGGCCATTGTGTTGGCCGTGAACTGACCGCCACAAGCGCCCGACGATGGGCATGCCACGCGTTCCAGCACGTCCAGCGCCTTGTCGCTCATATCGCCATTCTGGTGCCAACCGACGGCCTCGAACATGTCCTGTACTGTCAGGTCGCGGCTGCGGAATTCTTCGGGGACTTCTTCGATTTGTGGCGCTTTTCCTGGCAGGATGGACCCGCCATAAATGAACACAGACGGCGTGTTGAGACGAACCATGGCCATCATCATACCCGGCAAGGATTTATCGCACCCTGCGAGGCCGACAATGGCGTCATATGCATGGCCACGCATGGTCAGTTCAACTGTGTCGGCAATGGCTTCGCGGCTGGCCAGCGAACTGCGCATGCCTTCGTGGCCCATCGCAATTCCGTCCGTCACGGTGATCGTCGTAAATTCACGCGGTGTTCCCATCGCCTGCTTTACACCCATCTTCACCGATTGTGCCTGACGGTTCAGGGAGATGTTACAAGGTGCCGCTTCGTTCCAGCATGTTGCAACGCCTACCAGTGGCTGATGGATTTCTTCTTCGCTCAAACCCATGGCATACATATATGACCGGTGTGGTGCCTTGGCCGGGCCTTCGGTCACATAACGGCTGGGCAGTTTGGATTTATCGAATTTGGTCATGAGAGCCTCGTGAAAAAACTGTTGCGCACCGGCATAGGCGACTGCCGCGCAGGGCGCAAGCGAGAGGCCCAAATGACCCGCATTTTTTGGCATGCTGCGCCTCGCTTTGCCCGATTGCAGTGATTGAGCAGTCCGCGTAGCGTGCGGGCATGCAATATGACCCACAAAACAAGCTTGCAGACCCAGCACGGCATTCTTCGGACCCACGACGATTGTTCGCGGGTGTCGTGATGACATTGGTCCTGTTTCTGACCCTTTCGTATTTTTATGCAGTCGTCTGCCAATCTTTTGCCCCCGCTTCGGCATGGGGCGATGATGGCCTTGGTGTCGACAATGCCACCACGCCCTGGGGTGTTTTGATCAATCTCTACGTGTTTGGTATGTTAATCATCGCATTGTGGGCCACTCTGGTGCTGGTTCACGACCGTAGCCTTTTGGGCATGTTCGGACCACTGGGGTTGGCCGTCCGGCAATTCAAACGCGTCGGCCTTTGGCTTGTTGGCCTCTATTTGGTTTTGTCGATCCTCCCGCAACCTGAGCCCATTCAAGCCTCCCCAAATCTACCGTTCGGGCAATGGGTTGGTTTTTTGCCACTCGCCTTTCTGGGGTTGCTCATACAGACCACCGCGGAAGAAATCGTTTTTCGTGGGTATCTACAAAGCCAACTGGCGGCACGATTTTCGCACCCGGCGGTTTGGATTGGTGTACCGTCGGCAATGTTTGCGATGCTGCACTATGCACCGTTGTCCGCAGGGGAAAACGCGTGGGTCTTGGTCGTCTGGGCCGGGCTGTTTGGGGTGGCCGCAGCCGATCTGACCGCGCGTAGTGGAACATTGGGACCGGCGATTGCCTTGCATCTTGTAAACAATGTGAGTGCGATTCTGATTGCAGCGCCCACAGGTTCGTTTGATGGTCTTGCCCTTTACACATTTCCGTTTTCGTTGGATGGCGACGATACGATTTGGGTCTGGGCACCCTTTGACATCATGGTATTGCTTTGTAGCTGGCTAACAGCGCGATTGGCGTTGCGTCGTTGATTGCAATTCCGCTTTGGGATGTTTAATTCTGATCAGACTGTCAAACGGGAATGGACCTGAATGAACTGGATCACAAACTATATGCGTCCGCGCATAAATTCGATCTTCTCGCGGCGTGAAATGCCCGAGAATTTATGGAGCAAGTGCGACGAGTGCGGCACCATGCTGTTTCACCGTGAGCTGAGCCAAAATCACAACGTGTGTACCGAGTGCGGCCATCACATGAACATCACACCACGTGATCGGTTTATTGGTTTGTTCGACGGTGGGATTTTTAATGAAATCGACGTACCTGCGCCGCAAGCAGATCCGTTGCAGTTTCGTGACCAGAAAAAATATCCGGACCGGATGAAGGCGGCCCAAAAAACCACGGGCGAAAAAGAGGCGATGTTGGTCGTGACCGGCGAGATAGGCCGCACCCCAATTGTGGCTGCTGCGCAAAACTTTTCGTTCATGGCCGGATCAATGGGCATGTACGTGGGCAACGCTATCATTACCGCCGCACAGGAAGCTGTCAGGCTGAAGCGCCCACTGATCCTGTTTTCTGCAGCCGGTGGCGCGCGTATGCAAGAAGGTATCCTCAGCCTGATGCAGATGCCGCGCACAACGGTTGCGGTTCAGATGCTGAAAGAAGCGGGCCTTCCTTACATCGTCGTTCTGACGCACCCCACCACCGGTGGGGTCACTGCGTCCTATGCGATGCTGGGGGATGTGCAAATTGCGGAACCAAACGCCCTGATCTGTTTCGCCGGGCCACGCGTCATTGAACAAACGATCCGGGAAAAATTGCCCGAAGGGTTCCAACGCGCAGAATACCTTTTGGATCACGGCATGTTGGATCGTGTGACGCCTCGTCCGCAAATGCGCGACGAATTGATCAAAATCACACGCATGTTGCTAAACCTCCCGCCTGCAGTGGCCGGTGATTTGCCCGCACCTGATGAATCGGAACTGTCAGGCGCCAAAGCTGAAGTTTCTGAAGCCGGGAAACCAACTGAAGAAAAGTCCGCCAAGACATGAGCGAGCCTAAATCGGATGTCATCCTTGACCGGATGATGGCGTTGCACCCCAAAATTATAGACCTGACGCTTGATCGTGTCTGGCGGTTGTTAGAGGCGTTGGATAACCCACAAAATGCGCTGCCACCCGTGATCCACCTGGCCGGAACCAATGGCAAGGGGTCCACGCAGGCAATGTTGCGTGCAGGTCTTGAGGCCGCGGGACACCGCGTTCATGCCTATACATCGCCGCATCTAGCCCGGTTTCATGAACGGATCCGGCTGGCAGGTTCCCTGATCACCGAAAATGCACTGTCGGACGTTCTGGACGAATGTTATGCGGCAAACGGCGACCACAGCATTACCTATTTCGAAATCACCACCTGTGCCGCGCTTTTGGCAATGGCACGCACACCAGCGGACTATACATTGCTTGAGGTCGGCCTTGGCGGGCGTCTGGACGCCACCAATGTCATCGCCGAACCTGCGTTGACCATCATCACACCTGTTTCCATCGACCATGAGCAATTCCTTGGGGATACTTTGGCCAAAATTGCGGCTGAAAAGGCCGGAATCATCAAACGTGGTGTGCCTTGTATTGTTGGGCCACAACCGGACGAGGCCATGGAGGTGATCGAAACCATCGCCGCACGGCTTGGGGCACCATTGATTGCCCACGGCCAACACTGGCACGTTGGCGAAGAACGTGGTCGTTTGGTCTATCAGGACGAAACCGGGCTGCGCGATCTGCCCCTGCCGAATTTGCCGGGCGTGCACCAGATCGAAAATGCCGGGGCTGCCCTTGCCGCATTGCGCCACCTGAATATGGGTGATGTGTCTTACGAGGCCGCGGTTCGTACCGCCGAATGGCCTGCCCGTATGCAACGCCTTGCCACAGGTCCGCTGGTTGATTCCGCCGCGGATGCCGAGCTTTGGCTGGACGGAGGACACAACGCCGCCGCCGGGCAGGCATTGGGCCGACACCTTGCCGGTTTGCCACCACGCGAAACGCATTTGATTTGCGGGATGCTGAATACCAAAGACGTCTCTGGGTACCTGTCGCCGCTGGCCGCGCAAGCCAACAGCCTGTTTGCGGTCGAGATCCCCGGCGAGCCCAACACCCTTCCGGCGGAAACAACCGCTGATGCCGCGCGCGCGGTCGGGTTCGACGCGACTTGTGCGTCATCCGTGCGGGAGGCGTTGAGCACGATCACAGCACAGAACCCGCAGGCCCGAGTGCTGATTTGCGGGTCTCTCTATCTCGCCGGGCATGTTTTGCGGGAAAACGGTTAAAAACCCAGAAAAAACTTTCAACGTGCAACCTACCGAATCGATTCGGTTTTTGGTCGAATTGCCTCGATTTCCCCGGCATTCCTGAATGAAAACGAATCACTATCTGTTGACCGATTCGAAGTGATTCGCCTATATCTTGATACAGGGGTCGCGACGTGGGCATTTCTCAACGAAACAAAGCGCGCGCGTGACATCAGGGGGAAGACACCAATATGCAAAAGACCGTTGATTCAGACCGGTTTCGCGAAACGCGAACGGGCTGTCCGGTTTTCTAGTACCAAAACGACACACAGGCAGACCTCCGGAATATCGTGGCAGGCATGACTGAGGGGCCGGTTCAACGGCCCCCTTTCTGTTTTTAGACCTGATTTAGGATCTGGTTTGGAGTGTATCCAGCGTTCCGCCGCCAACAAAATGATTCAATAACATCTCTCGTTGGGTTTTCCCGCTTGCGTTCAGCGCCTGCATTTCTGCGGCTGTCAAATCGCGTCGGACGTACCCGTTTTGAGCCAGGCATTTGTCGACCGCATTCGCCTCGCCCATGGCGCGGATATCCTTGTGATCGCTTGCAACAATGATCGGCCCGACAACAACGCCCCCCAGAATGAATCCGGCAGCGTAGCTACCGATCAGCATGTTGTTGCCGCCCTTTGGCGCAAATCTGGCGCAGGACTGAACAGCAGAGCGGGCCGCCGCCAGATTTTTACCCGGCTGATATGGCACAGATGGCCCGGGTGGTGTTGCGCAAGCCGCCAAGGTCAGGAAGCCCAGAAAGGCGAGGTTCTTTGCCATTTGCCGGCAGTGTTTTTGTGCCGGCGCATTCTTCATCAACAAAACATCTTCCTTTGCAAAATTGTTGTTCTTCAAGCTAAGGGCTTGTTCAGCAACGATAAGGAAAAGGTTTCGATTTTAGAAGGAACTTTGCAAACATATGTGGGGAACGGCCTTTACATCATTTGCACCGCGTCGGGCGGCGCGTGAATTGAAATCTCGTTGATCGCAAGGCAAGCAAAAGAAAACCCCGGGCGGTGAGGCCCGGGGTTTCACGGTAAGACTGGTTCGCCTTATCGTTTTTTAGTGAAGCTTTGCGTCTACAACACTGATCGCATCATCGATCAGCTTGTTACCGTCCGTAGCCGTCATTTGCTTGGCGATTACGTCACGGGCAGCGCCCACGGCGATTGCAATCGCCTGATCACGTACTTCTTTGACAGCACTTGCCTCGGCCGATGCGATCTGATCGTCAGCCGCCTGCAAACGACGCGCGATCGAGACTTTCAGGTCTTCCTTGGCTTGTTCAGCAGCAGCAGCAGCTTCCGCTTTTGCTTGCTCAACAATACGGTCGGCTTGTTCCTGAACTTCTTTTTGCTTGCGCTCATAGCTGGCGAGCAATGTTTGTGCTTCTTCACGTAATGCGCGGGCTTCGTCCAATTCGGACTGAATGTTTTCGGCACGCTTGTCCAAAAGACCGCCCAAGAGCGACGGAACCTTGAGGTACAAAAGTACGCCAACAAAAAGCAGGAACGCGATCAACACGACGAAGTTGGTGTTGGTCAGTGAAAAGAACGGACCGGATGCAGCAAAGGCCGGGCTGGCCGATGTCAGAGCAAGAAGAATGGCGAGTTTACGCATGTCGTTACCCTTTCATCCGTGATGTGACTGCCGATGTGACAGTGCGTGCATCTGCTTTGCCGCCCATGGCCGCAACGATTTCTTTCGCCGTGTCCTTGGCAACGTCTTTGACGCTTTCCAAAGCATTGGCGCGAATATCAGCAATGATCTTCGCACCTTCCGCAGCCTTAGCGCCGATTTCTGCATCAGCCACGGCCATAGCATCGTTCAGTTCAGCCTGAATTTCCAATTTGGTCTGTGCCACGATGCTTTGCGCGTTAGCGCGGGCATCTGCGAGGGCTTTGTTGTAGGCTTCTTCAGCTTCCTGCGCCTTGACCTTCAGGTCTTCGGCAGCAGCAATATCGTTTGTAATTGTGCCTGAACGCTCGGCCAGAACGGCCGCAATGCGCGGCAGCGCAATACGTGACAGGACAAAGAAGATCACGACCAGCGTGACCAGCAGCCAGAAAATCTGATTGCCCATCCACTCGCCGCAAAGCTGCGGCATACCCAGAGCACCGCCATGCGAATCTACGCAGGCAGAGATCGTTTCGTGAGCGGCTTCGTGCGTTTCGCTTGCCATGTCGTCGTCCTCCTTGGGGAACTTTCCGAAAGAACCGGGGGGCGGCATATCGCCACCACCCAGCCGTAAGGATCAGGTTCCGTAAGGTTTAGACGGCGAACATCAGCAGAAGCGCGACGAGGAACGAGAAGATCCCCAGTGCTTCCGAGAACGCGATACCGATGAACAT
>Ga0209344_10003131_pt1 | contig 16780 bp, 12 predicted proteins | sample Cruoilmetagenom6_FD_187293 | JGI IMG/M metagenome (GOLD analysis project Ga0209344, IMG submission 187293) | Oil polluted marine microbial communities from Coal Oil Point, Santa Barbara, California, USA - Santa Barbara Oil Seep Sample 6 (SPAdes)... | ecosystem: Environmental > Aquatic > Marine... | reverse complement strand
CACGTCGCACACGTATCAGGTTGCGGGTTGGAAGATGGTTGTTAACGCTGAGAATTTTGCGCAACACGGTGCCCCATCCGACAATATATATCAGTTTACCATCACGCATTTGGAATCCAATATTCAGTTTGTATTTCACACAGGCACCACACAGAAGTTGCAAGTTAACGCCGCCAATAAAGGCGTGTATGTGATGAACGTTGTCGAAAATCTGGCCAGTGTTGATTGGTTCGTGGGGTATGCGAAAAACAACCTTCCTCTGCCCGTCATGATATCGTTCATCAATAATCAAAGTGGCGAAACCAGAGAGCTTAACGGCCAAATCGCACAAAGCCACAATGGGCATGCCTCGGGGCTTGGTTTTACGAGAGCTTTTGACAACTCCCGTATGTCGGAGGCACTTTGGTTTGTAGCAGGTTCTAACACTGCGCAAATTCAAACGGATATCGAAGCCAATGGCCAACGCCATTGGGTGTCACGATATGATGTGAACCCTCTGGGCATGAGAGAGTTGCTCGAAGTTTCCAAGGCGCTGACGAAGAAGATAATCTATTTACCGCCTCTGGATGCATCCGCTTGCAATGCCGCAGCGACAAATGATGCTGATTTAGAGGACCAGATTGAGGACTTAATCATCGAAGAAGTCCTTGGCGATTGTTTCCTGACCACTGCTTGTTGTGACATGCTTGCGCGGCCAGATACTTGCGTGGAATTACAAAGCCTTCGTTCATTTCGGGATGATTGGCTGAGCAAGCAACCATACGGAAAGGCAATGATTGCGGAATATTACCACGTTGCCCCAAAAATTTGTTCAGCCATTGCTGCGGATAAGTGGCGTAAGCTAGAATTGCTACGCATTTATGCTGGTACAATTTTACCTTGCGTTGCGTTGTCGCGTGTCGGAGCGAAGCTGATGACCCATCGTCTCTATTGTCGTTTAGTGCGGCGCCTTTCGAGAAAATACGCAATCGTCTAATACAAATTGGGGATCATCGAATTTCCGCTTTACCGGGAACGCTTAACGAAACATCTCAGGGTGACGAAAACCAATTGCGGTGTGCGTTCGGGTATCTTATACGGCGCGCAGGCACCCATAGCTCAGCTGGATAGAGCGCTGCCCTCCGAAGGCAGAGGTCTCAGGTTCGAATCCTGATGGGTGCACCATTTTACAGTTGGATGTTGTGAGGAAGCTTAACACCTTGAATGGGAAGGTGGTTTCTGGGGTTCTAAGACCCGAATTGCGACAAAACACCAATGGGTGGGCAAAAACCAGTCTGAGAACAACTTTTTGAAGGGTAATATCTCGTTTTTTCCATATTTCCCAAGGGTTTGATAAGAAACTTATCGCGAGTTCGAACACTTCTTCAAAGCTGCTTTCAGGCACGCTACATTTTACTGCGTTTTCCTCTAAAAGTACCTTCTCGCTCTCAAGATCGGATATCCTCTTTTCATAGGAATTGACAACTGCGTCATTCTTCGCAGCGACGATCCGGTCGAGAAGTGAAGTGATCTCCTTTTCAATCTGTCTTGCTCGGTTTTTTAGGCGTTTTGACGTCGCTCCCGCCTCGGCACTGCGCCGTTCCCACGCATCGCCAAACATACGTCGTGCGAGTTCGAAGGTTTCGGTGGATGGCTGCATTGTCTCCAAAAGGTCTTCGAACGCACTCTCCAGAGCGTCTCTTCGGATGGATTTTCCGTAGCTCGGGCATCCTTTCTTACGACAGAGATAGTACGGGTGCTTAGCTCCAGTTTTGCTCTTAGACCAACATGCTGTCAAAGAAACACCGCAGGTGTCACACAAGACAAAGCCTCGAAGAGGGAAATCGTTGCTGATGTCTTTTCGGGCGGGAGCATAAGCCGCACCTTTCAGTCGCTCTATGATTTTCAGGTGAGTTGCATACGAAATGAGAGGCTCATGGTTTGCGCGTGTCAGAGGAACCTCCCAGTTTTTGTGTGACAGGTATCCAGAGTAAATCAATCGGTTCAGCATGTCCGTTACTCGCTGCAGCCGAACTTCCACTCCTCGTAAGTCCTTTGGGTATTCTGGCTTTGACTCTAGAAACCGTTTGACCTCTGCTTGTGATTGAAAGCGCCCACTGGCATATCCGTTCAAGGCTTCTTGAACAATTGTTGCCAGCGGTTCATTTCTGACGAGAACTCTCCCTCCGCTGCGCTGCTTTTCGTAGCGATACCCGATGGGTGCTGAAAAAACCCAGTATCCATTCTGCAATCGCGCACGTGTTCGACTGTGACTTTGTTCCGCGTTTTTGCGTCTTTGATGCTCCGAAACCGACGCCAACAAATTCTCAACCAGTCGTGAATCTGAATCTTCTCCAAACTTCATTGTCGGGCTTTCCAACCGCCCTCCGGCTAGTAGCAGTTGTGCACGCAGGAGGTGGTGTGCTTCCATGTCTCGGGCAAAGCGTGAGATATCGTCAACTACAATAGCTATCGTTTCACCTTTGAGTTTCTTTAGGGCCTTCAACAATGCATTCATTCCGGGGCGGTCGCTTTTGCTACCCGATACGACATCTTGGAATACCTCCAAAACCTCGTAGTTGCGTCTTGTTGTGAATTCTCGACATCGAGTTTCTTGACTGGCAAGGCCGTCTCCATCGTGAACTTGGCGCGCTGAAGAAACACGAGAATATATAAAGGCTTTAGTGACGGATTTTTCGGGTGAATTTGTAAACATTTGATTTTCCATGGGAAGGTTGGGATTGTTGCTGTTGTAAATGTGTTGGCTGGTTTAGGCGCTTTTACCGCGAAGTCTGAGTGCCTGTTGCGCTGGATGGACTCCGTAACCGACATCTATGAGGCACACGATTACGTTCCACAGAGTATTGAGAAATTCGTCCCTCTGCGTGGCATTCCAGCTTTCGAACTCAGGGGTTTGAAAACCCTTCAACTCCATTGCGACAACTTCCGGGTCCTTCTGTAATTCGGATAAGGTGAGGTCGGTCCACATTGGGTGTTCCTCAGCACTGTCTTCGTTCATTTTTTACTCTCTTTACGTCTAGCTATTTGCATTTTCGAACTATGTGTAAGTGTAGGTATTGGATTTCATGCTTGAGAGTCAAGTAACTGTAAACAAAAGGAAAATTGTGATTTACAATGACACTTTGAAGCTAACCAATTGTGATCTCAAAGAAATCACCGAAGCCGTTTCGCCAAGGCAAATTCGGTGCTTTTGGGGTAAGATACTGGCTACATGAATCTGATAGCTCAGAAATCGCTAAACTTCTGCGAATCATCGTGGCTACAACACGTTCGATTTTGGTAATTCAAACCGGCTAGAGCGTTACCTAAACAACGATGTGAATTTGCAAGACTAAGTATGACTTAGAACCCAACGGTGAAAGATTGGAGAATGTGATGAATAGTAGGATGTTTTGTCGTCCACAGGTTCACACAGTTTCGAACCTAAGTTGGAGTAAGCCAAAATTAGAAACTTCCATTATCACGCTGGATCATGAATAACCTATGCCATGGGCACCTTAGATCACTGGTTGCACTTTCTTATGTTAGCGCAAGACCAGTAGCGGGGAGGAGAATGGAAGAGGCACTAATTGAGACCATCATTAAGTTATCCAGCTTTAGGACCATGGCGTGGACGTTCGTTGGCCTTGCGTTGATCTGCATGTTTCTTGGCCCAATGGTTTCCAAAAAGAATTGGGAGAGGATTGATCGTATTTACTATTTGGTAGCGCTGTTTGGAGCTTTGCTTGCTCTTTGGGCCGCTGAGCCGACAAGGAAACCTGCTCTCCTTGAAGCCATGAAATCTCTTTCATCTGAGGTTGCAGACGTTGCGGTGCCTGCAAATCCGAAATTGAAAATGACAATACTTGAGCTTGAAGATTCAATTGGTCAGCATTTTGAAGAAATGTATGGCCAGTTAAGCAATGGCTGTGAGAAGCAGATATTCACGAGCTGTGAAATGCTTGAAGAATTTCACAAATTTGAAGATCGACGCCGAGAACGGTCAGGGTGGAACTATGCAAGTTCCGATGTCAAAAATGGGGAATTCTTTAGGCTGCTATATTCTGACAAAGATGACCCATATCATGTAAAGCACCAATATCACTTTGCTTGTTGGGGTTATTGGGAAGTAATGGACCTATTTCAAGCTGTTGTGAACCAGCAGGTCTTTGACCGCTACCGCGATAAAGTGAGGGAATTTCCGATTTATAACCAAACACGTCGAAACGAACATACATTCGTCTGGGACAACGAGCATGGCTACGCACATGGTTTCGAATTTTGTGAAACATTTCCCAACGAATGGAGTCAATTCACTTTCGCGATTGAGGTCTTTGAAAAGCTTGATAGCTCGATTGAGCAGAACCACTTTCAAAATGATAATCATACCGTAGCCAGAGTTTCATATGCGAAGTACTTGGCGCTACTAGAGTTGCTCGGATGGTATTTCTTCCTAATTCTAGTTTGTTTGAAAATTGGCAAAGCTTCAGCCAACATTGCAAAAGAGAAGTCGAGTTGAAAGCAAAAACGGCCTAAACCGGACATCCGTTTCGTCAGCGATAAATGTCAGCTTGGATGACAATCATGGTAAATTACATCCAGCGCGCCGCAATGTAGAGTTATTGGTTTTGCATTTATATTCAATCAAGAATGTGGGCCAAGATTTTGGTAGGATGAATAGATAGCGTTTTCTCGACTGCTGTTTTCTATCCTGCTAGGTTGATTGTGTGGTTTCTAGGTGGGGTATGAAATGGCAATAGGACCGTCAGCAGTTCGAGTGAACGCCATTCTATCGGCTTTTCGCGACGATGAGAATTCAGACGTCGTTGATGCTCTTTGCTATTTCTTCGTTCCTATCTTGGACAAAGTAGCCGGAAATCCTATGACCGGGTCATTTCTCGCGAAAGCAAGTGGTTATGTATACGGATGGAATCTAACTGAATCTGTTGGAGATGTATTCTTAAAGCGTTTGGTCGAGCGCGGATTCATTGCGGTTGAGGGTGACGGCAGAGACAAACGCTATGTAGCGCAAGCAAGTCCTGAAATGTCGAATTCCATCGACGCGACAATCCAGCAAGCGTTTGAAGAAGTAACAGAGCGGTTTGAGCAATTCGAACTTATATCCACTGACTTAATCTACCGCAATTTGACCAAAGAAGAACTTGGCGACATGTTGGTGCGGTTTTTGATCTCTCTAGATGCTTACACCAACGAGTCGATTGCCTCCGAGTTGAAAGGCGCTGCTAAAAATGGTGAGCTTGCCACGTTAAAAGAATTAGAAGCTGACGTGTCAGTGTTGAACAGAGCGGAAACACATGTCTGTGCGCGTTTCGTGCAACAACTATCGAAAGACGATCCCGTATTGTCAGAGAATCTTAGTCTGTTCGTCTCCGCTGGCTTGCTCGCGGAGCTTGTTGAGGACTTTCGAAAACCCACAACTCTAGAAACCGAAAGCGAAACTATTTTCTTTCTTGATGGTCCGATGCTGCTCGGCCTCATCGGCACTAGTGGTGCCGCCCTGCAAACTGAAGCGCGTACAATCGTTGATGCGCTAAAGTCGATAGGATGTAGTATTCAGACGCTTTCGGAAAGCTGTCGCGAAGCAGAGCGTGTCCTGTCAGCATATATGAAAGCTGCACCGTCGACCCGGCATGGTCGAACCCATACCGCAGTTCTTAACGGTGAAGTTGATCGCAACTTTGTCCAAGCGGTGCTCGCAGATGTTGAATCGGCGGCTATTCAGTTTGGAGTTGAAGTTCGAGAATATCAAATCGACGGATTCCCAAATCAGCATAAGTATTTCGACCATGACAGGAATCTTGATATTGACTCCTATCTTGGTTGGCCGAACCCTTTGGCCCGCGAGCACGACGCCTACGCAGTGACAGCAATCATGCGTATGCGGCAAGGAAAGCATAAAAACGATCCGCTCGACAATTCGCATGTCTTCATCTCTTCAAATGCAAGACTTGTGCGCAAGGCACGGGACTACTGTGTTCAATCACGTCTAATCCGCGAGACGCAGTGCGGACCTGTTGTGGACACGCGGGACCTTGCTACCATTGCTTGGCTGCGTACCGGTTTTGAAAATAGTAAAAAGCTGCCAATCTCCCACATGCTCGCCCAATGCGAACGTGTGTTACGGGTTCGTAAAGACGTTGTTGAAAATGCGCGACTGCAGGTCGAAAAATATTCCCCTGAAAAGAAGGAGCAGTTTGAATTGCTGCTTCAGAATAATCGTGCTGTTGGCTACTTGATGGATTCCGCCGCTGCATCGCCAACTACATTCGATGTTGAGAATGATCAGCACCTACTCGATGGGATGCTTGATGCTGCAATCAAAATTGTGAAAGACGACACGGAACGCAAGTTGACCGAAAAAGACGAAGCAATTAAAAAACTGAAGCAAGCGACCCGTGCTGAGAAGGCAGCAATCAAGAAAGAAATGGAGGAGCACAATTCGGCGATAGACGCTGAAAAAGCTCAACTTCTTGAACGGTTGAAAGAGGTCGAGAAAAAAGAAAGCAACGCCAGTTGTGAGTTAGCAAAAGTTAATTCTGGGTACCAATCTATCATGTTAAATGGCAAAACCCGTGCAAACTTATGGGTTTCATTTTTTCAGTATCTGGGTGGTGTTGCGCTCGTGTTCCTTGGCGTCTCCTCAGCGCTATCAATCCTCGGTGACAAGCCACCTTTTTGGGCTGACATCGGTGCAAAAACATTGGGACTATACGGTATCATCACAACCATACAAGCTTTTCGAGGCCGAAGCGTTTGGGGCTTATCACATCTATCAAGCTGGTTCAGCCGGAAGACGTTTCTCAACTACAGCACTAAACGAGGGGTACCAAGCGACATCGCAATCAGTCGGCTGACAATCGAAAAAGGGCGTGTGTATCTTAAGACCGAAAAAGTCGAAGACGCCCAATAACCACCAAGTTCCAAACTGGGCGGTTGCATCGTAATTACCTTCAATATTGTATGTTGTCAGCGATAGAATACGAAGTTCGGATGTTTTGCTTTCTTCACAAAACAAACCTTCACACAGTCTGCAATGAACTGCCTCATTCCGCCCTTTGTGTAGAGAAAAAGAACGAACGTTACGCACGGCACTGGCAAACACAGCGTAAGGCTGACTCGAAGCGATGTTGGAGTTTTGTTGTTTCCGATTAAAGAGAGCAGATGGCCGTTAAATCAATGTGCGTACTATTTATAGAGTGCTCTACAATCAGAGTAGCCAATTCTTCCTGAAGAAACTGTTTGATTTTGACTAGTCGGCGGCGGCTCCAAGTTGGCCCTCCCATCGCTGCAATTCGACAAGAAGTTGGTTCGAACTTTGTCTCTTTAGGTGCGCCATTCAAGTCACTGTTCTGCCAAGAAATCTGACACAAGCGTCAGCCCTTTTTGTAGGATAGAAGGGGTGTTAGCGTAACCGATGCGCACATAACCTTCCATTCCCAAGGCGGAACCCGGAGTGAACATAACCCCGGTTTCTTTGAGCAGCGCCACACAGAAATCCCGTGATTTCATCGGCAGATCATATTTGAGCAACGCTGTTGTGCCTGATTTTGGCCTGACCCATGTTATGCGCGGTTCCTGTGCGACCCAATCTTCCAGAATTGCGAGGTTCACACTTGTAATTGCGCGGCTGCGCGCGAGCAATTGATCACGATGCTCCAGTGCCAGAGCTGCGAAATGGTCATCGATCATGCCCACCGATATCGTGTCATAGTCGCGATGGACGGACACGGCCTCGATCATTTTTCGCGGTGCAACGATCCAACCCAGACGTAGACCTGCAAGTGAATACGCCTTGGACATACCCGCCGTGCCAATCCCTTTTTCATAGATATCGGCGATGGATGCGGTCATTCCGGTGCCTTCCTGATCTGTACCGCGATACACTTCGTCACACAAAATCCATGCACCGACGTCGCGGGCGATGGCGGCGATTTCTTCCAACATTGCCCGGTCCATCAGAGCACCGGTTGGGTTGTTGGGGTTGTTGATCGCAATCATCCGGGTGCCGGGAACCACCAGGTCACGCAGTTCGTTTAGATCCGGTAGAAAACCGTTTTCTTCACGCAGGTTCAGGTGGTGAACATCTGCGCCAATGCTTGCAGGAATGGAGTAGTGTTGTTGATAGGTAGGCACCACAGCCACGACACGATCACCGGCTGAGACCAGTGTTCTGTGAATCAACATGTTGGCGCCGATTGTGCCGTGGGTGACGATGATGTTTTCGACGCGCTGCTTGTCATAGAGGGCGGCAATGGCTGTACGCAGACGATCTGACCCCTCGATTGCGCCATAGGTCATTTTCATGGGCAATAGTTCGGACAGGTCGGTGTCGTTCTTGCCGGCAAGTTTTAGCAGTTCGGCGATGGTCAGGCTTTCAACGCAGGTTTCCGCCAGATTCCATTCGCATCTGGTTTCCCATTCATTCATCCAGATTTCGACGCCAAAGGGTTCAATGTGCATGGGTGTAATCCTGTGTTCAGACGCTTGCAGCGCGGTAGATGGCGTTGGCAATGGCGATGTCTTCCAATCCCAACCCGACAGATCGGAAGAAGACAGGACAGTCGCTTTCGGGCAACGCGCAGGTTTCGATGGAAAGTTCGCCCAAATCGCCGCGGATTTCTTCGACGTTCCAGTTGTGATTGTTGGCCGCCAACACCATTTCACCGGCTGCGAACGGGGTAGTCGCACGGTAATCGCAATAGACTTGAGCGCGTTTCAGGAACTCTGGTGCGATTTCGTGAGCTTGGGGCACATTGGTGCTGATAGAAGTCACCAAGGCATTTTGTTTCAAAGCGACAGCGTCAATGACCGGCGTGCCCGATGAGGTGCACAACAAAACAGTGTCCGCATCGCACGCCGCGTCTTCGGCACTATCCGAAAAGACCACGTTGGGGCAAAGTTGTCGCCACGTCGCCTGTTTTTCGGTGTTAGAAGCGAGGCCGCGTGAATAAACGCGGACCTCTTGCCAAGACCGCAGGTTTTGAACGTGACGCCAATGCGCCTGTGCAACCGCGCCAGCCCCGACGATCGCGAGGCAACTCGCGGGTTTGACCGCCAGAAAATCAACCGCAAGTGCGGTGGTCGCCGCGGTGCGTTCGGTGGTCAGGCTACCGGAATCACACAACAACAACGGCTGTCCCGTTTCCATCGACATCAGCATGGTCCAGGCCGTGATAACCGGTGGGCCATCTTTTACCAGATACGGCGACAGTTTTGCCCCGAAAATACCCGCACCGGCCAGTGCGCCAAGATATGTGATGAAATCGCCTTTGTCATCCGGCAGCAACGTCACAGACTGCGGTGGTTGCACGGCTTTGCCCTGGCCCAGTTCGGTAAAAAGTTCGCGCATTTCTTGCACGACGTCTATGTGTTGCAGGTGTTCTGACACCTGAGCGGATTTCAGGGATATTGGAGCAGACTTCATTTCGGTTCTTTTCCTTTTGTTCCATCCTTTCTAGGGCGCAACGCGCGTCGTCGCCATCCCCCTCAAGGATGATGCATGAACGTCGTGCCCAAGTGAGGGCCCGGTCAACAGGAGGGTGAAATGATCTATGACATAGAAAAGATTGAAACCCTGAACCGCACGCTCATGCAGGTGGTCGACGGGCAGGGTGGTGCGCGACAAATGATTGAGGCAGCTGGGTATTTGATTCCGTTTACGGCGGCTTTTTGTGTCGTCTACCAGAAGGGAAAACATCCGTACTACGTTTGTGATACCTATCCTGACGGGCGGCCCAAAAATGCCGTGCAACTATATGTTACTAAGACATATCTTCTGAACCCGATCTACAATGCAATCAAAAACGGACTGACGCCAGGATTGCACCGAATGGCCGATCTGGCACCTGACAATTGGGAAAAGACGTCCGGTGCACCAAAGATGTTACATGATGACGACGAGGAGATTGGGTATCGTACCCCTGGTTGGCCTGCGGATCAGCAAGAGCTTGCATTGACGGTTGACCTTCAGGGTGGTGACGTTGGCGAGATCAGTTTTTCCCGGCCCTCCGCGGATGGGGGGTGGTCGCCCGAAATTCTGGCCCACATTCGCCCGTTCTATCCAGTTTTTGCAATGACGTTCCGGACGTATTGGCTGCGTCAGCCGGGGCGCAGTGCCGCGAATGCCAATCAGGAACGAAACCTTGAAGATTTCACCCGGTTGATCGTGTCTCCACGTGAAGCAGAAGTTGTGCAACCCATTTTGAAAGGCCATTCTAGTCTATCGATCAGCCTAACGCTAAAGATCGGCCTGTCGACCGTCAAAACCCATCGCAAAAATGCCTATGTCAAACTCGGCATCAGCACCCAACAACAGTTGTTCAATTCGTTCCTAACATGGCAAGCAGCTCAGCGGCCCTAGCCTTAAGGCACTGCGCTGACTTGACTATTTAGGTTGTTGTTACTGGCTTTCCAAGCGCGTCAATGCATCGAGAATACGCGCCCAGCTACGTGTGCCTTTGTGGAAGCTTTCCATGTCGTATTTTTCGTTCGGGGAATGGATTGCATCGTCGTCCTTGCCAAAACCAATCAGCATTGCATCTGTTCCAAGGATTTTTTTGAAATGTCCTGCAATTGGAATGGATCCGCCGCACCCGGCATAGGCGGCTGGATTAGGCCATTCATCGCTGAGAGCGATGCGGGCCGCTTCAAAAGCCGGGTGGTCGGTAGACATGATGCTGGCGCTGCTGGTGCCGTGCCCAACGAATGACGCAGTGCAATCGGATGGCAGGTTGGCTTCGACATAGGCGCGGAATGTTTCTCTGATTTTGACTGGGTCCTGACCTTCGACAAGCCGAAAGCTGATTTTTGCCGAAGCTTCGGATGGCAAAACGGTTTTAAATCCCTCACCAGTATAGCCACCCCAAATACCGTTTACTTCGGCAGTTGGGCGTGACCAGATCATTTCCAAGGGTGTTCGACCCTTTTCCCCGGCGGGTTCTGAAAGTCCAACGTCACCGAGAAAAGTCTCATGATCAAAGTTCAACCCGTCCCATTGCGCTTGTACGTCTGTGGTCAGATCCGGGATGTTGTCATAAAAGCCCGGCAATGTGACCGCGCCGCTGTTGTCGTGCAGGCCCGCCAGAATTTTGCTGAGAACCCGAATTGGGTTCATTGATACCCCGCCATACATGCCGGAGTGCAAATCCTTGTTTGGGCCGGTGATTGTGAGTTCTTCGCTCATCATGCCGCGCAGCATGGTGACGATGGCCGGGGTGCGTGATTGAAACAGACCGGTATCACAGATCAAGGCCAAGTCTGAACGCAATTCGTCGGCGTTATCCTGCATGAAAGGCACAAGGGACGGCGAGCCTGATTCTTCTTCGCCTTCAAAGAAGAACGTGATGCGACATGGTAACGCGCCATTCACATCTTTGTAAGCACGGCACGCCTCAACAAAGGTCATCAGCTGACCTTTGTCATCGCCGGTTCCGCGTCCGCGGATCACCTGGCCGTTGGATGTGTCTTCGACGCGTGGATCAAAAGGATCGTTGGTCCATAGGTCCAAAGGGTCGACCGGTTGCACATCGTAATGCCCGTAAAACAGAATGTGCGGCCCTGGACCATCGACATGACCAACAACCATTGGGTGGCCCGGTGTTTGGCGTTTTTCCGCATTTATACCAATACTTTGCAAATCCGAAACTAACCAGTCAGCTGCATTTTGGCAGTCGGGCGCATAGGTTGAATCCGTAGAAATGGACGGAATACGCAGAAAATCTAGCAACCGTTCGGTGGCCTTTGGTAGCTGGTCGTCAATGCGTGATAAAACGGCGTCCATGGACATGTTTGAGCCTCGTGATGATGATTTTGAGGCCTGAACGTAACAGGCCGCGCGGCGCTGTCCAGCCAGTTGATTCAGATCAATGAAAAGGCGGCGACAATTTGTAACCTGTTGCGTAACAGAACCGCGATCTATATCCACGTATGTAATAAATATTTTGGCACCTTTGTGCCTTCTGAACCGTTCGCGGCGGGCAGAAATACCTAGGAGGGGATGCCGGTGGATTTTACGGCAAAACTGGATCAAGCGATTGCAAAGTTGCACGAAGAGGGCCGCTATCGGACCTTTATCGATATTGAGCGTCGGCGTGGGAACTTTCCGCACGCGATGTGGCGTCGTCCGGACGGCACAGAGCAATCTATAACCGTCTGGTGTGGCAACGATTACCTCGGTATGGGGCAAAATCCGGTTGTTCTTGACGCGATGCATGATGCAATTGACGCCGCTGGCGCCGGTTCGGGGGGCACGCGCAATATTTCCGGAACAACAGTTTATCACAAACGGCTCGAAGCCGAGCTTGCTGATTTGCACGGTAAAGAAGCCGCATTGTTGTTTACGTCTGCCTACATCGCAAATGACGCCACGTTAAGCACGTTGCCTAAGTTGTTCCCAGGTTTAATTATTTATTCGGATGCGTCGAACCACGCATCAATGATCGAAGGTGTGCGTCGCAATGGCGGGGCCAAACGTATTTTCCGTCACAACGACGTGGCGCATCTGCGCGAATTGATAGAAGCCGATGATCCGAACCTTCCGAAACTGATTGCATTTGAATCCGTCTATTCGATGGACGGCGATTTTGGACCTATCGGGGACATTTGCGATGTGGCGGATGAATTCGGTGCGTTGACCTATATCGACGAGGTTCACGCGGTTGGCATGTACGGGCCACGCGGGGCGGGTGTCGCCGAGCGCGATCGCCTGATGCATCGTTTGGATATTATTAACGGTACATTGGCCAAGGCCTTTGGCGTTATGGGGGGTTATATCGCCGCAAGTGAAAAAATGTGTGATGCCGTAAGGTCTTATGCGCCGGGATTCATCTTTACTTCTTCGTTGGCTCCGGCTGTTGCAGCAGGGGCTGCTGCAAGTGTTGCCTTTCTCAAGCGCAACAACGATCTGCGCGATCAACACCAGACGCAGGCGAAGATTCTTAAAACCCGCCTCAAGGCGATGGGTCTGCCTTTGATTGATTACGGCAGCCACATCGTGCCGGTTATGGTGGGTGATCCTGTGCACACCAAGAAACTGAGCGATATGTTGCTTGAAGGGTATGGCATCTACGTTCAGCCGATCAACTTCCCAACAGTTCCACGCGGAACAGAGCGTTTACGCTTTACTCCGTCACCCCTTCACGGTCCGGATGAGATGAACCACCTCATTAACGCAATGGATGAACTGTGGAGCCACTGTGCGCTGAATCGTGCCGAATTGTCCGCGTAAGCATCTGAAACGTGCAATAATTCTTGCTATGTGTTAGTGTTGCCTAAACAAAAGGGCAACGTCCGAATCGGGACATTTGGACGAAGGCTTGAGAAGGTGAAGGGCAGGTTGCATGAGATTGCGTCGATTTAAGCGCGTCAATGTGAAAGATGAGGATGAGCCACGCGGCTTTGACTCTTTTGATTTGCGTCTTGGCGACCTTATGCGCGGCGAACGTGCCACCCTCGGAAAATCCCTGTTAGATGTTGAACGTGAATTGCGGATCAAGGCCAATTACGTGGCCGCGATTGAGAACGCAGATCCGGATGCGTTTGACACGCCCGGCTTTATTCCCGGTTACGTGCGGTCCTACGCCCGCTATTTGAATATGGACCCGGATACAGCATTTGCCGGTTTTTGCGCGGAAAGTGGATTTTCCACTGCACATGGTATGTCTGCCGAAGCGTCATCATCGTCGATGCGCAAGTCCAGCGATCCTATCTCTCGTGCGTCAACTAAACGCGGTGATGATCGACTGGTCGCACCTAACACGCCTTTCATCCCCGCCCGTGAAAGCATTTTTGCGAAGGTCGAACCTGGGGCAATCGGGTCGGTTGCTGTTCTGATCGCTTTGATCAGTGCTATTGGTTACGGCGGATGGAGCGTTCTGAACGAAGTTCAGCGTGTGCAAGTCGCACCTGTGGAAAATACCCCCAATGTGTTGGCCGAACTTGATCCGTTAGATGGGGCAGGTCGTGCGCAAGGCGATGCAGTAGCATTGGCCGGTAATTTTGCCGCACCAGAAGATGACACACTTGATCGCCTGTATCGCCCCCAAGCATTAGATGTACCTGTGCTTGTGGCGCGTGATGCACCTATTTCAACGCTTGATCCGGCAAGGGTTGGCGCGCTTAGCCCGACCGTGCCAGTTGTCGTCGCGGATAATACTGCAATTGAAAACGCGATAGCCTCAGTTGTGAGCCCTCAGGTGGTCGCGGAACATGTACCCGGCGTCAAAATGGTCGCTGTGCGTCCGGCATGGGTGCGTGTGCGGTCTGCGGACGGCAGTGTGATTTTCGAAGGCACCATGAACGCAGGCGAAACTTATGATGTGCCTGTGACCGAAAACCCAGCAACATTGTTAGCTGGCGCATCCGGGGCGATCTATTTCCGGATTAACGGACAACATTACGGCCCCGTCGGGCAACGCGGTACGGTTACGAAAAACCTTGCGCTGACTTCAGAACATTTGGCTGAAAACCTGCAGGTTGCAGATATGACACGGGATACCGATTACCGGCGCTATGCCGAAAGTTTGCAAACGCAAGAATGATGTAGGTGTCCGAAGGTGATTGCAGCCGGGGACGCAGCGTCTTATTTACCAATTGAACTTTGTCGTCTGAACAATCTGTAACCAATCAGGAGCGTTACTGATGTCGTTGAACCCTATCCGCCCATGGCGAAACATTTACCGCCGGGAAAGCCGCCAAATACACGTGGGCAACGTGCCTGTTGGCGGCGGTGCACCGATTACGGTTCAGACGATGACGAACACGCTGACCACTGACGTGGCCGCGACGGTTGCGCAGATTCAGGCGGCGGCGGATGCAGGGGCCGACATTGTTCGGGTTTCAGTGCCGGATGAGGGGTCGTCAAAGGCGTTGAAGGAAATCGTGCGCGAAAGCCCGGTGCCTTTGGTCGCGGATATCCATTTCCATTACAAACGTGGGATCGAAGCCGCAGAAGCCGGTGCCGCATGTCTGCGGATAAACCCCGGCAATATCGGCAATCCTGACCGCGTGCGCGACGTCATACAAGCGGCGCGCGATCATGGCTGTTCGATTCGTATTGGGGTGAACGCTGGCAGCCTTGAAAAGCATTTGCTGGACAAATACGGCGAACCTTGCCCCGACGCGATGGTTGAAAGCGGCATGGAACATATCCGCATTCTTCAGGACAATGATTTCCACGAATTCAAGATCAGCGTGAAAGCCTCGGATGTGTTTATGGCTGCTGCAGCCTATCAACAACTGGCCGAAGCCACAGATGCGCCAATTCATCTTGGGATCACTGAGGCCGGTGGGTTGATGTCCGGAACAATCAAGTCTGCCATTGGTATGGGAAATCTGTTGTGGATGGGTATTGGGGATACGATCCGTGTATCCCTAAGCGCGGACCCGGTGGAGGAAGTGAAGGTCGGCTACGACATCCTGAAGTCCCTCGGCCTGCGCCATCGTGGCGTGAATATCATCAGCTGCCCAAGTTGCGCGCGGCAGGGTTTTGACGTGATCAAAACGGTCGAGGCGTTGGAAAAACGGCTAGAGCACATCAAAACCCCGATGAGCCTGAGCATCATCGGCTGCGTTGTGAACGGGCCGGGTGAGGCATTGATGACCGACGTTGGGTTTACCGGCGGCGGGGCAGGCAATGGAATGGTTTATCTTGCAGGCAAACAAAGCCACAAACTGTCAAACGATCAGATGATCGATCATATTGTCGAGCAGGTTGAAACCCGCGCCGCCCAGATTGACGCCGAAGATGTGAACGAGGTCGAAGCCGCAGAATAACAGCCTGCTTATTATTGTGTGCGAATGTCCTGAACGATCTGACGCATGCCATCCAATGGGACGTACCCACGCAAAACCTGATCAGACATGATAAACGACGGCGTGCCCGAAATTTTCATGGCCGTGCCCAGTTCACGATTGGCCGTAATAACCTGAGACACCTGATCGCTGTCCATGTGGGCGATAATGGCATCCGCGTCATACCCCATTGATCCGGCCAGACGTCGCAGGGTCGTTTCGTTGAGATCACCGTTAAAAGACATTAACCCGTCATGTACGGCCTTATAGGCATCGTCGCCTGCGATTTGTTGTGTTGCAATGGCAAACCGGGATGACAATGTTGATTGTTCCCCCAAAATCGGGAACTCCTTAACCACAAAACGTATATTGCCATCCGTCGCCACCAATTGGGTCACATCAGCAAAAGCGCGCCGGCAATAACCGCATCGGTAATCGAGGAATTCAACGAGGGTAATGTCCCCATCCGGATTACCGCCGACCCAGGAATGTCCATCGTTGAAAAGCGCGTCGGCATTGGCGCGTACAAGATCAATGTCACCTTTTGCTTCTTCTTCCGCCTGGCGTTCCTCCAAAACGGCAACCGCTTCAAAAATGACTTCCGGGTTGTCGAGAAGGTAGGCGCGGATTTCCGCACGAAACGCCTCGCGCTCGGACGATGTCATTTCGCCTAGATCCAGCGCCTGTGCAGGCACCGTCAGCGACATGGCCATCGCGATCGCAGGGAGGAAGGAACGTTTCATAGAGTTATCTCCGTTTTTTGGCGGCTTTTGCAGCAGAGAGCACATCCTGTGCGCGTTGCCAACCACTTGATCCATTGGGCAATAGGTCAGAGGCCCGTTGGGCGTGAATGGCCGCGTCGCCTAAGCGCCCTGAAATGGCATAGCGTTCGGCTGTTACAAGGGACGCCATACCTTTGTTTCCCAGTTTCGCATAGGCGACCGCAAGGTCGCGCATGACGCGGATATCGCGGCCGTCACGCGACCGCGCC
>Ga0209344_10003130_pt1 | contig 16789 bp, 8 predicted proteins | sample Cruoilmetagenom6_FD_187293 | JGI IMG/M metagenome (GOLD analysis project Ga0209344, IMG submission 187293) | Oil polluted marine microbial communities from Coal Oil Point, Santa Barbara, California, USA - Santa Barbara Oil Seep Sample 6 (SPAdes)... | ecosystem: Environmental > Aquatic > Marine >... | reverse complement strand
GGACGAGTTGTAGAAGTCGGTGACGGTATCGCCCGTATCTACGGGCTCTCCAAAGCCAAATCATCAGAACTCATCGAGTTCGAGACCAAAGAAGGCGCCGTCATGGGCCAGGTCATGAACCTCGAAGAGGACACCGTCGGTGCCGTTATCTTCGGCGACTTCTTGGCAGTTAAAGAAGGCGACACCGTCAAGGCCACCGGCAACCTGTTGTCCGTGCCTGTCGGCGAAGCCATGCTCGGCCGCGTAGTCAACCCACTCGGTGTCCCACTCGATGGCGGTGCTGAAATCAATACCACCGAAACCGCAGCGGTAGACATTATCGCTCCGGGCATCGCTGCTCGTCAGCCAGTCCACGAACCAATGCAGACCGGTATCAAAGCGATCGACGCGATGATCCCTGTTGGTCGCGGCCAGCGTGAACTCATCATTGGTGACCGCAAGACCGGCAAGACCGCCGTTGCGATCGACGCGATCATCAACCAGAAGCAGTACTGGGGCACCAAAGACGCCGTCGTCTGTGTCTATGTTGCTGTTGGTCAAAAAGAATCAACCGTTGCGGGCGTCGTCCAGACGCTCCGTGATGCGGGCGCGATGGATTACACCATCGTCGTCAACGCTGGTTCATCTGACCCCGCACCACTCCAGTACATCGCGCCGTACTCCGGTACCGCGATGGGCGAGCACTTCATGTGGTCGGGTAAAGAAGAAGGCAAGACCATGTCCAATGGCTCGCCATACCCAAAGCATGTCCTCTGCGTCTACGACGACCTCTCCAAGCAGGCCGTTGCGTACCGCCAGTTGTCACTCCTCCTCCGTCGTCCTCCAGGCCGCGAAGCGTTCCCGGGCGATGTGTTCTACCTGCACTCACGCCTCCTCGAACGCTCCACCAAGCTCTCCGAAGAGAACGGTGCAGGTTCACTGACCGCACTCCCGATTATCGAAACCCAAGAAGGCGACGTTTCGGCGTACATCCCGACCAACGTGATCTCGATCACCGACGGCCAGATCTACCTCGAACCAGAACTCTTCTTCTCCGGCGTTCGCCCAGCGATTAACGTTGGTATCTCGGTTTCCCGCGTGGGCGGTGCCGCACAGATCAAAGCGATGAAGAAGATTGCGGGTTCACTCCGCTTGGACCTCGCAGCTTACCGTGAACTCGAAGCATTCGCACAGCTCGGTACCGACCTCGACAAGGCCACCAAGGCCCAGCTCGATCGCGGTGCTCGCATGGTCGAGATCCTCAAGCAGCCACAGTATGTCCCGTTCAATGTTGTCGATCAGACCATCTCAATCTACGCCGGTACCAAGGGCTACCTCGATGACATCGCTCTCGACAAGGTCGCTGCTTTTGAGAAAGCGATGCACGAGTACTTCCAGACCAGCGGCAAGGCCATCTGGGACGGCATCGATGAAGCCAAGGCATTGAGCGAAGACCTCGCCAAGCAGCTTGAAGAAGCACTCAAAAACTTCAAAGCCGGCTGGAACGGGTAAATCCGCTAAAGCAACATCCAAGCACTCCTCAACCGCCCACGGGCGGTTTTTTATTTGTTTAGATACTCATTAAATTGGGAAATTTTCATCTTGTGTTGATTATGCAGAGGCATTAGACTCTGTCAATACACGCAGACTACCCGACGAGAAAGCACACATGGCCAATCACACACGACTTGCATCTTTCATTAGCGTTTTGTTCTTGACGGCTCCCGCGATGGCCCAGACTCTCAATGAATCATTGAAACTCACTGCGGCAGATGCCGCCGAGGACGACGAGTTTGGTTTCTCGGTTGCTCTTGATGGCGCGAAAGCCGTGGTCGGCGCGCCGTACGACGATGATCTCGGTGACGATTCAGGATCTGTGTATGTCCGATCTGGCCAGCAGATGATTAAGCTTAACGCGTCGGACGGAGCCGCCGGCGATCGGTTCGGGTGGTCCGTCGCCACGAGCGGTTCGTTCGCAGTGGTGGGAGCCCCGTATGACAATGATCATGGTTTCGGGACTGGATCCGCGTATGTTTTCGATCTGTCAACCGGGCAAGAGCTCTTTAAACTCACCGCGTCCGATGCCGACGCCACGGATTACTTCGGCACCGCAGTCGCCATCGACGGGAACATCGCCCTCATCGGTGCCGACGGCACCGATGCCCAAGGTGCATTTACCGGATCTGTGTATGTCTTCGATAGTTCGACGGGGCAAGAGATTCGTATTCTCAACGCGACTTTGGGTGCCACGATGGATCACTTCGGTGCATCCGTTGGCATCAATGGGAACACCGCCGTCATCGGTGCTTATGGTGATGGTCTGGCGGCAAGCAACTACGGAGCTGCGTACATCTTCGATATTGCAACCGGGCAAGAACTGCACAAGCTGCTTGCATCCGACCCCGGAGACGAGGATCAGTTCGGCTACGCCGTTGCGATTAGCGGAAGCCGGGCTGTGGTTGGTGCATGGAGGAATGACGATGCCGGGACCGAGTCGGGATCCGCTTACATCTATAATGTCGCTACCGGCCAAGAACTACACAAACTCACCGCCTCCGATGCGTCGGGTTCGGACTATTTCGGAAGATCGGTTTCCGCGGCTGGTTCGTTCGCCGCGATCGGTGCCCCGCTCGCAGGTGTCACCGGGGGCGCGTACATCTTCGATATGAACACGGGCGACGAGGTGTTCAAACTCTTTCCTTCCGACGTGACCAACGGCGCTTGGGCAGGGCGATCCGTTTCGATGAGAGGCTCGTTTGCCCTCGCCGGAGCACACTTTGACAACGATGACACCGGGACCAACAACACCGGGTCCGCGTTTGTGTTTGATCTGACTCCCTGCACCGCCGACCTGAATAATGATGGCGTCCTCGATTTCTTCGACATCTCCGCCTTTCTCACCGCCTTCACCGCTGGCGACCCCGTCGCAGACTTCACCGGAGACGGCACCTTCGACTTCTTCGACATCAGCGCCTTCCTCACCGCCTTCTCCGCCGGGTGCCCATAACCTTGGCAATCTCCTAAAACCCCTAATTGATACTGCAGAACCGCATAATTCCTCTTGGATTGTGCGGTTTTTCTGGTACCATACCCCTCGATAAATTCGTATCACTTCCTCAGAATATTGTCCAGAGAAAACCAGCATGAATACCCGTTTGTACCTACCGGCCGCGCTCATTGCTCTGGCCGGATCAAATGCTCTCGCTCAACCCTGCTCCCCAAATCAAGTCTCCATGATGGTCGCCGACGACGGAGATGTCGGTGACGGCTACGGCTGGGCAGTCGCCATCGATTCAACCACCGCAGTAGTTGGCTCTCTGCATGACAGCGCCGGGGCCTCGGATTCGGGATCGGTCTACATACTCACCTTCGACGGCTCAAGCTGGGACGAAACACAAAAGCTCACCGCTATAGGAGTCGGAACATCCGATGGCTTCGGCGACAGTGTCGCGATCCACAACAACACCATCGTCATCGGAACCCCAGGAGATGACGACGCGGGCTCCGGCGCAGGGGCCGCCTATGTCTTTACCAACATCAAGGGCACATGGACCCAGACCGCCAAGCTCGTCCCGTCCATGCTCACCGCCGGCGACAACTTCGCATCCGCTGTAGACATCGACAACAACATCATCGTCCTGAGTGCATCGCTCACGGATTCGGTGGGCTCCAACTCAGGAGCCGCGTATGTGTACCGTTTCACCAAAGGTGCATGGATATTCGATACCCAACTCGTCTCCGATGACATCGCGGAGTTCGACCACTTCGGGATCGATGTTGCGGTCTCAGGCAACCGTGTCATCGTCGGTGCCGACGGCGACGACGACAACGGCTCGACCTCCGGCTCAGCCTACATCTTCGAGCTCGATGGAAGCACATGGAGCCAGACCGCCAAACTCACCGCAAACGACGGTGCAATCGACGACCAGTTCGGCGAACGCATCGATATCAGCGGAAGCTCAGCAATCATCGGCGCCCGCTACGACGATGATTCAGCCAACCGCTCGGGCTCGGCCTACATATTCGAACTCGGCGCCACATGGACACAACACACCAAGCTCAATGCCTTTGATCCAACCAGTTCCAAGTTCTTTGGTCAGGATGTTTCCATCCACAACGGTCGCGCGATTGTTGGTGCGTGGGGCGAGCGAGACACCTCGGGCTTCTTCAACGCCGGCGCTGCATACGCCTATTCACGATCCGCCGGCGCATGGGCCCTTGACAATAAACTCATTGCAGGTGATCAAGAGGGCGGCGATTTCTACGGTTACTCCGTCGCGGTATCAGACGACTTCGCCATTGTCGGCGCCGACGGCAACGACGATTTCTGGTGGGGCCCCGATGCCGGAGCTGTTTATCTCATCGAACTCAACTGTGTAGCCCAGTGTCCCGCTGACCTCACCGGTGACGGCGCTCTCGATTTCTTCGACATCTCCGCGTTCCTCACCTTGTTCGGAGCAGGCGACCCAATCGCCGACTTCACCGAAGACGGGGCTTTAGACTTCTTCGATATCAGCGCCTTTTTAACCGCTTTCTCCGCGGGTTGCCCGTAATTTCCTTGCGTCATCAACCGCATTTGTGATAGCATGATCGGTCAGACACATACGCCGATCCGGAGCTTAGTCATGCGAACACTTTTCCCATCGATCTTCCCATCGATCGTCGCCGCGTGCATACTCCTCTGCCCAAGCGTCCTTGGTGCCCAGCCGCTCGCGTCTGTTCCTGTTAAGCAGATCGCCGCACCGCCTTCTGATATGGTCTCCGGTCTCCTCACCCTCCCAGACCCAGCCACGATCCCCGTAGTCTCACGCTCCGCACTTATCCCAGTGAAAGCACTATTCAATAAAGGACGATGGACTTGGTCGATGCCGATCGCCGTCCACCAGCGCGGCGCGAGGATTGCGCTGCTCCCCGCTGATATCGGCGCATGGTCCGCCAAACTCACCGCCCCCGATCAATCCAGCATCCCCGCCCGGCTTGACGCACCGGCTTACAAACGCGTACACATCGGAACCGACGCGCTCGCATGGGTTGCCCAAGACCGCGACTTCACACACCTGAGCATTCAACCAAACAACCCCGGCACATGGACCCTCACAATCACCGCCGATCACGAATCCGTCGGCTTCGTTCTCATCGATAGCGGTCCTGAGATCGCACTCTCAACCCATGTCACCACGCTGAGTACACTCCAGAGCCAACCCATCACACTCGTATCCAAGTTCTCAAACGCTGTCCGCCTGACCTCGCTCGCCGCAGAGATCACTTCCCCATCAGGCAGAATCATGACCGAACTCGCGCCCGCCGGCGCATCGCAGGTCACCTTCTTCCCCAATGAGGCAGGCTCCCACAGCGTCCGCATGATTGCTCAGGGCATTGATCATCAAGGCGAGCACATCCTTCGAACCACCCAGCACCTGATCGACGCCGCCAAGCCCGCCCCGCTCATCAAATCACCAACCGTCACCACCGATGACAACCATGTCTTTTTCACCTTCGCGCCAACAAACACAACCCGCCGCACCATCCTCGCAGCCGAAGTCTGGGGGAGATGCGATGGTGTGCCGACACCCGTTGCCTGGATCTCCACCATTGTGGGCTCAACCCGCGCCCTCACCCTCGACACCCGCTGGATTGCATTGGCAGAGGTCGATCCATCAACAATCGAACTCCGTGCCGTTCGGCTCCACGACATCAACTCGTTTGTTCCCCTTCAGGTCATCGACAGAATCCCAGTTCTGATCAAACACCTCGCCCTCCCACAAGCCCCGGATTCGATCACACCGGACATGCTCACAGGGACTTTCAAACAATCTGTCCCCTCTCCGATGCCCCCGCAGATCACCCAATCCGCAGGACCCGGTCACCGGCTCATGCTCATCCACGGCTACTGCACCGACGCAAACCCATACCCAGTGTCACACTTCACCGGAGACCTCGCGGTCTTCGAGGACTTCAACCAGAGCCGGTCCCACGACGAGTTCGCCCTCAATCTCCTCGCGCAGTCTGCGCCCATGAAATCCTTCGGTGTTGTCGCCCACTCCCAAGGCGGGATCGCCTCGCTGCATCTCTTAAACTTCTACTGGAGCGGGCTCGACTGGGCGAGAGGTGGCAATCGGCTCATCCAAACTGTCGGCTCCCCGTACCAAGGCACCGCACTGGCGGGGAATGCCGCGGTCCTCGGCGACATCTTCGGATTCGGTTGCGGCGAGAACGAGAGCTTGTCCTACTCCGGATCAGCCAGCTGGCTCTCACTCATTCCTTCTGCACCAAGACAGCAGGTGTACTACCACACGACATCATTCGAAGACGGATTCGGTTTCGACTACTGCAATATTATTACCGACCTCCTCCTCAGTGATCCCGACGACGGCGTCATCGAACGATCCGCCGGTCAACTCCCAAGCGCCAACAACATGGGCCACCTCGAGGGCTGGTGCCACACCGTGGGCATGCGCGACCCCGCCCAATGCACCGACCCCGCGCGCAACTCGATCATGAACCAGGAGGCCAAACGATGAAACGCCTATCCGCCTCAACCGCCGCACTCCTACTCACCACGACAGCGTCGGCCATCGACATTTGTGTGACGCCCAATACTCCAATCCCAGACAATGGTTCCGAGATCGCTATCCCGATATTCTTTATCGCTTCAGACAGCGAAATCGTCGGCTCGATCAACCTTGAAGTCATCATGACCCACGACTGGGTCGGCGACCTGCTCATCAAACTCCGCTCTCCAAGCGGCACAACCATAACACTCCTCGATCAACCCGGCATTCCATCTACCGGGTTCCCCGGTCCCTTCGGATGCGGCGGCCAAGACATCTCCTGTACCTTTATAGACTCAGCAACAACCCCAGCAGAATCAATCTGCTCAACAACCCTTACCCCCGTCATCGCAGGCCCCGTCATCCCCGCCATGCCGATGGATACATTTCTTGCCCAGCCCGCCGCGGGGTTGTGGCAAGTTCTCATCACAGATCAATCCTCCTACGACACCGGCACACTGCTTCAAGCCTGTCTTTCCATCGCCACCAATATCGCCTGCCCCGCAGATCTGACCGGTGACGGCACGCTCGACTTTTTCGACATCTCCGCATTCCTCACCGCCTTTGGAAACAATGATCCCGTCGCCGATTTCACCGCCGACGGCAGCTTTGATTTCTTCGACATCAGCGCCTTCCTGACCGAGTTCTCAGCCGGTTGCCCGTAGTTCAATGAACGCAATATTGTCGATGCATGAGTCCTGAATTGTGTCGTGGATTTTATAGCAATTTCATGTTTCCTCGCGTGAAAAATCCAGCCCTTCTGTTACACTGCACATCAAAGTTCATCTATTCTGAGGGGTTTAATCATGTTGTTCCGAGCAATACAAATAGTCCCAGTCCTCGCCGTCTCTACATCTTTCGCGGCGTCACATCCTGGAAAAACCTGCGGCGTTTCCCCAGATCAACTCTCGCCGCCGCCCATCAAATCCATCCGCCCGCTCGACCGCCCAACGGTCGTACCAAGTTCCGAACTCGGCACCTCCCTCGAAGACGGCTCCCTCATCGACCTGCTCGTTGTCTATACCCCAAACGCCCGCACCAACATCGGCGGAGTCGCTGCGATGGAATCCGCCATCAACAGCTCCTTCGACAATCTCAACCTCGTTCTTGCCAACTCCGCGATCGCTACCCAGTTTCGCCTAGTTCATATGTCGGAAGTTGCTTACTTCGAATCCGGTGGCATGGGCACCCAACTCGGAAACCTCCGCGAACCAAACGACGGCGTCCTTGATGAGGTACACGACCTCCGCGATCAGCACAAAGCCGATCTAGTCATGCTCATCACGAACTCTTCCGATGTCTGCGGCATCGCAAACTTCGGATACGAAGCAAGCACACCCAAGCCAGAGAACGCATTCTCAGTCGTCAGCAGATTATGCATCGGTAACGACAGCTACACCTTCGCCCACGAGGTCGGCCACAATATGGGCATGCACCACGACTGGATCACCACCCCCTGCGCCAACGCCGGTAAGCCCTACGCCAAAGGCCACACCCCCCCAGATGAATCCTTCGAGACCGTCATGGGCACCGCCGGCTTCCCTCGCCAGCCCTACTTCTCAAACCCAGACATCGACTTCATGGGCCAACCCACAGGCGAGCCCATCGGCTCACCGCTCCAGGCCGACAACGCCGCGACCTTCGAGGCCGCCGCAGCCCACGTCGCCAAGTTCCGCGACCGCGACATGAACGCCAATGGCGTGCTCGACACCAACGAAATCGCAAACCTCACCCTCCCCGACTGCAACGCCAACAACTACCCAGACTCATACGAACAAGACTTCAACCGCAACGGCATCCCCGACGACTGCGACATCGCCAGCGCAACAAGCCAAGACCTCGACCTCGACGGCGTGCCCGACGAAGCCGAAAGTTCAATCATCCGTGTCAACCAAGCCGCCGCCGGCACAACAACCGGGCTGAACTGGTCCGACGCAAAGACCGACCTCCAAGACGCCCTCGCCCTCGCCCACGCATCGGGCGATGTTGATGAAATCTGGATCGCCGCAGGCACCTATAAACCCTCACACTCCGCGCAGCGCGCCCGCTATTTTAACCTTCACTCAGGCACCTCCCTCCTCGGCGGATTCGCAGGAAACGAAACATCACCAGACGAACGCCCAGACACCGGCGTCCAAACAATCCTCTCCGGCGACCTCAACGGCGACGATCTCCCCGGCGCACTCAACAGAGAAGACAACACCCTCCATGTCATCTACGGCTACCAAGAGCCCGCCCGCCTCACCATCGACCGGCTCACCATCACAGGCGGCGCAGCCGATCTGGAAGTCAACTGCGGCGGATTCATCCACACCGGCGGCGGCATGATGGTCTTCCATTGCGATGTTATCATCACCGATTGCGAGTTCACCGAAAACACCGGCGTCATCGGCTCGGCACTCGTCATCTCCAACGGCACCGAATCACGAATCGCAAATAACAACTTCCACCACAACAAAGCAGTCGATGCGGTCGCAGCGACCGTCGCCGGCCCGGCCATCTACGAAGGATCAACAACAGTCCATCTCAACGGATTAGCAGCCGGTGCAGACAACCAGTTCGTCAATAACCGAGTCCAGTTCAACGAAGCCAGCGCAGGCTGCTCCGGCGTGGCACTCGCCGGCGGTGATCCAATCTTCGCAAACAATCTCGTCACCGACAATATCGGCTTCGGCCAGTACACCAACGCGGGGGTCTCCGGGATATTGCTCACTGATTTCCGAGTCATCAACTCGACAATCGCAAATAACTCCGCACCCAACGCCCAGATTACCTCAACCGCCGGTGTCTACAGCAGCCGGGGACCCGTCACCCTCAAAAACTCCATCGTCTGGAACAACACCACCTCCGCCGTTGTCCATCAGTTCGGCCAGCTCAATGCGAGCGGGGCAAACTCATCCAAAGCTGCGGACTATTCAATCATCGAACTCTGGGGTACAAACATCCCCGGCACCGGTTCCAGCGGGCTCGACCCACTATTTGCCGATCCATCAGGATTCGACTACACCCTCTTGCCAAGCTCTCCCGCCATCGACATGGCCGACAACGCCGCGCTCCCAATCGACCACATGGACCTCGATCAAAACGCCGACACGCTCGAACTTATTCCTGTCGACATCGCCGGACTCACGCGGCTCTACGACGACCCCGCCACCACCGACTCCGGACCAAGCACTTCCCCAGTCGTGGACGCGGGTGCCTATGAATACCAGCCAATCATCGAACCCTGCCCTGCAGACCTGACCGGCGACGGCACACTCGATTTCTTCGACATCAGCGCCTTCCTGACCGCCTTTGGAAACAGCGATCCCATCGCCGACTTCACCGGCGACGGCACCTTCGACTTCTTCGACATCAGCGCCTTCCTGACCGAGTTTTCAGCGGGATGTCCTTAACGCCGTCGTTTCATCCCAGCCAATCCAATCAGCAGTAGGCATCCTGTTGCCGGCGATGGAACAAGAGTCAGTTGCCATTGCGGAGCGCCCGCAGGGCTCATCGATGTGCGATAATCAAGGTTCCCGTCAGCACCAAGTTCCACCAAGTTCCAGAGCGGCGATCCATTGTCTGCCCCTAGCCCAAGGGCAATACTCCCCGGCATCGTGTGGGGAACCGTGTCCATCCGCCAGTCAGGGCTGTACCCAGGCTCCCCGCCCACCTCAGTAGGCCGGAGCACCGCATCCCCGATCGCCCCCAAGAACGCGACATCGTTGGACACAATCAGATCACTCATGTCCCAGGTGTACCCAGGCCCATAGTCTGATGAGAACTCAAAGCTGATCGCTTCTCCGAGGTTCCAGATGCTTGTTCCCGCCATCGCATCAGACAGCGTGACAAGGCCCGAAATATGCGACCCCGCAAACTCGCCCTCAAGCGCCTGCAGTTCATACACAAGATCCCCCATCGCGATCCCCGAACCCAATGCCGCAACCAGAGAGCCGATGCCTACAAGACCTGTAATCGAACGGGTGTGTCGTGAGTTGTTTTTTTGATACTGCATCTGGTTCCTTTCTGCAGGTGTGCGTTCAACTGATCAAACAATCGCGACCGAGAACACAGATCACAACTAAATACTGACACCAAAAAGAATAAGTGCCAGTCGTTTAACAGAATCCAGATGCTTTCCTGTTGAGCACTAGTCCGCCATGATCCGTGGGCGCATTGATGGTCGACATGTTCCTGCCGCAGAAGAATCCGGCTAGTTTCGGAGAGAACTCATCAGTCCAGAACACCCAAGCCGGTGTTTAAGCGATGCCGGTCCAAATCGACCCTAAAGAGGCTGGCTGCGTCCCTTGTCCAGCGGTTTCTGAGGTATTCCGGGCGTTTTCAGAAGAATTGTCTTTATAGAGACTGCCAATTCTATACTATTGATCAAACCCAACCGTCAATAGCCCAGGAGCCAGAGATGACCCGGATCAATCAGACCGTCGCATGTATTGCAGGAATCCTTGCCATGGGCGCCACCCACGCCGCCGCCGATGTCTTCGATTTCGACGTCGCCAAAGTCCATCTGTACACTCAGGACTCAACGACACCGCCCGTCGCTCCCCATACCTACGCCTTCAATGCCTTTGGCGAGATGGAAGCTGGCGATGCAACCGTAATGACCGTCAACGGCGAGCCGCTTATCGAAGAATTTCCCGGCGAGTGGTGCCTCGAAGCACCCTATGGCTCACAAACCGCCCTCGACGCCGCCTACCCCGCAATCGCCTACAACCTCCACCTCCAAGGCGGCACCCTCGGCTCTCGCGACGAAACACTCAACCTCTCTCTTCCAGCCATTTATCCCACGCCGGCCGCACTCTCCCCCGTGAGCTACGCGGGCATCCAGGATGCGGACACTACCCAGCCCCTCCTCATCGAGTGGAATGGTGTTGATCCAAGCGTGACCTACATTGCCTTTGCCGTCTACTCCGTCACCACCGATGACTATGTGATCGATGTTGACCTACCGGTTATGGAAACCAGCTACCTCATCCCCGCCAATACATTGAATCCAAACGACACCTATGAAATTGAGATCGTGTTCGCCAACGTCGTTCAGACCTCAGGCATGCCGAACCCCGGCTTCGGTGCCTCCTCCAACGGTCTCGCTGGCTACGCCTCAGTCACCATTGCCGAGTTCACCACCGACACCCTTAGCGACTCAGGCGTTATCGACTACTGGTTCACCAAAGTCCGCGATTACGAGCAAATCACCCAATCACCACCAACAACTCCCTTCGAGTATGTCGTCGATACAGCAATCAACATGGCCCCCGACGACGCAACCTCAACAACGATCAATGGCATCCCGATGACCGAAGAGTTCCCAGGTGAGTGGGGGATTTTCACAGGATTCCCAGACCAAGCATCCCTCGACGCCGCATACCCGTCAGCCATCCCCTACACAATGGCCCTTTCAGGCGGAACACTCGGCTCCATCTCCGAAACCATCCCCCTCCTCCCAGAGCACTACCCAGTTGCGCCAGCCCTTACCTCCGCAAGCTTTGACGAGGTCCAGAGTATCGACACTACCCAGAACTTCCTCGTCGATTGGATCGACCCCGGTCCGGACACAGACTTTGTCATCTTCGCAATCTACGACCCTAACAACGACTCCTGCATCCTCGACATGTTCTTCCCATTCGGAGAAGGCAGCTTCCTGATCCCGGCAAACACCATGTCCCCGGACACCGAATACGATTTTGAAATCGGATTTGTCCATGGCACTACCTTCACCGGAAGCCCCTTCCCCGGATTCGGCACACAGGCCGCGGGCCTCGCGGGCTATGAATCAATCACCTCGGTCAACATCACCACCGCCCCGATCGGCTGTACCGATGTTCAAGAGTCAGGCATTATCAAAGAAATCACCTACATGCAAGGTGCCGACAATACCCAACCAATCTCGCCAATGCTCTACCGCTTCGACGGGTTCCTCGACACATTCGATGGCGGATTCGTCTCCGGGAATGTAACCAACGGCATCACCACCATCCCCTTCCTCGAAGACGAACCAGGAATCTGGGAGCTGGACCAAACAAATGTAGAGTTCGGTTCCAAGCCCGCGTTTGATGCCACCTTCCCAAGCTCGATGTCCTACACCATCCACATCGAAGGCGGCACCCTGGGCACCCGCGATCAGGTCGTCACATTCGGCGCCGATGATTACCCGGATGTCCCCTTCCTCACCGGCACTTCATACTCCGATCTCGACGGCATGGACCCAACCCAAGAAATCACAGTCAACTGGGCGATCCCGAGCCCAAACACCACCCATGTATTCTTCGAGATCTTCAACATCGGCACCGACACAAAGCCGTTCGAGGCCGTGCTGGATCCAGCGACCAACTCGGTCACCATCCCCGCCGATGTTCTTGAGTCTGGCGCGATGTACGAGATGGACATCAATCTCATCGCATCGCCGATCAGCTTCGCCGATGATTGTCCCGGATTCGGTCTCGGATCGAGCAACATCACAGGCTTCGTCTCATCGACCTCGGTTTTCTTCACCCCGCAATCCGCCCCGTCCTGTCCCGCCGATCTGACCGGCGACGGCACGCTCGATTTCTTCGACATCAGCGCCTTCCTCACCGCCTTTAGCAGCAGTGATCCAGTCGCAGATTTCACCGGAGACGGCACCTTTGACTTCTTCGACATCAGCGCCTTCCTCACCGCATTCGGTAACGGTTGCCCTTAACCACGTAAGGCTTCGCATCCCGGTTCACTTTCTAACAATTGCTCCCGCAAGTGCGGGGAATTTACTTGTTACCGCATTCTCGATCCAATAACATTTGAACATGAGTACCCCAACTAGAATTTGTATCCTTGCTATCTGCATGTCCATGCTGACAATTTCAGCCCACGCCGAGGTCCCCCCGCCCACCGGGGACGCCGGGTACGACCAAGCGGGTCTCATCTACTTCAACGACAATGAACTCACCGAGATCACCGTCACCATGGACCCCGCCGATCTCTCGGCCATGCTCGCAGACCCCTTCAACAACACCTACCGCCAGTGCACCGTCCACATCGTCAACTCCCAGACCGACACCACCGTCTTCGATGTCGCCATCCGCCCCCGAGGCAACACCTCCCGCGGAGCCACCAAAAAATCATGGAAGCTCAAGTTCAATGAGTTCATCCCCGGGCGCGAAGTCTTCGGGCTCGAAAAACTCAACCTCAACGGCCATCAGAACGATCCCTCCGTCGTCCGAGGCAAACTCGCATGGGACATCTTCAACAACTTCGGAGTCCCCTCCCCCCGCGCAGGCATGGTCCACCTTGTCATCAACGATGGCTCCCTCGTCGATGATGTCTATATCAATGTAGAACAAATCGACGACGAGTTCCTTGCCGCCTGGTTCGGCGACGACACCGGCAACCTCTACCAGTGCCGCTACAAAGGCGAACGAGCCGACCTCCGCTATGTTTCTCCCGGAGACGCAGCAACCTACCAAAACCTCGGCAACCCAACCTACGAACTCGAGAATGATTCCGGGCTCAATCAATTCGTAGACCTCGCAGACTTCATCAGCTTCATCGAAAGCGCAAACGATACAGACTTCGCAGCACAGATCAATTCACGCTTTAATGTCGATACCTTCCTCAGAGCAATGGCCGTCGATTGCGTCAATGGTCACTGGGACGACCTCTGGCACGGAGCCAACAACTACTACCTCTACCTCAACCCTCAAAACGGCGTCTTTGAATATATCACCTACGACCTCGACAACACCTACGGCATCGACTTCTTCTCAATCGACTGGGCCACCCGCCCACCAGAAACCTTCGGCGACAACGGCTTCGGTTGGGATTTTTCAAGCCCATTTGGAGGCGGCGCAGAACCACCCCTCGTCCGCAGAATCTTTAACATCCCCGCCTACCAAGATCAATACTTCCGCTATGTCCGCCAGCTCGTCGGCGCGTCAGGCGTGCCATCAGATCCTACCCCAACAACCTTCAACGACACCGACGGCGACACCTTCCTCTCATTCACCGATCCGCACTTTGACATTCTCTCCGTCATCGTGTCAAACACCAGCGACACACTCAACGCAGACCTCACTGTCGCAGGCCCCATCGATGTCGGCGGCTCAACCGACCAAGCCCGTGTCATGATCTTCATTGATACCAGACCCGGCGGCGCAACCTCTAACCCCTGGAACCGTGACATCAACATCACGACCCAAGCCGACTACTTCGTCGGCTCATGGACCGACGGCGGTGGGGGATTCATCCTCTACGAATGGACCGGCTCCGGATGGGATTCAATCCACGCGAGCTTCGACAACCCCGCCGGCATGAACCAAGACCTGAGCTCCAAGTCCGACGGTATCGTCCGCTACCAGATCCCGCTCGCGCACATGAACCTCACCGACACATCGTCCTTCACCTTCGATGTGGTCACCACAAACGACCGCGATGGACTCCCAGACCCAGGCATCGATCACCTCTCCAATCCAAACCAATCCACCCCAGACTACGACACGCCATCCCAGCCAGGACCATACCCCGCCCACACCCTCACCCCCTTCACACCAAAGACCTCCGGCTCCTTCGACGGAATCTTCACCCTCCCACCACGCAATACCCATATCGACAGCCTCAAAACAATGCTTACCCCCTACGCCTTCACAGGCTCATTCTCCGGTGGTAACGCCGACTACGGCTACGACAACCAAGACTTCCAAGACTCCTTTACCCTCCCCGCAAACTACTCCGGCAACCAACCCTGGGCATGGGGCGTCAAGCCCTACATCGAGGCCCGCACCGATTACCTCCGCCTCAATACCCCAGCGCCGGCGGACCTCCCACGCATCTTCATCAACGAAGTCATCGCAATAAACGAAACCATCATCTCCGATGAACTCGGACAGTTCGAAGACTTCATCGAACTCTACAACGACGAAGACTTCCCCGTCGATCTCTCAGGCATGTACCTCAGCGACACCCCCGGTATGCCCCAGCTCTGGCAGATCCCCCCCGGAACTGTCATCGCATCAAAGTCCTTCCTGCTCATCTGGGCCGATAACGACCCCCTCGATGGCCCCCTCCACGCAACCTTCAAACTCTCGAACTCAGGAGAAATGGTCACGCTCTCACACACCGACGCAAACGGCGCTGTCCTCATCAACACCCTCACCTACCCAACCCTCGGCGTAGACGAATCCTTCGGCCGCTTCCCCGACGGCTCAGATGCCCTCGAAATCTTCTGCGCCGTAACACCCGCAGCTCCCAACAACCCAGATGACGCATGCTTCACAGAGCCAGACCCAACCCCGCTCGTCTTCATCAACGAATGGCTCGCAAGCAACGACGGCTCCGCCCTCGATGAGTTCGGAGACGCCGACGACTTCGTAGAACTCTACAACGCCGAGAACTTCGATGTCGATCTAACCGGCCGCTTCCTCACGGACGACCTCACCGATCCAAACAAATGGGAGTTCCCTCTAGGAACCATCATCCCCGCCCACGGCTATCTGGTTATCTGGGCCGACAACGAACCCCTCCAAGGCCCGCTCCACGCAACCTTCAAACTCTCCGGAGGCGGTGAATCCATCGGACTCTTCGACCGCACCACCAACCAGCTCGCGCAGATCGACGCGCTGACCTACGCCGCCCAGACAACAGACATCTCCCAAGGCCGATCCCCTGACGGCACCCCCTGCCTCGCCTTCTTCGATCCATCACCAAATCAACCCAACCCCGCCGGACGAGCCGATCTTACCGGCGACGGCACCCTCGACTTCTTCGACATCTCCGCCTTCCTCACCGCCTTTGGTAACCAGGACCCAGTCGCAGACTTCACCAACGACGGCGTCTTCGATTTCTTCGACATTAGCGCCTTCTTGACCGCATTCTCCGCAGGATGCCCTTAAAGCCATTGTTTCGAAGATTCGATTTATCTTGACACAGCACAAAGCTTCGGCGACCATAGTGTCGTCGGCTTTGTTATATTGACAGGGCCAGGGTTGAAGGATCGTCCCGGACGCTCGGTAATGTCTTGAATAAAGAGGGTTTAACAATGATATCGCGATCAACAATGCTCAGCATTCTCGCTGTCTTCGCCCTGACCGGTACAGCCATCGCCCAGGCCATCGACTTCGAAACCCTCCCCGATGGCACACCAACCACTGATCAGATGCTGATCTCAGATCAGTATGTCGCCGAGTTCGGCGTCCGATTCGATCTTGTTGATCCTGTGACCCTCGTCGTGGTTGGATCCCCGCAGATCGCAAAGGTCGGCAGCCCTCGCACCGCCTTCAGTGCCTGCGGCT
>Ga0209344_10003129_pt1 | contig 16789 bp, 13 predicted proteins | sample Cruoilmetagenom6_FD_187293 | JGI IMG/M metagenome (GOLD analysis project Ga0209344, IMG submission 187293) | Oil polluted marine microbial communities from Coal Oil Point, Santa Barbara, California, USA - Santa Barbara Oil Seep Sample 6 (SPAdes)... | ecosystem: Environmental > Aquatic > Marine... | reverse complement strand
AATATTTCTATTCATGATAAAGTGTTTTAAGATTATGAATTTGAGATTTTGTGAATATACTTGACTGTAAGTCCTTGAAAGGAATATTTAAAAGCCGCTTAAAATCAAGATTGTAAAATGTATTTGTTGATTTACCAATTCTATAAGATTTTAAATAGTAATTGAGATATTCAGGTAATATAATAGTTCCTAGTATAATAACACCAAATAAATACGGACTACGTTTACCATTTCCATAACACAAATATTGTTGTGCTATTTCGTCTTCAACTTTAGTGTTAAAACCAGTCAATACATGATAGGCATCGTGACGTTCAACTTTAGGTATCAAATCAAAATCATTTTTTTCTAAAAATTTACCCAATTGTTTACCAAAACTGTTTTTGGGATATTTTAATAGATCAGATTTTGTTAGACCCCAAGCTTTATTTCTTTTGAAATAATTGGTGTATATTATTTGAGATTTTTCAAATAACCAAATGATAAGTTTTTTTCTTATACTCATTTTAAAAGTACTTTGAAATACAAAGTATATGATTAAATTTTTTTAGCTTTGACTTTTAATGATACGCTCAAGGGCGTTAATATGTTTCTTAAATTCTAACTTGCCGAGTTTAGTACTGCTGTATTTTGTATTTGGTTTTTTACCAATAAACTCTTTGTTAATATTAATATATTTCCCTTTCTCTAAAGATTTTAAATGACTCGCTAAATTGCCATCGGTAAGATCAAGTATTTCTTTTAAGGAATTGAAATCGACAGATTCATGCACCATCAATACTGACATGATACCAAGTCGGACTCGGTGGTCAAAGACCTTATTTATATTATGTATGATAGATTTCATTATTTATCGAGCTTAAAATGCATTAAAGCCCCGTAAACAATATGCAAAACTCCAAATCCTAAGGCCCAGAATAACAATCCGTTTCCAAAAAAGTAAAAAGCTAATAAACCTAATAATATTTCTATTAAGCCTAAATATTTTATAAGGCTCAAAGTGTATTTACTTGCACTTACCAAAGCAAGACCGTAAAAAATAAGCGTTAAAGGAGCAACCAATCCGTAGTAGCCTTTATTAATAAGTAACAGAACAAGGAGTCCTCCGGCAACCATTGGAATTAAAAAGTGTTGAAGTAACTGCTTAGATAGGGATGTCCAAATTTTTTCATCATTCTTTTTAGCTCTTCTCTTAGTTAATATAAACCCAGTTATAAAAGATAGTAAGGCAACTACAAGCCCAACTACAATTAAAATAATTTCTAAAATACCGATGGGTAGCATATTTTCATTGGCCATATAATTGCCATCATAGCCCGTCAATAACATATTCGCGACAAATGCACCTATCAAGGCATAAATTCCTGCTAATATTCCTGATAAACCGCTTAAAGACATAAATCGCGTAGACTTATGCATAATATCTTTAATCTCTGAAATGTCTTTTAAATAATCATTTTCTGTCATAATAAAAGTACTTTGAATTACAAAGTTAATAAAATTTATGAAATGCGCAACAATTTTTATATTTGAAATATGAATCCGGCCGAAAATTATATACTAAATCAACCAGAACCCTATCGTTCCATGCTACTGCATTTACAAGTTATCATCGAAAACACACTGCCCGAAGCAGGTTTAAAATTTAAATGGAATGTTCCATTTTATTATTTTGAAAAAACTCCTTGCTGTTATTTGAATGTGCCAAAAAACAAGGATTATATAGACTTGGGCTTTTGGAATGCCGCCCACTTAACAGTTCATTTAGAACATATGACAACTGCTGGAAGAAAAATGATGAGGTCATTACGTTATAAAACATTGGATGAGATAGATGATAAAGTTCTCATCGAAGTATTATTAGATGCCTATTCCGTTAAGGATAAAAAGTTTTGGAAGTAGTTTATTAACATTATATACAAATAGATTCTCTTCCGATCTGTCTGATAAATTACAAAAACATCAGAAAACGCAGCGAAAAACAACAAAAAAAGTTTTCAACCTCAACTTGTTATTAAAAAAATTATAATCTTTAAAAAGACGTTTTATTGTGACCTATTTTTGCATAGTTCTTCCAAAAAAACAACTAATGACTTCAGATATTATAAAAAAAGAAACCTACACCTACCAAAATGTACTAAAAACGGCACTTGACTACTTTAACGGAGACGAATTAGCTGCCACTACCTGGATAAATAAATATTGTTTAAAAAATGCCAACGGAGATTATTTAGAAAGAACACCTGACGAAATGCATAAACGCATGGCAAAAGAATTTGGAAGAATAGAAACAAATTATATTCAAAAGGAAACGAATACCAATAATTTATCACCTTATGGAAAGAAAAGAAAACCATTAACTACTGATAAAATTTACCATTTATTCAAAGATTTTAAATATGTTATTCCGCAAGGAAGCGTCATGTATGGTTTAGGCAATCATCAGGTAATAGCATCACTATCTAACTGTATTGTTGTACCTTCTGTTTTAGACTCATATGGAGGTGTTTGTTATACCGATCAGCAATTAGCACAGTTATTTAAAAGAAGATGCGGTGTTGGTGTAGATTTATCAGAATTACGTCCTAAAGATGCAAGAGTTTCTAATGCTGCTGGAAGTACAACCGGAGCCGTATCATTTATGAATCGATTTTCCAACACAACCAGAGAAGTGGCACAAAATGGCCGTCGAGGGGCATTAATGCTAACCATGGATATTGCCCATCCTGATATTGAAGATTTTATTACAATTAAACAAGATCTTACAAAAGTTACAGGGGCTAATATTTCAATAAGGTTATCTGATGCGTTTATGAAAGCGGTCGTTGCCAATACGAAGTTTACCTTACAATGGCCTATTGAAAGTAAAGAGCCAACATATACCAAAGAGATAGATGCAAACGAAGTATGGCAAAAAATTATACAATGTGCACATAATACTGCAGAACCAGGACTTATTTTTTGGGACAGACAACATCATTACTCAACATCATCCGTATATCCTGAGTTTAGAAATAGCTCTACCAATCCCTGTTCTGAAATAGCCATGCAAGGAGGAGATAGCTGTAGATTGATAGCTATTAATTTATACAGTTTTGTAGAGGATCCTTATACTGAAGAAGCGACTTTTAATTTTAAAAAATTCTATGAAGTAACTTACGAATCTCAACGTTTAATGGATGATTTGGTCGATTTGGAATTGGAAGCCGTTGATAAAATTCTTACCAAAATTGAAGCTGATCCCGAGCCAAGTCATATAAAACGTACTGAAAAGGAAACCTGGAAATTATTACGAGAAACGGGGAAAAAAGGAAGACGGACAGGTTTAGGGTTTACAGCACTGGCAGATGCTATTGCTGCTTTAGGAATTAAGTTTGATACTGACGAAGCATTAAGTATAGTTGATGAAATTATGAAGACCAAATTTACTGCAGAATTTGACAGCAGTATAGATATGGCAATAACTCGAGACCCTTTTGAGGCGTTTAATAGAAACATTGAAGAAACTTCTGAATTTGTTCAGATGATACAAAAAGAATTTCCGGATATGTATAATAGAATGATGAATAATGGTCGTAGAAATATTTCCATAAGCACTGTAGCTCCCACAGGATCATTAAGTATGTTGGCTCAGGTTTCTTCAGGTATAGAACCGGTTTTTTTACTCTCTTATGTACGCCGCAGAAAAGTAAATTCAAGCGATGTCAAGGCAAAAGTGGATTTTGTTGATGATTTGGGAGATGCCTTTCAGGAATTTACCGTCTATCATAAAAAACTGGAAAAATGGATGGATGTATCAGGTAAAACTGAAATAAATGAAAGTCCGTATGCAGGCGCGACTGCTCCCGAAATAGATTGGAAAAAACGCGTTGAAATGCAAGCTTTGGTTCAAAAATACACAACACATTCTATTAGCTCCACAATAAATTTAGCTTCAGATGTGTCAGTTGATCTGGTTGGAGATATTTATATAGAATCCTGGAAAAAAGGACTGAAAGGAATTACAGTTTATAGAGATGGTTCTCGTAGTGGTATATTAGTAGCGACTAAAGAGAAAGAAGAAGAAGAGAAAAGCGGATATCATAAAGAGACTTTAGCTGTTAAACGTCCTCAAAAAGTTGAAGCTGATATTATTCGTTTTCATAATGAATCAGAAAAATGGTTGGCAGTAATTGGGTTAATTGAAGGAAAGCCTTATGAGATCTTTACAGGAAAAATGAAAGATGCTTTTAACCTCCCTCAATGGGTAGAAAAAGGATGGGTATTAAAAAATAGGAATGAAGACGGTACTTCCAGATATGATTTTCAATACATAGATAGCGATGGTTATAAAACTACTATTGAAGGATTATCAAGATCATTTGATAAAGAATTTTGGAATTATGCCAAACTTATTTCTGGGGTTTTACGTCATGGGATGCCAATGCCTTACGTGGTAGATTTGATCCAAAATTTAAATTTGTATGATGAACATATCAATACTTGGAAAAATGGTGTTGCCAGAGCATTAAAAAGATTTGTCGCTGAAGGGGCTGTTGCTGCTGATAAAAAATGCCCTGAATGTAACGATCCCGAAGGATTGATTTATAAAGAAGGATGTTTGATTTGTAAAAGCTGTGGGCACTCTAAGTGCGGATAACTTTAGTTTTTCGCAATAATTTTATACTGTAGTGCGGTCTCTCTATTTGCAATGATAAAAAGTTCTGTATCTTTAGTTGAAGTAAAAGGAATCTTAAAGGTACAGGATGAAGCAGAACATTTTGGTTCTATTTTTTCAGGACGCAGATTGGTACTATACGCATAATGTAAGCTCACATTTTGAGAAATCTTTCCCATTTTAAAAGTAATACTATCATTTGTTTTAACAAGAATCTTTCCCTCTAATGGAGCTAAAAGATTTAGTTTATTAAGCGAAAATGCTTTTTTAATAATAGGAGTGGAATAAAATTCTTGCAGTGTAATTTTTTTATCAGTAAATAAAAAACCGGATTCTTTAGGTAAATGTGTCAGTGCAAATTCCTCAGGTTTTGTTAAAAAGTAATAATCGTCAAATTTTTGAACCCACCCCTTACCTTGTGTATGACCCGCTCCCCAAGTGGCATCGAGTAAGTGCCATTTTCCATTAATTTTGACTCCATTCCAGGCATGATCTTCTTGTGGTGGGATATTATCAATATCACCAATGGTACTTTTGGAGTAGCCGCTAATGAAAAGACTTGGAATATCAACTAATTCTGAAACTTTTCTAAACGTTTGTGCATAGCCTTCACAAATAGCCTTATTTGTGCGCAATGTTTGGTTAATCGTATGCGTATTAATTGCAGTAAGTTTTCTTTGAAGATCTTCTTGATCTGAATAACTAAAATTAACTCTAGATTGTCCATTATAATAAGCCTCAATATCATAGTTAATATTTAAGGTTAACCATTTATAAATAGCTCTTACTTTGTCTGTTTCAGAGGAAAAATCTTTTTCAATTTGTGCTGCAAAAGCTTCCGCGGAAGCGAATTGCTTTGGATATAAACTCACTTTGTCATCTACTAACTCGAAGTTTTGAGCAACTAATGTATTAAGTGAAAGTAATAATAAAAAAAATGTGGTTGTCAGTAATTTCATACGTTTTATGAAACAAAATTTATTCCAAAAAATTATCTTAAGAGAATAAAAGTAATAACATAAAAATAAATGTCACTTATTATGTGACATTTATTTAATAAGTTAAGATAAAATTAATTTAAATTAGGTTGAGGTGTCATTCGCAAATAAGGTTTGATTTCCTTAACTCCTTTTGTGAAAATTTCTTTGGCTTCATCAGTAGGAATAGATGGACTTACAACCACATCTTCACCAAATTGCCAATTGGCAGGGGTCGCTACCTTATGATAGGCAGTTAGTTGTAATGAATCTATAACGCGCAATAATTCGTCGAAATTTCTACCCGTTGATGCCGGATATGTAATTATGAGTTTTATTTTTTTATCATCTCCAATAACAAAAACCGATCTTACGGTAAGCTTGCTATCGGCGTTAGGATGAATCATATCATATAATTCTGATACTTTTCTATCTTCATCAGCTATGATAGGGAAGTTTACGATTGTATGCTGCGTTTCATTAATATCATTTACCCAATCTCTATGAGATTCTAATCCGTCAACACTAAGAGCCACTACTTTAACATTTCTTTTTTTAAATTCTTCTTTATATTTTGCTACCGTTCCTAATTCAGTAGTACATACTGGAGTATAATCTGCCGGGTGAGAAAATAAAATCCCCCAGCTATCACCCAACCAATCATGAAAATTGATTTCACCTTCGGTGGATATTGCCTTAAAGTTTGGAGCTACATCTCCTAATCTAACTGTTGCCATTTTATATATTTTAAAGGTTAATAATTATGCTAATTTTTAAAAGCATAAAGTTATAATAAAAGCGGAATTTTTGGGATAAAAGAAATTACAATAAATTGTTAATTGTTTGTCTTATAGCAACTAAATTTGTCATTAGTTTTTCTAAATGATCCAAATGTAACATATTAGCTCCGTCACTTTTGGCATTAGCAGGATCGAAATGTGTTTCTATAAATAATCCGTCAACACCGGTTGCAATTCCGGCTCTGGCAATTGTTTCTATCATATCTGGTCTGCCACCGGTAACGCCAGAAGTTTGATTTGGCTGTTGCAATGAATGTGTTACATCTAGAACAGTAGTAGCATACTGTTTCATGGTAGGTATACCTCTAAAATCAACAATCATATCCTGATAACCAAACATAGTGCCTCTATCAGTAATCATTACTTTTTCATTACCACTATCGAGTACTTTTTTTACAGCATGTTGCATGCTTTCTGCACTCATAAATTGACCTTTTTTAAGGTTAACTAACTTGCCGGTTTTTGCTGCAGCAACTACCAGATCTGTTTGGCGGACTAAAAATGCCGGAATTTGTAATATATCAACATATTCGGCAGCTTTAGCAGCATCAGAAACTCCATGAATGTCTGTGACTGTCGGAACATTAAAAGTTGCACTTACTTTTTGTAGAATTTTTAAGGCTTTTTCATCTCCAATTCCTGTAAAACTATCTACCCTGGATCGATTTGCTTTTTTAAAACTTCCTTTAAATACATAAGGAATTTCGAGCTTATCAGTAATTGCAATTACTTTTTCGGCAATACGCATCGCCATTTCTTCACTTTCAATAGCACAAGGACCAGCGAGTAAAAAAAAGTTGTTGCTATGCGTGTGTTTTATATTCGGAATTAAAGAGATATCCATCTATTAAAATTTTAAACAAAAATACACTTTTTTACTATTCTTAAGATTATGACCATCTTATTTAGGAGTTCATTTTTTTATTATGATAAAATTATAATTTATAAAATCTAATGTAAGAAAATGCGTTATATCTTTACCCCTTGATTATAGCCCCCCATAATTTTTATAAACATGAAAAAAATCTTCAAAGTACTTTCCGTTATTATTTTAGTATTTGTTGCTTTAATCATTATCATACCAATAGTTTTTGAAGGTAAAATTATAGAGTTAGTTAAAAAAACAGCTAACAATAATATGAATGCTACACTCGATTTTGAAGATGCAGATTTGAGTTTATGGAGTAGCTTTCCAAACACAAAGGTTTATCTTGAGAAAGTTTCAATTATTAATAATACACCGTTTGATGGAGACACACTGTTTGCTGCGAACACAGTTGATTTAAAAATGCCTTTATCGGATTTGTTTAAAAGTGGATCTGCAATTGGCATTACCAGCTTTAATATTGATGGTGCAACGCTTTCTATCCGAATAGATGAAAATGGTAAAGCAAATTACGATATAGCGAAAGAAAATAATAATTCTGATAAAACCGCCGATGACTCAAGTGGTGTCCAGCTTGGTCTTGAATCTTATACGATCACAAATAGTACAATTTCATACCATGATCTAAAGAGCAAAACACTCTTGGGGTTAACAGACCTTAACCATTCTGGAAGTGGAAATTTATCGTCAGAAACATCTGAATTAAAAACAGTAACGGCTGCTTTAGCAACTTTCGAATTGGACAGTGTGAGGTATTTGAATAAAAATAAATTACAATTAGATGCAGTTTTTGGTATTGATCTTAAAGAAAAAAAATATAGTTTTCTAGAGAACAAAGCTTTGATAAATCAGTTACCTATAATTTTTGATGGCTTTGTAAAAGTCAATGAGGATAACCAAGAGGTAAAACTATCTTTTAAAACACCTTCATCTGATTTTAAAAACTTTTTAGCATTAATTCCTGAAGCCTATTCAAAAAATATTGAGGGTGTTACAACTACAGGTAATTTTGATGTGAATGGAGTTATTGATGGTGTAGTTGATGAAAACCATATTCCAACTTTTAAAATATACATAAATTCAGATAATGCTTCTTTTAAATATCCGGACTTGCCAAAGTCCTTAAAAAATATTCATATCAATACTGAAATTGCCAATACTACCGGGTTGACAAAAGATACCTATGTTAATATTGATAAACTATCTTTTAAAATAGATGATGAAGTTTTTAATGCAAATGCAAAACTGTTAAACATTACTGAGAATATAAAAGTGACTGCAAACTTAAAAGGGGTTGTAAATCTGGCAAGTTTAGAAGAGATTTATCCAGCGGAAGCTGTAAAAGACGTAAAAGGAATTTTAGATTTAGATGCGACCACAAGCTTTGATATGAACTCTATCAAAAATCATCACTACGAGAATACAAAGACATCAGGTAAATTTAGTGTAGCAGATTTTAAGTACGAATCGAAAGAATTAAATAGTCCTTTAGAAGTTAAGAAAGCAGGTATTACTTTCAGCCCAAAAACGGTTAACTTAAATACTTTTGATGCTCAACTAGGTAAAACGGACTTTATCGCATCTGGTTCTATCAATAATATACTCGGATTTATATTTGCGAATAAAAATTTAGAAGGCAAGTTTAATGTAATATCTAATACCTTTTCTGTAAATGATTTTATGGTTGCTGAAATTGAAAATAACGAAGCAGACGAGAAAAGTGAGCCGATAATTTCAGAAGAACGCATTAAAATTCCGTCATTTTTAGATTGTACTATTGATGCGAAGGCCACAACTGTTTTGTATGATAATATTGGCCTAAATAACGTTTCAGGGCGTTTATTAATTAGAGACCAAAAAGTTGAATTGCAAAACATGAAGTCGAATGTTTTTGATGGTGTATTGGGCTTTAATGGTAATGTGTCTACAAAAGATGAGGTGTCTACATTCAAAATGGACTTAGACGTAAATAGCTTTAATATTGGTCAATCTTTTACATCTTTAGAATTATTTCAGGCTTTGGCGCCTATTGCAAAAGCCGTGGATGGTAAAATTAATTCAACAATTAGTCTATCAGGTAATTTAAATAATGACTTTACACCAGATTTAAATTCTTTAACTGGCTCGATGTTAGCTCAATTATTAAGTTCTAAAATCACTACAGAAAAAACGCCGTTATTGCAAAATTTAGAACAAAACCTTCCATTTTTAAATACTAAAAAATTAAATCTTGATAAGCTAAAGGCTAGCTTGAATTTTAAAGATGGTAAAGTTACACTCAAACCGTTTAAATTAAATTACGACGATATAGAAATAAATATTTCAGGGGGGCATGGCTTCGATAAATCATTGGCTTATGATGCCATTTTAAATGTTCCGGCAAAATATTTAGGTAAAGAGGCAGAGCAATTAATAGCACAATTAAATGATGATTCACAAAACATAAAGGTACCTATAAGCGCACTGATTTCAGGTAAATTCACAGATCCTTCAGTAAAAACAGATTTAAAATCAGCTGTAGCTAATCTTACAAAGCAGGTGGCAGCTGATCAAAAAGAGAAATTAGTAAATCAAGGAAAAGATAAAATTACTGATGCTTTGAGTGGTCTAATTGGCGGGAAAAAGAAGGATTCTACAAAAGTTGATTCCTTAAAAAAAGACCCAACGAAAGAAGCTGCCAAAGACTTGTTAGACGGATTGTTCAAGCGAAAAAAGAAAAAAAAGGATACTGTCAATTAATGCTGTCTATATTGTTTAGCTTTGTCATATGCGTTGGACAATCAAACCAAAACCTTCAGAAAAAAAAGTTACAAAACTTGCAAAAGAGTTGGCAATCGATAATACAATTGCGTCACTTTTAGTACAACGCCGTATTGAAACATTTGATGACGCCAAAACTTTTTTTCGCCCTAGCTTAGCCGATTTACATGACCCTTTTTTAATGCAAGACATGCAAAAAGCCGTCGATCGTATTGTAATGGCAATTGAAAAAGGTGAAAATATTTTAGTGTATGGCGATTATGATGTTGATGGAACCACTTCTGTTGCGTTGGTTTCTTCATATTTAAAGACCTATTACCCAAATGTAGCAACATATATTCCAGATCGATACGAAGAAGGTTATGGAGTTTCATATCAAGGGATCGATTTTGCCGAAGACAATGATTTTGACTTAATTATTGCGCTAGATTGTGGAATTAAAGCTATTGATAAAGTTGATTATGCTACAAAAAAAGGAATCGATTTTATTATATGTGATCATCATCGTCCGGGAAATAAACTACCTAATGCTGTTGCTATTTTAGATGCAAAACGTGATGATTGTAGCTATCCTTATGATGAATTATGTGGTTGTGGTGTTGGGTTTAAATTGGTGCAAGCCTTAGCTTCCCGTAAGGGTCAGGGCATAGATGATTTAACCGAATATTTAGATTTAGTAGCCACGGCTATTGCAGCAGATATTGTTCCGATGACAGGAGAGAATAGAGTTTTGGCCCATTACGGACTTCAACAAATAAACACAAATCCTAGATTGGGGTTTAAAGCAATTATCAGTCAGTTAAAAAAAGACACCTTAACCATTACTGATGTTGTTTTTATCATTGCGCCACGTATCAATGCTGCAGGGCGTATGAAACATGGTATTCATGCTGTTGAATTATTGGTTTCAGAGGATTTAGAATCCGCTTTGGAATTTGCCACGACTATTGAAGTATATAATTCTGATAGAAAAGATCTGGATAAAAAAATCACTCAAGAAGCTCTCCTTCAAATAAGTGAGAATAAGGAAGAAGACAATTTCACCTCAGTGGTTTATCATGAATCATGGCATAAAGGTGTAATTGGCATTGTGGCTTCTCGTTTAACGGAAACATATTATCGACCTACGCTGGTTTTTACCAAAAGTGGTGCTAAATTGGCCGCTTCTGCACGTTCGGTTTCGGGTTTTGATGTCTATAATGCTTTAGAAGCCTCAAGTGAATATATTGAGCAGTTTGGCGGACATAAATACGCAGCGGGTTTGACCTTATCGGAGGCAAATTATTCTGATTTCAAAGAAAAATTCGAGCAAGTTGTAAAAGGCACAATGCCTGAGGAGCTAAGAAGTCCGGAAATTAAAATTGATACTGAAATTAACTTAACAGAGATCACGCCAAAAAAGATGCGAATTATAGAGCAATTTGGCCCTTTTGGGCCACAAAATATGAAACCTGTTTTTGTAGCTCGAGGTTTAAAAGATAATGGCTATGGAAGAACAGTAGGAGCAGACGATAGTCATTTAAAACTCAGTATTGTTTCTGAAAATCATCAAGAAATTTTTAATGCTATTGGATTTGGTTTAGGCGAGCATTATGACCAACTAAAAGACGGACGACTCTTTGATGCCGTTTTTACCATTGAAGAAAATGTATGGAATGGTAATACTTCTTTGCAGTTGAATTTAAAGGATATTAGAATTGTAAAGTAAAAACACCCCTAAAGTACCCTCAAGGGGACAATTTCTATATCAATCTGAACTTCTTAAATTACCATTTATTAAAAAAATGTCCCCTTGAGGGGACTTTAGGGGTGTAATACACGAATGTTAAATTTATCAAGTAAAGGTTAATTATTGCAAAACAAAATAATTCCATATAATCCTGAATTAAAAAGACTAGCCCAACAACTTCGAAAAAACAGCACTTTACCGGAAGTATTGTTATGGCAAAAAATTAAACAAAAGGCTTTAGGAGTTCAGTTTCATAGGCAAGTACCTATGCTTGACTATATAGTTGATTTTTACTGCCATGAAATAAGATTAGCAATTGAGATTGATGGTAGTAGTCATGATTTTAACTATTTCAACGACGAAAAAAGACAAGGTAAATTAGAAGATTATGGAGTTCAATTTTTACGATTTTCTAATGATGACGTACTAAATAATATGTTTAGTGTATTAATGGTTATTGAAGAGAAAGTGAATTCGCTTCTTAAATAAATAAAACACCCCTAAGGTCCCCTCAAGGGGACAATCTTCCTGTTGAAAATAACATTTCAAATTTATATTACGTTGTTACAATAATGCATGAAGAATATTAGAATTGTAAAATAAAATCGAGTAATTGTCCCCTTGAGGGGACTTTAGGGGTGTAGAACTAAACTCTCTTCAACTTAGCTATCGTCTCTGTAGGATTTTCACTTTTAAATACAAAACTACCAGCAACCAATACATCCGCTCCAGCAGCTAGTAGTTTTCCCGCGTTTAGGTCGTTTACGCCACCGTCAATTTCAATTTTAGTAGAAGCACCAGATTTTTCAATTAAGTCTTTTAACTGGATAATTTTTTTATAAGTATTTTCAATAAAACTTTGTCCACCAAATCCTGGATTAACACTCATAATGCATACCAAATCAATATCACGAATTACATCTTCTAAAACTGCTATTGGTGTATGTGGGTTTAAGGCAACTCCAGCTTGCATGTCCGCAGCTTTAATAGCCTGTAACGTTCTGTGCAAATGTTTACAAACTTCATAATGCACTGTTAAAATATCTGCACCTGCATCTTTAAAATCAGTAATAAAACGATCAGGGTCAACAATCATTAAATGTGCATCCATTGGTTTGTCAGCATGCCTTTTAATTGCTTTCATAACGGGCATCCCAAATGAAATATTTGGCACAAAAACACCGTCCATAACATCAATATGAAACCAGTCAGCTTCACTCTTATTAATCATTTCTACATCACGTTGGAGGTTGGCAAAATCGGCTGCTAAAATTGAAGGAGCAATTAAATGTTTCATTTAAATTAAGTTGATTTATAAAGTTTTACAAATATACTTTTTTTAGCCGTGCAGAACTTGTTTCAGCAGCTTATATTATTTTAAATATTTTTAAGGAGACCCTGAATCAAGTTCAGGGTGACGCCATTAAAATGACGTCAAAAAGAAAACCCTTAACATTGTTAAGGGTTTTCAATTCATTAATCAAAAAACGAATAGTTCTTGACTACTCATAATGTGATAAAAGTATAAAACTTATAGAGACTAACCTAAATAAGTTCGTAAAATTTTACTTCTTGAAGTATGCTTTAATCTTCTGATTGCTTTCTCTTTAATTTGACGTACTCTTTCACGAGTTAAATCAAAAGTTTCACCAATTTCTTCAAGAGTCATCGGGTGTGCATCACCTAAACCAAAGTATAATAAAACAACATCAGCTTCACGAGGAGTTAGTGTTTCTAAAGCACGCTCAATTTCTACTTTAAGTGATTCATGTAATAAACTTCTATCAGGATTTGGAGATTCGCCAGAACGTAGTACGTCATATAAGTTAGAATCTTCACCTTCAATTAAAGGAGCATCCATAGATACGTGACGGCCAGAATTTTTCATAGATTCTTTTACGTCGTTAATTGTCATATCCAGTTCCTTTGCAATTTCTTCTGCAGAAGGAGGCCTTTCATTTTCTTGCTCTAAACGAGCAAATGTTTTATTGATCTTATTAATAGATCCAATTTTATTTAATGGTAAACGAACAATACGAGATTGCTCAGCCAATGCTTGTAAGATAGATTGACGAATCCACCAAACGGCATAAGATATAAATTTAAAACCACGAGTTTCATCAAAACGTTTGGCCGCTTTAATTAAACCTAAGTTACCCTCATTAATCAAATCTGGTAAAGTTAAACCTTGATTTTGATATTGTTTTGCAACAGAAACTACGAATCTTAAATTTGCTTTTGTTAATCTTTCTAAAGCAACTTGGTCTCCCATTTTGATACGTTGAGCTAATTCAACCTCCATATCGGCAGTAATCAAATCTACTTTACCTATTTCTTGCAAATATTTATCTAAAGAGGCAGTTTCTCTGTTGGTAACTTGTTTTGTAATTTTAAGTTGTCTCATATATTTACTTTAAGTAATACTTATTTTTTTGTTGTGTACTTATATATACGCAAGAAGCTGTAATAATGTTACAAAAACATCATTTTTTACTTAATTATATTGCGATAATTAGTTATAAGCTTTTTATTCAACGTTATAATTCAATTATAAATAGAACAACTAAATAGCTAAAAATCCCCTGTTAGTAACTTGAATCATAGAAGGAACGGGGTATTTATAGATGGAATTCTTTAGGAATGAAATCGATATGTTCTTAAAAGACATAAAAAAACCCATCAATCCTTAATATGAGAGTTGATGGGTACTTATTTATTAGAAAAGAAAAGAATTAATCTTCTTTCTTCTCTTCTCTTGGTTTTCTATCGTCTCTGCGGTTATCGCGTCCACGATTGTCTCTACCGCGGTTATCACGGCTTCCACGATTATCTCTATTATTATCTCTTGGTGGTCGCGCTACATAACCTTCAGGTTTCGGTAAGGTCGCTTTACGAGATACTTTTTCTTTACGTGTTCTAGAATCAACTCCAAAATACTTTACGTCAAAAACATCTCCCATATTGACCACATCTGAAACATTTTCTGTACGTTCCCAAGCTAATTCACTTACATGCAATAACACTTCATTTCCAGGGGCATCCATATACTCAACTACAGCGCCAAAATCTAACATCTTGATTACTTTTACTTCGTAAACGCTTCCAACAGTTGGTTTGAATAATAAAGAATCTATTTTTGCCATAACGGTATTAATACCCTCTTGTCCAACTCCTAAAATTTCTACGATACCTTCTTCAGTCACTGGGTCTTCGTTAATAACGATAGTAGTCTCAGTTTCTTTTTGCATCTCTTGAATTACTTTTCCTCCAGGTCCAATTAAAGCACCAATAAATTCATTAGGAATTCTTCTAGTAACCATTTTTGGAGAGTGTGGTTTCACGTCTACAGCAGGAGCAGCAATAGTATCTGTTAATTTGCCTAAGATATGTAAACGACCTTCACGTGCTTGTTTTAGTGCATTCACTAAAATTTCGTAACTTAATCCTTTTACTTTAATATCCATTTGGCAAGCAGTAATACCATCTGCAGTACCCGTAACTTTAAAATCCATATCTCCTAGGTGATCTTCATCGCCTAAAATATCAGATAACACAGCGTATTTTCCAGATTCTGCATCAGAAATTAACCCCATAGCAATACCAGAAACCGGTCTTATCATTTGCACACCAGCATCCATTAATGCCATTGTACCAGCGCATACAGTGGCCATTGAAGATGAACCGTTAGATTCTAATACTTCACTTACAACACGTACTGTGTAAGGACAATCATCAGGAATCATTCCTTTTAAACCGCGTTGCGCTAAGTTTCCGTGACCAACTTCTCTTCTGGAAGTACCTCTTAACGGTCTTGCTTCACCTGTACAAAAAGGAGGGAAGTTATAATGTAAATAAAAATTTTCTTCACCTTCATAAGAAGGCATATCTATTTTGTTCGCATCTCTAGATGTTCCTAAAGTAACTGTTGCTAAGGCTTGAGTTTCTCCACGAGTAAATACAGAAGAACCGTGAGTTGATGGTAAGTAATCTACTTCACACCAAATTGGTCTGATTTCGTCTGTCTTACGACCATCTAAACGTAAACCTTCATCTAAGGTCAAGTTTCTAATGGCAGCTTTTTCGGCTTTAGCATAATATTTTGACACTAAATCACCAAAATCTTCTAATTCTTCTTCAGTAAAAGTAGCTTTTATTTCTTCTTTTATTTCAGAAAAAGCCAATCCGCGTTCTTTTTTAGAAGAACCAGCTTTTGCCACAGCATAAACTTTATCGTATGCCATATCGTAAACTTTTTTTGCTAAGTCTTCATCTTCTCTTTCGCCTTCATACTCACGTACTTCTTTTTTACCGAAAGCTTCAGCTAATTTTACTTGAGCAGCACATTGTACTTTAATCGCTTCGTGAGCAAATTTAATTGCTTCTGTCATTTCTTCTTCAGAAATTTCATCCATCTCACCTTCAACCATCATTACAGAATCAGCCGATGCCCCAACCATCATATCAATGTCAGACTCTGCTAATTGCGTTCTAGTTGGGTTGATAACAAATTCACCGTTTACACGCGCTACTCTTGCTTCAGAGATTGGGCATTCAAAAGGGAAATCTGATAATTGAATAGCCGCTGATGCCGCTAAACCTGCCATTGCTTCTGGCATCACATCCTCATCATGAGACATTAATTGAATCATAACTTGTGTTTCACTATGATAATCTTTTGGAAAAAGTGGGCGCAAAACACGATCTACTAAGCGCATTGTTAATACTTCACCATCACTTGGTCTCGCTTCTCTTTTAAAGAAACCACCAGGATAACGTCCTGATGCCGCAAACTTTTCTCTGTAATCTACTGTTAAAGGTAGAAAGTCTAAATCTGCTTGTTTATAATTGGAAACTACTGTACATAACAACATACATTTTCCTGATTGTACTACTACCGAACCATGAGCTTGTTTTGCTAATTTTCCGGTTTCGATGGAAATTTCTCGTCCATCACCAAGGTCTATGACCTCTTTAAAAACT
>Ga0209344_10003127_pt1 | contig 16808 bp, 19 predicted proteins | sample Cruoilmetagenom6_FD_187293 | JGI IMG/M metagenome (GOLD analysis project Ga0209344, IMG submission 187293) | Oil polluted marine microbial communities from Coal Oil Point, Santa Barbara, California, USA - Santa Barbara Oil Seep Sample 6 (SPAdes)... | ecosystem: Environmental > Aquatic > Marine... | reverse complement strand
ATATGGCACTAAAAAAAATTCCATCCCATGCCCCACTTCCCGTTTGCAGATCGGCTATATAAGTAATGCCAATAGGGCTGACTTCATCATAGGATCCTAAGGGGATTTTTGCACCAACTCCTAAAGTAACTGAACTCGTTTCTCCTAAAAGATTGTTAAAACCATAGTTAGCCAATACAACGGCATCACCTATTCCGTTGGTTTTCTGAAGATCTGTACTTCCAAACTGATTAATAATACGTCTTTGATTTACCCAGGTAAATAATGTTTCTATCGAAAAACTATTTGTGAATGCATAAGATGTATTTAATAGGATTGAATGTGTTGTACGTTTTCGAGAATTATCATCAAGTTTTTCGGAACCTGCATTTAAGGTGTTCAAATTATTAAAGTCATAATTCAAACTAAATTGCAATATATGTTTACCTGGGTTGGGCAAACCCAAATTATTCGAAAGTGGTATTCCACCAGAGCAACACGTTTGACTGTATACAGAACTTATGAAAATAATCGTACTAAAAAAAAATAGTAAGCGCAGTTTCATAATTGAGTTGTCTATCTAGTTACAGACGAAATGAACTAATATAACTTACACTAAGCAGGTTAAAAGAATGGTTTAAATGTTAAATTAGTGGCCCTATTTATAAAACAAAAAACGCTGCAACATTGCAGCGTTCTTTGTTTTATCGAAAATGTGAATTACATTCCTGTTGAATCTTTTTTCACTTCAGTTTCTTCTTCAACATCAACTTTTTTCTCTTTTAGATCCATTTTACAAACCGGACATTTACCAGGTTCAGTATAACTTTTACCTTTTTCGCAATCCATAGGACATTGATGCAATACATCATTCGATGCCAACACTTCTTGCGCTTCCTGTTTTACATCATCTACAGCTTCAACCTCAGTATTCACTTCTTCTGCTTTATCTTTTTTACAAGATGTCGTTGTGAAAGACACCAAGGCAACCATAGCTACCATTAAAAATACTTTTTTCATCTGTTTTAAATTTAGTTATATATTTAATTTAGTTAACTCATTGTATTGCCGCAATTTAGCATTACTTTTCCAAAATATCGGTTTTTAATTTCCATCTCATAGCTCAACCGAGTCTTATGATCCTGAACATCAATTAACAATTTCCTGTTAACATCGGCTAAAGTAACTATCAATTCTTTAGAAATTCTATAGGCTTTATTATTATCACTCAATAGTAATGCATTCCTTAAATTAATATATTATTCAACGAGCTCTTTTAACTGACCTTGATCTACTAATTTCTCTGAACCAGTTCCAAACACTATGGCATATACAGGAAAATCTTCTTTTCCTTTATTTTAGAGTTATTAATGTTTTTTAACCACACCATTTCTATAAAGACAGCAAGAATCTAATTTAGAATACACTTCATCTGTTGCCTTAACTTCTTTAGAATCATGACCAACCGCCGCCAATGCCTTCTTTATTTTTAAGGTAGAAGTTTTTTTATTGTTGTAAATACAGTATAATTCTTTCGTATTTACGTCCCAAACAGCATATTTTACACCTTTTGTTAAAGCTGCAGCTTTTTCAATGCGCTCTTTACACATAACACAAACACCATCTACTTCAAACTTTACTCTCGATGTTTTAGATTTTTTTTGCGCTTCCGCGGAAAGAGTACAACTAAAAATTACAACAAGTACTAAAATTAATCTTTTCATATTTCTAAATTTTAAAACGCAACCCTGCATAATACATATTGCCTAAGATAGGCGCATATACAATACTACTATCAAAATTTGGTCCAAAAGGATTATCGGCGGCTAAGATAGGATTTTCTTGTGTATAGCCTGTTAAATTCTCTCCACCAACATATATTTCAAATTTGTCGGAAAAAACCTTGGCAACTTGCGCGTTCATTAAACTATAACTTTCTGAATACTCAGGCAATTGATATTGAACTGCATTCGACCCAGTAAAAGGCAAGCGCTGCTCCCCTAGCCAATTAAATGTATAATCGAATCGCCATTGCGCTCCATTATTTTTCTTAGTGGTTTCGTAAGATACGTTTACAAAAAATCGATGCTCTGGCAATAATGGTTTTTGCAATTTTCCTTTTAGATAATCTGTTTTTACATCATAGTATTTATAGGCAAAACGAACTTCTAAATTCTCAGCTAGCTCATAATTTAATTGTGCCTGAAAGTTGTTTGAATACGATTTTCCCTCTAAATTATAAAACAACACTTGCTGCGGATTCTGGTCTACATCTACTACGACCTGATTTTCAAATGAAGTACTATAAAAATCCAAGGTTAAATCAGCTTTCTTACCAAATAAATTAAAACCTTGCAACAAGCTAAATCCATAATTCCAAGCTATTTCAGGGTTCAAGCCATAAATTTTACCATCAGCATTTAATATACTCAGCTGCCTAGATGAACCAAACAAACGTTGATTTTCAGCAAAAATATTGGCACTGCGCTTACCTCTACCTATTGAAGCTCGTAAAGCACTTTTCTCCCAAGGTGCGTATCGAATATGCAATCGAGGTGTTACAAAAGTGCCCAACAAATTATGTGCGTCTAAACGCAGCCCAGCAATCAAACTAAAATTGTCTAAATTATCATATGAATACTCAAAAAAACCACCAACAGAATTCTCATTTCTACTAAAATCAGTTGAATTTACAGATTCTTCATAATTGTCATAAGTAAAGCTAAGTCCTGTTTTATACTTGTGTAAAGTACTCCCTAAAATAGAGTTGAAAATTGCATTAGAATATACACTTTTATGATTAATAGCATATTCATTAAAACCAAAATAAGAATCTTGGTCATGCATACTATACGCAGCTTGAAAACCAACACTTTTATAAGGTGTTTCTGGAAAAACATAACCAACCTTAGCAGAAGCATCAAAACGTTCAGTATTTATTTCGGAACCATAACTATTTGTCATAAAACGGTCGAAATCTGGGTCAAAATCTAATTCACCAGTTTGTTTATCATCTTTTAAATATCGAATATTCATAAAACTAACCAACCCTTTTTTAGCATCTGTAAATTGCCAACGGTTCATTACATTTATTTGCTTCGCCAACGGGATATCTAAAAAATTGTCGTTGTTCTTATCGATTTCTGCAATTCGTAAATTACCATGCACAAATAAACTCGTACTCCATTTATCAGCTACTTTTTGGCTAAATTGCGTATTCAATTCTAACCGTCCGTTAAGGGATGAATAAGCATTTAAGAAAAATTTGTCGTCGTTATATGGTTTTTTTAACTCCGTATTTATTTGACCTGCAATGCTTTCATAACCATTTACTACTGAGCCAGCTCCCTTGGTTATTTGTATACTTTGAATCCATGTTCCTGGTGTAAATGTTAATCCATACGCTTGAGAAGCTCCTCTGACTGAAGGAATGTTTTCTTGAGCAATTAAAATATAAGGACTCGTTAAACCCAATAATTTAATTTGTTTTGTCCCTGTTAATGCATCCGAAAAATTAACATCAATTGATGGATTTGTTTCAAAACTTTCTGATAAATTACAACAAGCTGCCTTTAGTAATTCACCTTCATTTATGGTTACTATATTTGTAGATTGCAAATAGGAAACTGCCGTATTCTTCTTTTTACTTTCAAGAATTATCTCTTCTAATTCACCTTCTTCCTTCATAAAATGATGAATTTCTCTTGGCTCATTTACCGTAATTGTATCTGTTCTATAACCAACATAACTAAATATTAATTTTTTATATTCAGGTTTGTATTTTATAGTAAACCAGCCTTTATCATTAGTAGTAGTACCTACTTCGGTACCTAGCCAATAGACAGTAGCTCCCGGCAAGCCAGAAACTTTACCATCTTTGGTTTTTATCATTGCCATTCCTTTCATTTCTGTTTGTGCTTGCAACATAAAAGGAAGAATGATTAGTAATATTTTTATAAATGTAATTTTCATTTTTTTGATTTTTATAATTCATAAATATGTCATTACAATAGATAATGACTTACCATTAAGAATTATTAAATCAAATTAGGAAAGTGTTGTAGAGAACTGATATGTTTTTTGTTATCAATGGAGGTGAATAATCCTTAAAAGGAATACTATGCTGTTCCATTCCTTCAAAAAGGTTTATATACGAATAAACAAAAGCCGCAACGAATTGTATTTGTTCTACATTTAATTCTTTTACAACAGTAATTACATCATTAGAACTTTCGATAGTTTCAACAATATCTTGACAACAAGGAATTTTATTTTGAGATGTTTCTTTTGAATTACTGTGATTACTTTTGGGCATTTCACACCTTTCAAGGTTTCCTACAAAAGAATAATCTGCTATTTCTCCGCCACAAAGGTGTTTTTCAACGGTAAACGAAAATGTTGAAAACAACACTAGTACAGCTAAGCTTATTGATGTTATTTGTAGAAAAGTTTTTTTCACACTGCAAAAATATAAAATTCAATGGTTTAAACTAATAACGAAAAGTTAAAATAATATTGTAATTTTAATAAAACTAAAAAACATGAGTACCAAAAAAGAAATAGTAAGTAAAATTAGAATTGTAATAACAAATCATTTTGAGACACCAGAAAAAGCATTTGGTTTTTTTGATAAAAACAGCGACGGTGCGTTATCAAAGAAGGAAATTGTTAAACTTTTAAAGCAAGCAGAAGTTAATGGTTTTTTACGTGGGATAATAGCTTCAAAATTAGTAAGTGGTTATGATTTTTCTGATGACAACAAGGTTGATTGGAAAGAATTTAGAAAAGCTTTGAAGGAAATGGCCTAACCCACTAGTAACATACTAATTGCCATAACAAACATTATTGAATTTTCTATAAATGTAGCTTTTGTCATCGGTAGTTTAAGTGCTGTTCCTAAACAAGCACATTGAATATTTTTTTTATCTAATAAAACTTTAGTTACACCTATTGTGGTAACTCCTAAAATAATAATGGTTATAATTAAAGCAGGTATAATTTGAACTCTCATTAAAAACAATAGCCCTAAACCTAATTCGATAAAAGGATATATCCATCCATAAAGTGGAATTTTTTTCGCAATAGGGTCGTACATTCTAAATGAAGCTGGGAACCCCTTTAAGTCTAACAATTTAAAAAAGCTAAATACTATATAGAATAAACCCATAAAATCTAGCATAAAGCCAGACAACCCTTGAGATTTATAGTTCAGTAAAATAGCGGAAACAGTAATATATCCGAAAATTAAAAATAACGGAAATAGCTGTTGCAATTCTGATTTTTCATCAGTACTCATAGTTGAAATTTTACTCACTTTTTCTGTGATAGTGTATTTTGAAGGCAAACTATTTTGTAATTCCAGCATCGAAATATTCTTATTCGTTTCAATTATCGCTTCTTCTTTATCTAAATTCACTTCTGCATTTAGAACAGCACCGATTTGAGAGAGTTTATTTTCAACGTCGGTTCTACAACCGTTGCAAGTCATTCCTTGTATTGTATATGTGTGTTTCATCTATTTTAAATCTCAGTTCATTTATATTTTCTAATGATTAAACGGTTACCCTTATCGTAAGAAAAATAACTACCTAACCAATTTAAACCAACTCGTAACTTATTTTTAAATCCACTAATTGACATTAAATGTACTGTAGACCAAATAAACCATGCTAACATTCCACGAAAGTGTAGCTTCCCTAAATCGGCCACCGCTCTTTTTTTACCAATTGTAGCAAGTGATCCCTTATCAAAATATTTAAAAGGTTTCCATTCACTTTTAGTTAACATTAAATTTCTAGCTAAATGCTGACCTTGCTGAATAGCAGTTGGTGCAACCATTGGATGGCCGTTTGGATAAGCACCAGTGCTCATAAAAGCAACATCTCCAATAACAAATATATCATCTTTACCTTTCATACAGTTGAACTGATCTACCTCTATTCTATTTCCTCTAACAATATTATCAGGTTGCAAGCCTTTAGGGAATTGACCCTTAACTCCTGCCGTCCAAATCAGGGATGTAGCTAAAATCGTTTGCCCATTTGAAAGTTTGACTTCATTACCGTCATAAGAATTGACAGCAGTGTTTAAATGGACTTGAATTCTTAATCGTTTTAAATCTTTTAGAGTATCTCTTGACGACTTTTCTGTCATAGCCAATAAAACCTCATCTCCAGCTTCAACAAGATGAACTATCATCGGGTATTTTTCAAGTTCAGGATAATCTTTTTTATAAATATACTTCCTGAATTCTGCCAAAGCACCAGCCATTTCTACACCAGCAGGGCCAGCACCTACTATTACAATAGTTATGTTTTTTATTTTAGCAATATCATCATTTAATTGAGCAGCTTTCTCAATATTTTGTAACATATTACTTCGAACATCTAGTGACTCTTGTATAGATTTTAAACCAATACTATTTGCTTCAACATCAGCCATACCATAAAAATTATTGGTACTACCTGTAGCTATTACCAAATAATCATAACTTATGGTGCCTATATCTGTCTGTAATTGTTTGTTTTCAGTTTCTATATGAATAACGTCAGCCATTCTAAAAACAAAATTTTTATATCCTCTAAAGATTTTTCTAACCGGAAAAACGATAGAATCGGGCTCCAATCCACTGGTAGCAACTTGATATAGCAAAGGTTGGAATTGATGGAAGTTATTTTTATCTAGAATTACGAGTTGGAAAGGTTTATTTTTTAGGGCTTTTACAAAATGAATACCTGCAAAACCAGCACCTATAATAACAATTCTCGGATGTTTACTTTTTGGAATATAAACATCTTTTATTTGCGTCATTTTTTATTCTTTTTAGCTATAATATTAGTCGGATTTATAGCTATAAAATTACACTATTTAACGTACTCTGATCAGTTTTTTTTGATAATAAAAGGCAGGTAATAAAATAAGCACAAATACTGGATGAATTAGGAAACGACGTACATAAAATGTAAATAAATGTCCATTAATCATTTCAAATTGCAGTAATATAAAATATAAGATTCCCATTACAACAAAAGCCACAACATAGAATTTTAATGAAAACTTAACTAATCCCTTCTTTTGAAAAGCCAGATAGATAATAGCTAAAGAGATAACTGTATTCAGCGTATATCTAAATAATATATTTAATGATAATTTGAACCCATTATAATCAGGAATTGGCTTATTTAAATAATCGTTCCTAAAATATTCAATAAATGGGTCATAGAAAATATCTGCACCAAAAGCTCTTACCAAAATTAGTAATAAGAACAATCCAGCTATAATTGGTATTCGTATCCTTTTTTTCATTTGACCTTTTTTAAGTAAGAAAACCTATTTACCCAAATAATCCATAATAAAAATACCGTTCCATAAATAATTGCCGGAAACAATAAACCATGCAAGGCTTCTTGATATTGAGGGTATTTATACATTAACATGCTCAAGGCCATCACCCTTACAATATTTACTGAATATATAACAAAAGTTCCAACAACCCCAAATATGATAGTTACCTTTAAACTTCCTGAAAAAGCAATTATAAACGCTAAAAATAAAATTATAATGCTTATCGAATTACAACCTTCTACGATTCTGGCTGCATAAATATTGCCAACATAGAATTTGATGGATAATTCATCTTCATGATCCTCTATTCTTGTATTATAACCTAAAAATTTAGCTAATTGTTGACTGTGATTTGCTACTGTTTTCGTAATTGGAGCGCAAGAAAAAACATCTCCTTTTTGTTGTGTTTGTTTTAGATATATAGAGTAGATTCCTAATAATACAAAATAAGTGACAAAAAATTTTACTAAAAATTTTATGATCGTTTTCCTTTTTTTCAAATGAAAGTAGTTTAATTTTGTCTGATAAAGTAATAAATCAAATATACATATTGCTAATGCAGATTGAAATTCACAAGCGAAAAATTATTAACATAATAGATAACAATAGTTCTATTGAAGAAAAATTACAAACAATTTGTGACTATTTAAAACAAGAAATTAGTTATTATGATTGGGTCGGATTCTATTTTAAAAATGGCGATAAAGAAGAGTTAAAGTTGAATCGTTTTACCGGTGAACCAACTGAACACACAATCATTCCTTTCGGGAAAGGCATCTGTGGACAAGTGGCTATAAGCAATGAGAATTTTATAGTTCAAGATGTGAAAGAACAAGACAATTATATTTCTTGTGGAAGAGAAGTGAAAAGTGAAATTGTAATTCCTATTTTTATTGATGGTCAAAACATTGGTCAGATTGATATAGATTCTCATACTGTAAACCCATTTACAGAAAAAGATACTGAACTTATAGAGTTTGTTTGTAATGAAGTAGCTAAATTAAACTTAAAACCTATTCAATGAAAACTTCATTAGTTGAACTATTTATAAGAGATATTGAAAAACTTCAAAAAGAAATTCAACTATATTCTAGTGATGAAATTTTTTGGAAAATTGATAATGATATTAAAAACAGTGCTGGAAATTTAGCAATACATATTGTAGGAAATTTAAATCATTTTATTGGGGCTACATTAGGAAAATCAGGATATATCAGGCAACGTGATAAAGAATTTAATGACAAAAATATTCCACGAAAACTGATTATAGAGCAGCTTGATGCACTTAAGATAACTATTAAAAAAGTAATTTTACGGTTAACAGAAAACGACTTAATAAATGATTATCCCATAAATGTCTTTAAAAAAGAGAGCATGACGACTGAGTACTTTTTAATCCACTTATTCGGTCATTTAAATTATCATTTAGGTCAAATTAATTATCATAGGCGTTTAATGGATAAATGTTGATAAATTGTTCATTAATTATGGGCTTATTTTTATTGTGAAAGCCTTTGTGTTTTAGTAGCTTTGCGCGAAAACAGTATCATAACAAATGAGCGATCAAAAAAAAGTAAAATCAGCATTGATTTCTGTATTTCATAAAGATGGTTTAGAACCAATTGTACAAAAATTAAATGAGTTAAAAGTCACCATTTATTCAACCGGAGGCACCGAAAAGTTTATCAAAGAATTAGGGATTGATGTTATACCTGTTGAAGATTTAACCTCTTATCCTTCTATACTTGGCGGAAGAGTCAAAACATTACATCCAAAGGTTTTCGGAGGGATTCTTGCACGACGTGAAAATGATAGTGATACTTCACAAATATCAGAATATGAAATACCTGAAATAGATATTGTAATTGTTGATCTATATCCTTTTGAGAAAACTGTAGCATCAGATGCCTCAGAGCAAGATATTATTGAAAAAATAGATATAGGCGGAATTTCATTGATTAGAGCTGCGGCAAAGAACTTTAAAGATGTTATATGTGTTTCTTCAATGGAACAATACGCTGATTTTTTAGAAATTATTACTGAGCAAAACGGTGAAACTACTTTAGAACAACGAAAACAATTTGCAGCAAAAACCTTTAATGTTTCTTCACATTATGATACGGCTATTTTTAATTATTTCAACGCTGATCATAGTATTCCGTCCTTAAAAATTAGTGAAACGAATGGTAAGGTACTTCGCTATGGTGAAAATCCACATCAAAAAGGTTTTTTCTTTGGTGATTTTGATAGTATGTTTACAAAATTACATGGCAAAGAATTAAGCTATAATAATTTATTAGATGTTGACGCGGCTGTTACTTTAATGAATGAGTTTAAGAATGACGCTCCCTCTTTCGCAATACTAAAGCATAACAATGCATGTGGATTAGCTCAAAGAAATACTTTAAAACAGGCGTACTTAGATGCTTTAGCCGGAGATCCTACATCGGCCTTTGGAGGAGTGCTAATTTCAAATAAAATAATTGATGCAGAAACGGCTGAAGAAATTCATAAATTATTTTGTGAAGTAGTGATAGCACCGTCCTATAATAGCGATGCCTTAGAAGTTTTAAAAGGCAAAAAGAATCGAATTATTCTAATCCTTCATGGCGTAGAATTACCCAAAACCGTAACGAGAAGTTGTTTAAATGGGGCTTTAGTTCAATTCAGAGATTCTAAGACCGATTCAATAGAAGATTTAAAAACAGCTACAAAACTGGCTCCTTCTGATACTGAAAAAGAAGATTTAATTTTTGCATCAAAAATTTGCAAGCATACTAAATCTAATACAATTGTTTTGGCAAAGAACAAACAACTTTGTGCTAGTGGTACTGGACAAACCTCACGTGTAGATGCTTTAAATCAAGCTATTACTAAAGCAACTCATTTTAAATTTGATCTAAGCAATGCCGTTATGGCCAGCGACGCCTTCTTTCCTTTTCCAGATTGTGTAGAAATTGCAAACAATGCCGGGATTAATGCTGTAATTCAACCAGGAGGTTCTATAAAAGATCAATTATCAATAGATTTTTGTGATGAAAATAAAATGTCAATGGTATTTACCAGTACACGTCATTTTAAACATTAATTTTACTAACTTTGGCAAATTCGTAAAATTATCTAACCCCTAATTAAATAACTCTATGGGATTTTTCGACTTCATGACCGAAGACGTAGCTATTGATCTAGGTACTGCAAATACACTTATCATACATCAAGGTAAGGTGGTAATTGATAGTCCATCAATTGTAGCCCGTGATCGAACAACTGGTAAAATTATCGCTATTGGTAAAAAAGCCAATCTTATGCAAGGTAAAACGCATGAGAATATTAAAACAATCAGACCTCTAAAAGATGGTGTTATTGCTGACTTTGAGGCATCGGAGCAAATGATTAAGGAATTTATAAAGCAAATTCCTTCAATCAAAAAACGTTTTTTATTCTCACCTTCATTACGCATGGTTATTTGTATTCCATCAGGTATTACCGAAGTTGAAAAAAGGGCAGTACGAGATTCTGCCGAACATATGAAAGCTACCGACATTTATTTGATTCATGAACCAATGGCTGCTTCGATTGGTATTGGTATTGATATTATGCAACCTAAAGGGAACATGATCATTGACATAGGTGGTGGTACAACAGAAATTGCTGTAATTGCTCTTGGCGGAATTGTTTGTGATAAGTCAATTAAAGTAGCCGGTGATGTATTTACAAATGATATAGCTTACTATATGCGAACACAACATAATTTATATGTTGGTGAAACTACTGCAGAAAAAATTAAAATTGATGTTGGTGCCGCAACCGAGGATCTTGAAGATGCTCCAGAAGATATTTTGGTTCAAGGAAGAGATCTATTAAGCGGGAAGCCAAAACAAATTAAAATATCATATAGAGAAATAGCAAAGGCACTCGATAAATCTATTTTGCGTATTGAAGATGCGGTCATGGAAACCTTATCTCAAACACCGCCGGAGTTAGCGGCAGATATTTATAATACTGGTATTTATCTTGCTGGTGGTGGCTCTATGCTTAGAGGTTTAGACAAGCGACTATCGAGAAAAACAGATTTACCGGTATATGTGGCTGAAGATCCATTAAGAGCTGTAGTTCGAGGTACTGGTATTGCTCTAAAAGATCTAGAAAAATACAAAAGTGTATTGATGAAATAGTAAATTCACTTTCTTTCTATGCAGCAAATTGTAAATTTTATAATTAAGTACAAATTCTTTTTGTTCTTTTTGTTGTTAGAAATTATTGCCATTTCATTTACTATTCAAAATCATTCCTATCACAATAGCAAATTTGTAAATTCTGCTAATTTCCTTACTGGCGGAATCTACAAAAGAATAAATCGTTTCAAAGAGTATGGTGATTTAAAAGAACATAATCAGCAACTTTTAAACGAAAATACTAAGTTGAAGAATATCCTGTCAAAACAAAATATTGACACTTCTTCACAGGTTTTTGGCTTAATTGATACCACCAAATATTTTCAAAAATATTTATACACTCCTGCTCAAGTAATTGACAATCAATATCATAAAAAATATAATTATTTAACTATTGACAAGGGTTCAAACGATGGAATTGATTCAGATCAAGGTGTGATAAATAGTAAAGGCGTTATAGGCATAACACAAAATTTATCTAAAAATTACACCACAGTTCTTTCCATTTTAAATGAAAATTCTAAAATAAATGTCAGACTTGTTAATAGTTTACATTTTGGGACATTACAGTGGGATGGAAAAAATTACAATATCTTACAGTTAGTAGATCTTCCCATTCAAGCAAATATCCAAAAAGGAGATTCCTTAATTACGGGTGGAAAATCGATTATTTTTCCTGAAGGAATACCCGTCGGAATAGTAGAAGATTTCAGTGTAGAAAATAATAGCTATAGGTTTATAAATGTAAAACTATTTAATGATATGAGCGCTATTGGCCCCGTTAATGTTGTCATTAGTTTATATAAAGATGAAATAAAAAAAATACAAGAATCCACAACTAATGAATAGTAATATTATACAAAATATGATACTTTTTATTAGCCTGTTATTATTACAAGTAATTCTTCTAAATAATATCGAATTGTTCGGTTATATAAACCCCTTTTTGTACATTTTATTCGTTATACTTTTCCCTTTTAGTAGAAATAGAGGGGCAGTATTATTTTTTAGCTTTTTATTGGGTTTGTTTGTAGATATGTTTTTAAATTCAGGAGGAACGAATGCAGCCGCTACATTATTCATCGCCTATATTCGTTTACCGCTATTGAAAACTATTTTAAGAAAATCTGAAATAGATTATGTGGTTTTTAATATTTTAAAACAGCCATTTCTGAAAATTTTAGTCTATGTTTCTTTTTTGACATTCATACATAGTTTTATAGTTTTTAGTTTAGAATATTTCAAATTTTCTGATTTGGGAATCATATTATCTCGCACCTTCTTAACAAGTATTTTTACCATTATTTTAACAATATTTAGCCTTATCTTGTTGTCTAGAAAAAAATAAAATGGAGCGTAAATACGTAGCATATTTTTCAATAATAATAATTGGTATTATATTCATTCTAAGATTATTTTATTTACAAATAATTGATGACTCATATAGATCTTCTCCTTTAAACAACTCTGCAGTTGCTATAAAGTATGATTACCCACAAAGAGGATTTATTTATGATAGAAATGGTATTTTATTGGTCGCTAATCAGCTATCATATGACATTATGGTTATACCTCAGGACGTAAAACCATTAGATACCTTAGAGTTTTGTAATTTATTACAAATTACAAAGGAGGATTTTTTAAAAAAATATAAGAGGGCTAAAATATACTCTCCAAGAATTCCATCAGTTTTTTTAGCTCAATTTTCTAAAAGTGATTATGCATATCTGCAAGAAAAAATGCACAACTTTAAAGGTTTTTATATTCAAAAAAGGTCTCTACGAGAATATCCTATAAAAAGTGCTCCAAATGTCTTGGGGTATTTGGGAGAGGTAAATGAAGATTTCCTTCAAAAGAATAGCTATTATCAATTGGGTGAGATAATTGGTGTAGACGGAATTGAAAAGCAATACGAAGATGTACTTCGGGGTGTTAAAGGAGTGAAATTTATTCAAAAGAATAGATTTAATAAAGAAATAGGACCCTACAAAGAGGGCATATATGATACGCTACCAATAATTGGGAAAGATCTAACCATTACTTTGGATACTAAACTACAACAGTACGGCGAACAGTTAATGCAAAATAAACGTGGTGGAATTGTTGCGATTGAGCCGTCAAGTGGTGAAATTTTATCATTAATATCTACACCTACATATGATCCTAATAGAATGGTAGGAAGAATTCGATCAAAAAACTCTGTTCTTTTGTTTGGAGATACAATTAATAAACCAATGTATGACAGAGGTTTACAGGCTCAATATCCACCGGGATCACCATTTAAGATCATCAATGCATTGGTAGGTTTGCAAGAGGAAGTTATTGATGAAAGGACTCATTTTTACTGTTATGGTGGTTATAAATATGGGCGTTCAATACATAACTTTATGGCATGCCATTGTGGTGTTTATGGAGCACCAATAAAATTAGATAGAGGTATATACAAATCCTGCAATGCCTATTTTGCCAACGTTTATCGAAGAACCATTGAAAAGTATGGAAGTGCTGCAAAAGGTACAGATGTCTGGAATAAACATGCTGAAAGTTTTGGCTTAGGTAATTTTTTAGGGTATGATTTACCAGCTGGTACCAAGGGTTTAATTCCTGATTCCAAATTTTACAATCGTTATTACCCCGCTGGAAGCTGGAGAGCTCCTACTATCATTTCAAATGCAATTGGTCAAGGTGAAGTATTAACATCGCCAATTCAATTAGCAAATATGACCGCAGCAATTGCCAATAAAGGCTATTATTATACTCCGCATATTCTTAAAAAAATAGGCCAAAAACCCATAGAAATTGAAAAATTTACAAAACCTAAACGTACAACTATTGACGCGAAGCATTTTGACCCTATAATTGAAGGGATGTTTAATGTTTTTGAAAAAGGTACTGCATTAGGGTCTAAAGTTAAAGGACTTGAAATCGCCGGAAAAACTGGTACGGCCGAAAATTTTTGGAGCGTGAACGGAAGAAAAATTCAATTTACCGATCATTCTGTATTTATAGCCTTTGCTCCAAAAGATGATCCAAAAATTGCTATTGCCGTATTCGTAGAAAATGGATATTGGGGATCTCGTTGGGCCGGGCCTATTGCTACTTTAATGATAGAAAAATATATAAACGGAAATACAAGTAGAGCATGGCTCGAAAAACGAATGTTCGAAGGTAGCTTACAAGACGAATACGACAAACAAGAATTAGAAAAACAACTATTACTCGAACAAACACAACAAATTCTTGCGCAAACGGAAAAATAACATACTCGCTGGCATTGATTGGATCTTAGTCCTTCTTTTTTTAACACTAGTCTTATTTGGGTGGGTCAGCATCTATGCTGCAACTATCGGTCAAGGTAATACTGGAATCTTCGATTTTTCTACACTCTACGGTAAACATATTCAAAAAATTGGTTTTGGTTTTATTTTAGCCATTATTATCATTTCAGTTGACTCAAAATTCTATGAACGTTTTTCAGGTATTATATATATCGCTTCCCTTATATTTCTTGTAGGACTATTTCTTTTTGGCTCAAACATTAACGGAGCTACATCCTGGTATAACTTTGGTGGAATTAGCCTTCAGCCTTCTGAATTTGCCAAGGCCGGAACTGCCTTAGCATTGGCAAATTTTTTAGGTGAACCTAATAGAGATCTTAGTAGTTTTAACTCTCAAATAAGAGGTTTTTTAATCATAATAGTACCGGCAATATTAATTACACTTCAACCTGATGCAGGATCAGCATTAATATTTTTAGCATTGATTTTTGTAATGTATCGTGAAGGCTTACCCGGTTATTATATATGGATTGGTATTGCAGCTATCTTATTATTTATCATAACACTTGCATTAGGTTTAAAAATGACCTTAATTGCTCTTTTTACGATAATTACACTATTCTTTATATACTTAATAAGGAGTCATAAAATAATACTTAAACGAGAATGGACAAAAATGTTATTAGTATATGTATCTATAGGTTTATTCATTTTTAGTGTAGATTATGTTTTTAATAATATTTTTGAGCAACGTCATCAAGATCGGTTTAGTATTTTATTAGGTAAAACTTCTGATACAAGAGGCATTGGTTATAATACAAATCAATCTATGATAACTATTGGCTCGGGAGGATTCACAGGAAAAGGCTTTTTAGAAGGTGACAGAACTCAGGGTAATTTTGTGCCGGAACAGCATACTGATTATATTTTTAGTACTCTGGGTGAAGAATGGGGGTTTTTAGGGACAAGTGCGGTTATAATAATTTTTGTTGCATTTATACTTCGTCTAATTCAAGTAGCCGAAAGGCAGAAATCAGCTTTTAGCCGTGTTTTTGGTTATTCAGTGGCAACGATTATCTTTTTTCACTTTATGATAAATATTGGTATGGTAATTGGCCTGTTACCAACAATAGGAATTCCATTACCTTTCTTTAGCTATGGTGGCTCTTCCTTATGGGGATTTACCTTATTACTATTTATATTTATTAGATTAGATGCAGACAGAACCTACGAGTGGTGATCATTGACTTACTTGAAAAAGTCTAAAAGTGTTCTTCTTTTTCTTTTACTTTCTATTGTGATTTTGGAATGAGGAGATTTAAAGGAATGCTTCCTTATACGTTTAAAATCGCTTTCGCTAATTTCAATGAAGCTATCCCATTTTTGCGTTTCCTGCACAAATTGTTTAACATCAGTATAGGCACCTATTTTGTATTCAACATAAGAAGATGCCAATAATATACTTAAAGACATTTTATATAAGCTAATAGCTTCACTGCCGAACATTACGTATGTATAGTCTCTTTCTAATTCTCGTTTCATCACAAAACATTTCATATAGAACAATTAGAAATTAAAAATTCCTACTCTTAATGGAATGAGATAATGATAAAATTGTGTAGTGTAAAAATAAAAAAAGACCGTCTAAATAGACAGTCTTTTCAATTTTTTAAAACTATAAAAACTTATATAGCCGCAACAAATTTTGTTAATTTTGATTTCAAATTGGCAGCCTTATTTTTATGTATAATATTGTTCTTAGCTAATTTATCGATCATAGCAACTACCAAAGGAAGTTGAGCTTCTGCATCTTTCTTCTTTTCGGCTGAACGCAAGTTCTTTATAGCATTTCTTGTTGTTTTATGCTGAAACTTGTTTCTTATACGTTTTGTTTCACTACTTCTAATTCTCTTTAATGCTGACTTATGATTTGCCATCTTGTTTTTTGTTTTTGTAGTCCGTAGGGGAATCGAACCCCTGTTACCAGGATGAAAACCTGGCGTCCTAACCCCTAGACGAACGGACCATTAAT